>Ga0256797_1000016_pt1 | contig 26346 bp, 18 predicted proteins | sample MC6MC0948MT_FD_190196 | JGI IMG/M metagenome (GOLD analysis project Ga0256797, IMG submission 190196) | Metatranscriptome of enriched soil aggregate microbial communities from Iowa State University, Ames, United States - MC6-MC0948-MT... | ecosystem: Environmental > Terrestrial > Soil >...
ATCTTCTGGGGCGTAGCATTGCAGTTTTCGAAGGTAATAACCGTACGAAGCTTCAAATAAATTTGCCCCCAATGAGCGCAGGAATTTATGGCTTGCGTATTGCCACACAAGATGGGATAAGTAATTATAAAATAATTAAAAAATAAAAACAGCGCTCTATTTGCCTTCTATCTGAAGGAAGCTAAACCACAAAAATATCTGTAATAAAATAAAGGAATAAACACAGACTTATTAAAAAAATAAACCCGCTGCATATGGAACAAAAATTTGAAGAACTTATATTGATGATCAATGATATCAGGATGCATATAGCAGAGCTGAATCGAAATTTATATGGTGAGCGCCAGGGACTGATCAAAACGCAGGATGCGATAAATGCGGTACTCAGTGGGCAGGGTAAAAAAGGAGAGGATTTAGAGGACCTGCGTAAAAAATTGAATAATCATCTGAATAGTATAGGTACTTTCAGAGAGCAGATAATTGAATCTACTAATATAGAAAGAGGTTTCATGACCAGTTTGTATGAAACCGGCGGCGGGCAGCAATCCGGGCTGGTCCAGCAGCTGAATGACCTTTATCCCATACTGTTTTTCCCGGTTCGGCTGGAAACAGCTTTTGATGATAAAAACGGCAACGAACTTTGGGTAAGAATATTTCCGGATGATATAGCTGTAGATACCCATGAGGAAGCGTTAACAGAAGATGAAATAATAGTAGGGCAACAATACTGGGACACGGTAAATGGAACTGGGGATGATATAGAGCAGCTTAATGCCTGGGACCTCGTTGCCCGGAGCTTTGGCGCCCCCAGAGCCGCCTGGGTCATCTTGCAGACGGATCCTGCCAGCGGACCCGGCCCACTCGTTCCCAAGACCAATGCCTGGACGAAACAACCGCTTACCAACATCATGCCGGATACTTTTATGGTATATGCCTATGACCATGCCGGTAATGTAGTATCCCAGCAGACGGCGTTGATAGCCGATGAGTTAAAGCTGGGCATCAATCCTGCCTTAGACCCGGAGTTTGATGAGATGTCATTTGATACCGATAATAGCGCCGGTTTGGAAAATGATCTGCGCGCCAACGAGGATGTAAGATGGATGATCGATTTCGAGGCAGCCGTTGATAAAGGGCTTGGCATAAGAATCCCGATCAGCCAGAGCCAGTATAATAATGGGTTTAAAAAGGTCCTGGTGGTGGGCGTGAAAGCAAGTGTAGGCCATGTAGAGTCCCAGGCCAGGCTGGAAACCTTGATCAATAGTCACCATTATACTGATGGCTTTGCCTTGCTAAAGCAAGGTACGGCTACTAATAATACAGCAACTGAAGGTGCCGGTTACACCTTCAGGGAGCAGGGAAACAAGGTGAGCTATACCGTTGAATGCGAAGGCGCATTATTCACACCGATATACATCCAGCGGCAAAAGAAAGATGGACAAATACTCTGTGAAGCCTTAGGTATAGAATACGAAACATTGCAACATATCTTTCAGTCTAATGGCAGCGACATCTCCAGTGCTATGAGTCTGAACAGTGCCCTGTACCAGGTTAGCCTGGGATATGCCGCGAATGAGCAGTTACCTATATTCCTGAGCAGGAATAATAACAACAACCAGTTAAGAGAATTCTTTACGAGTTACGTTCGGGGCAGAGGGGCTTTGCCTTCTATCCGGTCCGGTGCACAGCCCTACGGCATATTGCCTACAAGCGTTTTCTCCCGGATGAACTGGAGTAATGATCCTAATGCGGGCCTGTACCACAGCATATTTAATTTTAGCTCGGTCTTGGACCGCCAGTTTACGGCGGTGCTGGAAAGCGCTGTTCAGGGCGGCTTCCAAATGCGCGGTTTGAACAGCAATGATGCGCCCACGCAGCAATATGCTGATATCCTTTCGCAGCAACCGGTATCCACTGAGTATGTTCAGCGATTAGGTTTTGGACCGGGATATATCTGGAATAACCTGGGCTATTCAATGCTCCAGGACCCGCCTTACACCGCAGATAACTGGTGGGCGGCTTATAAAGATCGGGTACATAGTATGCTTGGCGAATTGCAATTGCAGCTGGATGCAGGACAGGCAAGAGGATTACAGATTAATTACCTGGCCGATCGTCAGCGGGCAGTAGAGACCCCATTGGTGGCCGGTCCGGAGATCCTTTTAGATCAGCCCTTACCCGATATCGGGAGCGAGGGCAATTTCCTGAAGATACTGGCAATAGCCAGCTTTGACGAACTGCGGGATGAAAATTATGCACAATACGGCATCCCCAATGAATATGTAATAAAAGATTTAGCTCAAAATATGCTGTACCAGTTCGCAAGGCAGTCATTAATGCTGGAAGCTTATGAGGCGGCCTGTGAGCTCTTGCAGATACCCGAAGAGGACCGTAAAGAAAATGAAATGGTCAATATTTTTCAAAAAGTTGAACAGGATACAGGCGACATGGGTCCATTAAGGTATGGGCAAAGCCGGCTGCAGATCATGGCCCGGCCCTATGGTGGCTACCCGACAGTTGCCGCATATTTATCTTCCCCGGACCTGGTAAGTGACCATATTACCTATAACTGGATCGATGCCCGTAATTCCCTGACAAGAATTGCCAACAATAGCGTCAGGGACCTCAACCTGCTTACTGCTGAAGCTATGGATGTATCCGCCTTTCGCCTGGATACCTGGCGGCTGTCGATGGTTAACCAGAGGTTGAATGCGCTGAGAGGCATCAATGAGGGGAGTAGTACCCGCAATAAAGGACTTTACCTGGGTGCATATGGCTGGGTAACCAATATAAAGCCGGTAGCCAAAACCGTAGTGGCTACCCCGGATCACCACCAGGGTACCGTTTATAGCGCGATAGACAACCGGGGCTATATCCATGCGCCTTCGGTCAACCAGGCGGTAACAGCGGCTGTATTGAGAAGTGGTTACAATGACCGGGCAAAACCTGCAATGAATGATCCTTTGTCGGTAAATCTTTCTTCCGAAAGAATACGTTGCGCTCTGGATATTATGGAAGGCATCCGGAATGGGCAGGAACTGGGCGTACTACTTGGTTACGAGTTTGAAAGAAGAATGCTGCAGTTTGGGGAGGTTAATGATGAGCCACATAGAAATATAAATAAACTAAGAGTAGCTTTTTCGCAGAATAATACCGTTCTTGAAACAACGCCTGCAAATGTAGAAAAGGTAAAGGCCCGGAATGTAGTGAATGGCATTGCCATGGTCGAGGCCTTTAAACAGATGTCTTTGACGGATTTTCTAACATTAACTCAAGTTAGTGCTGGTATAAGCCTGGTAACAAGACAAATTGAGTGGATCTGGAATATACTGGATGCAGTAGGGGATCTCGCTATGAGCGAAGGTATGTTCCATATCGTGCAAGGTAATCCGGTGAAAGGCGGGGCCATCATGCAGGCAGCCTCTAAAGGCGGCGTAATAGCCGAGCCTGATGTGATCAATACTATTAAAACAGGGATAGAAGTACCGCAGCGACTGACGCTCCATTTCCAGGCTGACCCGGAATTACTCAATGGCTGGAATTATATACCAGATAGCCCGCGTAGTGCTGCGGAACCCAGGGTTAATGCATGGCTAGCCGAAATGCTGCCCGATCCTGAAAATATTTACTGCCTGGTAAAAGTAGACGATCTCCTGGACCCTTCGCCAATCACGATTAAAGATCTGGGCCTGCAGGCCATTGACCTGATGTATCTGGCCGGGGAGATCCTTACTGATGATGATAGTATGCTCTCTCTTATTATCAAGCGTTACTACAGGTCTACAAGAAATGTAGACAGTTCCGGAAATGTAGCGGTGATCTACAGCCCGGGTATGGGAGCAATGTATTCCCTGCAGGATGTACATGCCATACTGTTGTATGCCAAAAGGATCATTACTGCCGCCAGGCACCTCGATACCCATAATTATATGTTGCCGGAAGCAGCAGATGGGGTCACCAAGTATTATTTTCCGCGAAAATTTGAAGACAGGTTGGATATTGCCAGGGCGCAGTTACAAACTGCGATAACGGACCTGGATGACGCATTGAATACTCCTTTCTCTTTTGAAGCATACAAAAATGCACTGTATGCCTTTAGCAGGTTTGGTATGGAGCAAAGCGTATATGAATTTGCGGTTGATGAAAGGATAGAAGATGAAACACAGCTTAAAGCCTGGGCACAAACGGTAATGTCTGTTGCTACACAGCGCTATGCCGATAGCACGCTCAGTATGAGTATTCCGGCGGACGGAGATGAAGCGGAAGCCTATATAGCTGACGCAATAGCACGCTTTAAAACAATTTTTGGTGCCGCCTTTGCAGCCATCCCGACCTTTGAGATACGATCTGCTGAGCGGAGTATTGTAGAAACAGAGCTGACCGCCGGAAATACATTACTGGTTAATGAAGAAGACCCCGACCTGCTTGTAGACCAATGGCTGTCAGGAGTTGCCAGGGTAAGACCAATGGTGGCAAACTTTGAATTGTTACATTTATTAGTACAGACGCTCAATCCGGATCATCTGGATATAAGGACACTTAAACCGTTACAACTACCTTATGACAGTTCAGGTAATGAACGCTGGCTGGCGATCGAAGTGGATAGTGCAGCTGCATTAAAAGAAGGGCGGGTGGCCTTTGGAGCAAGCTTATATAATGACTATCAACCCGGGGGGCAACAGGCCGGCATACTGGTAGATGAATGGATAGATGTAATTCCCAATAAGGAAGAGACTACAGGAGTGAGCTTCCATCATAATCAGCCCAATGCAAAAGCACCACAATGCTTGATTCTCGGACTCACGCCGCAAATTACGGGTAGCTGGCGCTGGAATGATATTGTGGATATGCTGAACGAGACCTTTGAGCTGGCCAAAGCAAGAGGGCTCAGCTATGAGCAAATCTCAGGTACCCCATTGGCTCAGATCTTGCCGCTTACCGCCATACCATTTACGGCTAATGGAAATGTAATAGGGTTATCCGCCACACACCTATCCAATATTTAAAAAGACAATTTATGCCAACAGTAAATATAAATGCATCAGGAATAGTAGCCTATGCAAGATACGAACCCAGGGTACTCTCAAGGGACCTGGCATCCACCATAAAGGCATCCGTGCATGACGCGCTGTGGATGCTTACACAGCAATTTCGTGTCGGGGAATTTAAGGGCGAAGATGCCGGAACCATCAGTAAAGCGAGAGTAGTGAGCCAGTCCCATAAACTGAACAGGTTCCAGGGGCGCAATATGGACAGGTCACAGGCATTCGAAGAATCCATACCATTAGAAGCAAAAATAGAACGCCTGCCGCTAAAGGCGGACCTGGGCTTACGATTAGAGTTTGGTAATATATGGCTTAAACTCCTGCGTAAAGCGTTCCCGGCAGAAGCTACGGATGCACTCTACCAGATAAGAAAATCCTATGCTATCGAAGCAGTTGAAGGCACTGAAGTGGAAAAGATGAGCAACCTGGAAGCTATGCGTATCCGCTCCTTAGCGACAAGCCGGGCCATAGACGGTGTACGGTTATACGAATTTATCCAGGAAGGTGGCGATGTGAATGAAATTGTTGGCGGCAATCCGGATCTCACCAATGTAGCGGACCGTTTTGTAAAATGGATAAAACGTACTTACCATGTACCCGGAAGCCCTGAAGAACATTCCTGGTCTGATACACAGCTGGAATATCAATGCGCCGTTTCCGCGCCGCTGGACAGCAGTGCCGGGGCTAATGAATACGTACTGTTGGCGGATAAATATACCCGGGGGAATCTGGACTGGTATTCCTTTGACCTGCACCAGGATAGTGCTTATAAACTCTCTTCATCTTCTTCTGTGCCTATAGATAATGGTAATGCCCTACTACCGCAGAAGGTTCAATCTTATATACCGCAAACACTTGAATTTAAGGGAATGCCTAAAGAAAGGTGGTGGGCCTTTGAAGATAGCAATAATGACCTTTCCAAAATGCTTACTCAAAAGCACGATGTGGTAAAAATGGTGGTGATGGAATTTGGGCTGATCTACAGTAATGATTGGTTTATCATCCCGCATCGTATCCAGGACAATACTATTACAGCAATAGACTCACTGGTGACCACCGATGTTTTCGGTCGCCAATACCTGGTACAAAGAGCCGGGGAGGCTACCAGTCAGCAATGGCATAAATGGGATATGTATAATCTTACTACAAACGGGGCCGATGATACCAAGACCTTTGGAAAGCTCGTAATGATCCCGGCGATTAAAAACAGGATGGAAGGGAGCCCTACCGAGAAAGTAATGTTCCTGAGAGATGAGATGGCTAATATGGCCTGGGGCGTGGAAGAAGTGGTCCCCAATGAATTACTCTCCGGGATGGACGGACGATACGCCAATAATGAGCTGCAGAAATATTTACAATCGATACATACTGCTCCGCCTGAAAATGATTATGTGAAGAATGATGCCAGCTTCAGGTATAACATTTCCAATTCGGTACCTGAAAATTGGATTCCTTTCATTCCTAAGAAAGTGGATGGCGCTCAGTTCGCTTTAAGAGAGGTGATGTTGCAAAGGGCTACATTCGAGAGATATGTCAATGGCGCACATACCGGTGAATTCGTGCGCCCGAGAACCTCTATTTTAAATGTAGGACTGGAAGATGTCAACAACCAGGAGCCTTACCTGATCAACGAAGAAGAAGTCAGCCGGACAGGCTTTGTGGTAAGTACCCATTTCCAGCGGGCGAGATGGTACGACGGTAAAACGTATACCTGGCTGGGCAGGAAAGTGCTTTCCGGAAGAGGGGAAGGCAATAGCGGTCTGAAGTTTGATATCCTGGTGGATAAAGACCCGGATGAATAAATATATTGAGCGGATTAAGCTTTTAATTTTTTGAGCTAAAGGGCAAATAACCAGGTTATTTGCCCTTTAAAATAACAGCAGCGATACGATATCTGGGATATGGAAATTAATAGAGGAAAGTTGATAAATATTCTTTTATGGACCTTGTATCCCATATGTTTTACTGAAATTATATGGCATAAGATTATTAGCCCCAATGATTATCAGTTAAAGCACTAGTACGCGCCGTTTCCTCAAAAAGTTCTGTTTGATGATATTTGCTTATCTTCAATACCCCTAATTGTCACGTTGTATGAAGAAATCATTATTGGTGGCAGCTACTTCAATAAAAAAATGGAAATACGCAGATTAACCCACAATGATGTTGCCGTCCTGTTAGACGCTGTAAACGGCGCGTTCGCAGATTATATCGTACCGTTCCAACTGGATGCGGAACAATTACAATTCAAAATGACCTCGGAAGATGTACTGCCGGCGTTTTCCGTCGGTGTTTTTGATGCTGGTAAACTGGTCGCTTTTATCATGCACGGGTTCAGAAATTCGCCCGGCAAAAGGATCGTATATAATGCCGGAACCGGCACGCTGCCTGCTTATCGCGGCAAGGGCCTGGTAGGAAAAATGTATGATTATATGTTGCCCTTTCTAAAAGACCAGGAGATCGAACAACTGGTGCTGGAAGTAATAGAAGGAAATCAGCGGGCCATACATGCCTACGAGAAAAACGGGTTCTCTATCCGCAGGAAACTGTTATGTTTTGGCGGCAACTTAGCAGTAAAAACGGTTCCCGGTGATTATGTAGTCCGGCCATTAAATCATTTAGACTGGGATATCCTGCAATCCTTCGGGGACATTGAACCCGCCTGGCAAAATGCAGCGGCTACTATGGAAAACATACTGCCCGAAGCAATTGGAGCATTCGCAGGGGATGAGCTTGCAGGTTATATTCTTTTCAACCCGGAGCGGAAACGCCTGTACCAGCTTGCGGTAGCGCCCCGGCATCGCCGCAAAGGAGTCGCTACGCAGCTTTTAAACCAGATGCAGCAAGTACTTCCCGGGCAGAAGATACAATGTAATAATATTGATGAAGCTGCTACAGGCTTGAAAATATTCCTGGAAAAACAAGGCCTGGTCAATGATATCAACCAGTTTGAAATGATTAAAAACCTGTAATGATGCCGCTTAATAAAAAGCTTCCGGATCTTTGCTCCCGGAAGCTTTTTATTGGACGTTGTACGCGAAAATAACGCCATTTTATTTCACTTAAACGGCTTCTTATAGCCAGTCCAGATCTTTTTGAGTAAGCGTATGCGCTGTATTGCCGGTATTTAAAGTACTTGCCGGTTCAAAAAGTAATACCGAAACTTCTTCTTCCGCAATGGGCCTATGTTCCACGCCTCTGGGTACGATCAGGAACTCTCCTTCTGTAAGTTCAATAGTTTTGTCCCTGAATTCGATTTTTAAATTTCCGGAAATGATATAGAATAGTTCATCTTCAGCGTCATGTTTGTGCCAGATAAATTCACCTTTGAACTTTGCTAATTTTACCTGTTGCCCATTCAGTTCCCCCACAATTTTAGGAGACCAGTACGCTGAAAAAAGAGATAATTTTTGAGCGAGATTTACCTTATTCATTTGTTTCGTTAAATAGATTTTGTAATAAACTCCTTTTTATACCACTAGCCGGTAATAAGTACTATCGGCCTTTTTCTTTCCAAAGATTTAATACCGTCGCCAGCTCGGTGATCGCTTTATTTTCATTGAGCCTTTTATCCATACGGTTCAATGTAGCTTCAGAGATAACCCAGTTCATCGTGTAGTCTTCATCCACAGCCTGCGGATCCTCCCGGTAAAGGTTCAGTTCATGGTAATTGTTTTTTAAACCATAAGATTGGATCAGGGAATCGTTCGTGTACAGGTTTTCGATAAAGATCTTCAGTCGCGAATCGTTTACTGAAGTTTGAGAGCTGTAAGAGCCGGCCAGGGTAATCAGCGGAGCGGCCAGGTCATTAATGATCGGTTGTGTTTTCTTGAAGTTTTCGGTTGATTTCTGAGTGTTATAAATATGTACTACCGTAAAGCGGATTTTTTGTAAAGCCCCGGCATACCTGGTTTTAATATACAAATCTGTTTCCATCAACTTTTGCAGTTCCATGATCATTTCATGCACCACACCAGCTCCGGAATTATCAAAATAGCCGCCATCTACAAAATAGTGTTTGCGTATTTCTTTTTTATCCTCATGTAGTAGCTCTTCATCAATCCGGCCTGCAGGACTCAGGTAAGGGAAGCGTGCACCCATGATTACTGCAGAGCTTATGTTGAGCTCCCTGCCCTGTGGAATCAGAGAAAGCACATCTACGCGGTTGCCATAGATCGTACTGTCCATGCGCACGTTGCTGATGATACCCGGTTTACCGTCCTGCATTCTGGTTGTATTGATGCATAAAATAGGCAGTAAACGGTCATTGACCTTTAAATTATTGAAGCTGGAAAATCCGCGGGAAAAATAGCCGTATAAACTATCCTGCTCAGACATACCGGTTTCCAGGGAGCGCTCCAGCGTCCGGGCACGGTCATCCGTAAAAGGCAGCACATAATTACTCAGTTCCGAGCCGAGCATCCGGGATACCGTGAAAGTCAGGAAGTCTGTTTTCAAAAAAGAACGGGCCTGTTGCGTAAGATTATATTGTCGCGGACCTTGTTCGATCGATTTTTTGAGCAGAGCATAAAAGGTAGTATTCCCAACGCTGCCACCAGAAGCTCCGGAGAGGACAAACAGGTGATCGGAAAAATAACCCTGGCTCAGGCTGTCCAGCCGGCCAAGTACGGAGGCCACCCAGTAGCCGGAGCGGGAAGCGCCACCGTCAGAATGTACAAAGATCATGGGGACAACAGGGATAGAATCATTTAAAAGGGCCGCTTCATGCTGTGCCAGCCAGTTGATTGCGTAAGTCCTGAAAATGATCCGTTTGTCATAGTCTGTAGCAGGCGCTTCACGTAGGTACACCTTATGGGTTTCATTTACCAGGCTGCCGAGAAACAATAAAAGAACGATAAAGAAAATAAGGTTCACCTTATAGACCCAGGATAAAACTCTTAATAGATTGAATAAGCCGGTGTAAAAACTAAAAGCAAGAAGGATCACCCCGAGCGTGCCAAAGCCGATGGAAAAATCCATCCAGAAAACCGACATCACAAAAACAAGAACCGCTACAGCAGCAAAAAGATTCAGTACAATGAAAGTAAGGTCCTCATACCTTGGTATTCTTTGCTGCGCGGAACCAAAGATCTTGGTGAGGATAAAACGGGATGCATCCCTGGCCCAGAGTGGAGCCGAGATCTCATTCACCCGCTTCCGGTTGGCTACCAGGAACATAAACAGGGCCTGCATTAAAAAAGCGGCCAGGATGATCGTATAACTGCTGTTCCGGATCAAACCCATACCAATGATCAAACCTATATTGAGTACAAAAAGCCAATGATAAATTTTGGTAAACCGTTCAAAGCCACAGCGGCGTATAAATAACACGGATACTTTTTTAATGCCGGCATTTAACAACCAATAATAAGCCCCGGATAAAAGCAGTAAAACAAATATGCTCAGGCTATTTAGGTAAGGAGCCGTGATCAGCCCGGGCTTGCCCAGGAAAGCGATGATAAACATCGTGTAGACATAAAAGCCCGAGATTCGGGGATAGTGGAACATCATGCCTGGCATCTGCTGGTACATCCCTTTTTGAAAATAAGCAATGATCCGGCCGGTATACCAGATCACATAACTCCAGAAAAAGAGGCCGGTCAACACCAGGATTCCGGGATACCAATGTTGGTTTTCACTGGTCTTCGTGAGCAAGTCGCTGCCCTGGGGCAAAAGGATGAGGCAAATGCTGAAAAAGATCAATAACAGCGTTGAAGGAAAAAATACCTTCACCCCCTTGAGGAGCAGGCTGGCCCTTTGAAAATAATTACCCCGGGAAGGAATGATATTGTAAGTCTTTGCCATGATAAATGATTTACTACAAAACTAAGGTCACACTACGCCAAAATAAGGCGTTCTGTTATTGTTTTGTTGCTCTTTTGGACTGATTGGCTATACAATATAAATAAAAAAAATCGTTCATGAGAACGATTTACAATAAAATAATAAGGAAGAAAATATCAGGGCTCCGGTTCGAAATCTACGCTAATGGCGTTGATGCAGTAACGTTTGCCGGTTGGCTCGGGGCCGTCATCAAAAATATGGCCTAAATGAGAGTTGCAACGGGCACATTCCACCTCGATCCGGTTCATGCCATGCGAATAATCCTCTTTATAGATCATGTTATTTTTGCTGAGGGGTTCAAAGAAACTGGGCCAGCCACACATACTGGTGAATTTGGCGGTAGACTTGAACAAAGGATTCCCGCAAACAGCGCAGAAATAATCCCCTTTGGTCTCATCCTTCCACATAGTACCGGTAAAAGAACGTTCTGTCCCGGCTTCCCGGGCTACATAATACAACTCGGGGGCTAAAATATTTTTCCATTCTTCATTCGAAACATTCAGTTTGCTGGTATCGGTCCGGGAGTAATAAGGATTGTTTGCTTTCATTTTCGTATGATTCTTTTGGGCAGCAGATTGGCAACTAGCAAAAGAGAGCAGGGCTAAAAGGCCGAAGACCCAAAGCAGGCTTTTTTTGCTGAATATATTAAATACCGGTACCAATTTGCAGATAAATTTTTGCTATTACAAATTTATACATATTCCGGTTGATTAACTATAAAGATCTTCTATCGTTGCGTTAAAAATGTGTTCATAAAAGTATCAATTTGTTCAAGCTTCTCTGAAAAATAATCTGGTAGATTTGAGATATTTTTCCAGTCATTAAGGGTTTTTCCTGTAGATAATATTTTTTCATACCATTTTTTAAGCTTTGAACTAGCTTGTTTATGTGACTTAGCTGTCGTTGCATTTTGAAGGTCTTCCATATCTTTAAAGCCTTCTGCCAGCCAAGATTGTATATCTAACTGTCCATCCATAATATGCTCCAATTGAATTGACATTTCTTTATGCTGCTCAATTAGTTCTTTTAAAATTTTCAAATTATCTACTTGATCAGATATCGTTTGCTGATTGTATATGTTATTGATATTATTACTAATATTAGTATGTCGTTCTGCTTCAAAGATATTAGTTGTATGATTATTTATTATATTAGCCTTTCTAAGTTTTTCTTCCTCAAGTGCTTTTCTCAATGTCTCAATTTCTTTATCATTATTAATCAACCCTAAAGTGTCTTTTACATTAAAATCAATGATTTTATCATTATTAGTTACTGTATATAATTTCCTATTTTCCTTTAAATGAACTAATAAATTTTTGTAATTTATTCTCACATTTTCTTTAGGCCTAAAAATAAACTCGCTGTATTTATATCCTGTTTCTTGTAGATATTGAATTACGTTATTATAAATCTCTTTAAAAAAAGGTCTAATTTCTTTTCCTTCCATAAATACAAAAATGCGTCTTTCTTTTGCATTTGACACTATTGTGGCTTTTGTATTGATACTTATATCTTTGTCTTCGTCTTGTAATACTATTCCTGTTTTCCAGTAAGAATCATTAACTTTTTTATTGAAAAAATCTACAATAAAACGACTAATCAAGAGTTCTGGGAAATAGGTGTCGAATTCAAAATAGAATTCAAAATTGGCAATTCGACGAGTCTCTTCAACTGTAAAATTATTTGGAAAATCTTGTCTAAACTGTGTCGGAATGAAGCATAAATCATTCTTAAAATGGGCCAATTTAAAATCTTGCATTAACTGTTTCAAAAATGGAATATCCGATTTCTTATATTTATGCTCATTACTTTCAAAAAGTACTATGCTTTCTATTTCCGAATCTGTCAAAACTCCTAACTTACTGTTTGCTAATGGACTCATCAAAATCTTATATACCCCTCCACTAAGCCATTCTGGACTTAAAATCACCTTATCAAATTTTTCAAAGAAACGTACTGTTCCTATGTTTTGTAATAAATCCAGTAATGGTTCTGGATTACCAATAAGTTCATGTTTCCTGAATAAGTTTTCTTCAAATCCATCAAAATTTAATGAATGATTTTCATTCAGATAATTATCTTCAAGATCGTTTTTTAGGGCATGATAATTAGCAGGTACTGGATTGTTAATATTTCTTAACTGAGTAACCTGTTGTTGAATATCCTGTATAAGGTGATCAATTTTTACTTTTTCATTAGTATCACTGCAAGCGCTAAGCAAAGAGATGTAAGCAAAACCAACTATAAAAGGAAACTCTTCTTTGAGTGCATTCTCATTTATTTTGAAATTTGGATTTTCATCCATTTTATTGGCGACAACAAATACCTTTGCATCTTTAGTATAGTTTTTTATCCAATCTAGCCATTTTTCTGGTTTAGCGTCTTCCTGCCTAGCATTTAGTAAAAGGACATAGATACTTTCACTTGTTAAAAAAAATTGATGCACTTGTTGTTGTATCCATTGCCCGCCAAAATCCCAAATATTTATTCGGTAATCAAATCGATTAATAGTGGGCTTCCATGCGTCAATTTGAATACCGGTTGTAGCACTTGTATTTTTTTCAAAATCTTGTTGTAGAATGCAATTCCTGAAATTTGTTTTGCCAGATTCTCCTTCACCTAGAAGCATTAATTTAGCCTCTAATAATGGTTTCTCGCCTTTTTTGAGATTAGCGAAATAGTCTGATAGTTGCTGACTTTTTTGCTCTAAATCGTCATTTCTTAAAATGTTAATTATAACCTCGTCCAATGGGTTATCTTTTAATTTAATTTCTTTAAACTCACTACTTTCAGAACTAAAGGTAAATTCATATTTATCTACAAGAGTCTCTAAAGCCTCAATGTTGGTAATTTTATTTTCTGAAAGATCGAAATAATGAATATTTGTTAATTGATTAATCCCATTTAAGGAATTGATCATGTTTTGATCTAAATACAATAATCTCAATTTTGTAAGATTGGTAAGTCCTTCAATATTACTTATAAAGTTTCGACCTAAAATTAGATTTTCAAGATTTGTTAAGTTCTCCAAGTTCTCAATGCGTTTAATCTTATTCCCTAAAAGCCATAACTCTTTTATTTTATATAATTTATTTAAACCTTCTATTTTATAAATATTATTAAAAGCTAAATCAAGTTGAATTAATGAATTCATATTTAATAGTCCATCTATTTTAGATATTGTATTAAATTCTAATATGAGAAATTTCAACTTATTTAGACTGTCTAACCCTTCAATAATTTTAATATTATTTTTTCCTAAATACAAATATTTTAAAGCTTGACAATTTTCTAAGTTTTCTATTTTTGATATTGAATTATTAGACAAGTCTAATTCAACTAATTTTGTAAATGCTCTCAAATCAGGTATATTTTTAAGCTTATTGTTAGCTAGATTCAATTTGACAATATTACCTTTTGTGTCTCTTTTATAGGAATTGTTTTGAATCTTTAGACTACCAGCTTCTTCGAATAACTCGATGTCATAATAGTTCTCTAAATCAATTATTTCTTGTGGTTTTTTACTCATTTTTATGCATGTTTATGTCAAAAGTATTGTTTTTAATGTATATATTCATTTAAAACAAAATTGATAATATATTTATTTATTTATATTGTATTTTAAACTTTTATATATCTTTTGCCTAACAGTGTTTATAAGAAATGTTTAAAAGTTTTATTGATTATAGGGTTGTGCATAACTCCCGCTATCAAAAAAGGCATAAATTTCGTTATTTTGTAAAGTCTTTTGACCTAAAATTTTTGACTTTCCCATGCAGTTTTCACATTTACATAATCATACCCAGTTCTCTCTATTGGACGGTGCGTCCAACATCGGCAAATTGTACAAAAAAGCGCAGAAAGATAATATGCCCGCGGTCGCTATCACGGACCACGGTAATATGTTCGGCGTGTTCCAGTTTGTCTCTGAAGCCTGGAAGAACACAAAGGTAGTGGGTACCGATGAAAACGGGAAAGAGATCAAAGAACCGGTAGTAAAGCCCATCGTAGGCTGCGAGTTTTACCTGGTGGCCGACCGGCATAAAACCAGCTTTAAGCGGGAAGAAGGCCGCGATAAACGGTACCACCAATTATTCCTGGCCAAAGACGAAAAAGGCTACCAGAACCTGACCAAACTCTGCTCCCTGGGCTATATGGAAGGGCTGTACGGTAAATACCCGCGTATCGATAAAGAGCTTGTATTGAAATACCACGAGGGCCTGATCGCGACCACCTGCTGTATCGGTGCGGAAGTCCCGCAGGCGATCCTGTATAAAGGGGAAGAAGAGGCCGAAGTATTATTTAAATGGTGGCTGGACCTTTTTGGCGAAGACTATTACGTAGAGTTACAGCGGCATGATATGCCCGAGCAGGAGCAGGTAAATGCAGTATTGCTGAAGTTTGCCAAAAAATATAATGTACCCGTTATCGCTTCCAATGACTCGCACTATGTGGAGCAGGAAGACTTTAACGCCCATGATATCTTATTGTGTATCAATACCGGCGAAAAGCAGGCAACCCCCACCAATAAAGAATTTAATGACGATGCCGAATCCCGCAAAGGAACCCGCTTCGCCTTCTGGAATGATCAGTTCTATTTTAAAAATACGGCTGAAATGTCGACCGTGTTCTCCGATATGCCGGAGGCCCTGGACAACACCCAGATGATCGTAGATAAGGTTAAGCCCTTACAATTAAAGCGGGATATTTTACTGCCGAACTTCGTAGTACCGGATGAGTTTAATAATGACCAGGATGCCTACCTGATGCACCTGACCTGGAAAGGTGCCCATGAGCGCTATAAAGAGATTACTGCAGATATTGAAGAAAGGATCAACTTCGAGCTCTTCACCATCCGGACGATGGGATTTGCCGGTTACTTCCTGATCGTGGCCGATTTTATTAAAGCAGGCCGGGATATTGGCGTATTTATCGGCCCGGGACGTGGTTCTGCGGCCGGTTCTGCAGTGGCTTATTGTATCGGCATTACCAATATTGACCCGATCAAGTACAACCTCCTGTTTGAGCGTTTCCTGAACCCCGACCGTAAGTCCATGCCCGATATCGATACCGACTTTGATGATGAAGGTCGTCAGCGGGTAATCGATTACGTGGTAGAGAAATATGGTAAAAACCAGGTGGCGCACATTGTTACCTATGGTACCATGGCGGCCAAAATGAGTATTAAAGACGTGGCACGTGTATTGGATTTTCCCCTGCAGGATTCCAATGCCCTGGCAAAGCTGGTACCGGATAAACCGGGTACAAAGTTGAGCCGGGTTTTGCATGCGCCTATTACCTCAAAAGAAGCAAAAAACGGGGACAAGTCCCTCGAAGATAAAGAAGGCTACGGTCCCGAGGATATTGAAAACATCCTTAAAATACGGGAACTGTATAAAGGCACCGATGAGGCCTCTAAAGTATTGCATGAGGCTGAAAAGCTGGAAGGCTCGGTACGTAATACCGGTATCCACGCCGCAGGGATTATCATTGCGCCGCAGGACCTTTCCGACCTGATACCTGTGAGTACCGCCAAAGACGTTAACTTATTGATCACCCAATATGAAGGGAAGATCATCGAGGACGCCGGTGTAATTAAAATGGACTTTTTGGGTTTGAAGACCCTCTCCATCATCCGCGATGCTCTGAACCTGATCAAGATGAACTATAATCTTGAGATTGACATTGACGGCATTCCTTTGGATGATGAAAAAACCTATGAGCTATATCAAAGGGGCGATACCAACGCCACGTTCCAGTTTGAGAGCCCGGGGATGCAGAAACACTTGCGTGATCTGAAGCCCGATAAATTCGCCGATCTGATCGCGATGAACGCCCTGTACCGTCCAGGCCCGCTGGCTTATATCCCTAACTTTATTAAACGTAAGCATGGAGATGAAGCGATCACCTATGACTTACCGGAGATGGAAGAGTTCCTGGCCGAGAGTTACGGGATTACCGTATACCAGGAGCAGGTGATGCTGCTGTCCCAGAAACTGGGTGGCTTTAGTAAAGGGGATGCAGACGTATTGCGTAAGGCGATGGGTAAAAAAGACCGCGCTACCCTGGATAAAATGAAAGGCAAATTTGTAGACGGTGCGGTAGCCAAAGGGCATGATACGAAAGTGCTGGATAAGATCTGGACCGACTGGGAAGCCTTTGCCCAATACGCCTTTAACAAATCACACTCTACCTGTTATGCCTTCGTGGCCTTCCAGACGGCTTACCTTAAAGCGCACTATCCGAGTGAATACATGGCGGCGGTGATGAACAATGCCAATAGTATTGATAAGATCACTTTCTTCATGGAAGAATGCCAGCGTATGGGTTTGCAGGTTTTGGGGCCTGATGTAAACGAGTCTATCAAAGGGTTCTCGGTAAGTAAAGATGGCGGGGTCATCCGTTTCGGACTGGGAGCCCTGAAAGGTGTAGGTGAGGCCGCGGTAGAAGATCTGATCAAAGAAAGAGAGGAGAACGGGCTTTATAAAGATATTTTTGACCTGATCACAAGGGTAAACCAAAGAACGGTCAATAAAAAATCATTGGAAAGCCTGGCCTATGGCGGCGGTTTTGATAGTTTTGACAATATGCACCGCGGACAATACTTCCATGTGGGCCAGGATGGGGAAACCTTCCTATCCAAGATCATCCGTTACGGGCAGCAGGTTCAGGCAGATGCTTCCATGAATACCATCAGTTTATTCGGAGATATGGAAATGCCCGAAACCAAGCACCCGGATATTCCTAAGATGGAACCCTGGTCTTTGGCGGATCGCTTGAATTATGAAAAAGAAGTAATCGGGATTTTCCTGAGCGGGCATCCGCTGGACAATTTCCGTTTTGAGAAAAATAATTACCAGATCTCTGACCTGGCCGACCTGGACCAGCTGGTCGATCGCCCGGTACGGGTAATGGGTTACATCAGCAATCCACTACACCTGCTGACCAAGAAGGGAGACAAATATGGCAGGTTTACTCTGAATGATTTTAGCGGGTTTAAAGAGATTTTCCTTTGGAAGGAAGACTATGTAAAATATGGGAACTTCCTCTCCGAAGACCAAAAGATCGTGATCATAGGTCGTTACCAGGAGCAGCGTTTCCGTCCCGGTACCTTTGAATTGAAGATACAGGATATGATGCTGATGAATGAGGTTAGAAGACGCTTTACCAAAGCGATCCGGATCCGGACCAGCTTTGATTTGTTGAATAACGACCTGATTGATTTGTTGAAAAGGAATTTTGCGCCGGGTGGCGGTGATTGTGAGCTGGAAGTATTGGTAGCTACGGAAAAAGGGGATCTGAAGCTGGATACCGATAATAAAAACTCTATCCTGCTGACCGATGACCTGATTGATAACCTCGTTGATATGACGGAGAGTAATTTGCTGGAATACAGAGTAGTGCCGAGCTAACAGTAGCAAGACTGTTGTTTATTTCCTTCCTGTACGGAGCAATTTTTTAATATAATGCCCCTGTCGTGCTAAGCACCGGGGGCATTTTTTGCGTCTTATAATAAAATAAACCCACAAAACCTTTTATATGAAACGATTAAAACTAATAAGCGTCTTTGTGCTCGGTGTTACTGTCCTGGTCCTTATGCTCGCTGCCTGTAATAAGCGTATTTTTCGTCCCGGCTGCTTTGATCAACAACTTTATGAGGCGCATAAGGGCAAAGCATGTACCATGGACTGTCCCGGCGTAATTGGCTGCGATGGTAAGGAGTATTGTAATGCCTGTATTGCAGCGACACAAGGTATCCGGGTGAAGTAGATTTTATTAAAACCTATCAAAACATCATTATGAAACAGCTATTATTAGTAATTGCGGGTTTAGCAAGCTTTGCCGCCTGTAATAAATCAGAAAAAATAACCGGGGGTAGTGCCTGTATCAAAAGCAAAGTACAGCAATTCAGTAACGGGGACGCCTGCGATGGCAGCGCTACCGTAAAACAATATACCTTCCAGAATCAGAATGTATACGTTTTTGACCAGGGCACCTGTGGCGCCGACTTCGCCCAGCCCGTTTTAAATGAAAACTGTGATACCCTGGGATTCCTGGGTGGTATTGCCGGCAATGGCACAATTAACGGCCAGAATTTCTATGCCACTGCTACTTATGTAAGCACGATCTGGAGCAACTAATCTTTAAGCAGGAAGTCAATCGTCCTGGGAAAGAAATGATGCTCTAATCGATGGATCTTCTGCGCCAGGCTTTCCGGTGTATCGCTTTCTGTGAGCGCACAATGGGCTTGTATAATGGTATTGCCTTCGTCATAATGCTCATTTACATAGTGGATGGTAATGCCACTCTCTTTTTCTTTGTTATCAATAACCGCCTGGTGTACATGAGCGCCATACATACCTTTCCCGCCATATTTAGGTAATAAGGCCGGGTGGATATTAATGATCCGGTCAGGGAAAGCCGCCACGACCGCATCCGGCACTTTCCATAAAAAGCCGGCGAGGACCAGCAGGGCCGGGTTGAAAGATTGCAGTTGCTGAACGAACTCCGCCGATTTAAAGCTATTACGATCGATCAATATAGCAGGAATATGATGTGCTTCGGCAATTTTTAAAACACCCGCTTCCGGTTTGTTACAGACAATAGCAACAGGTACGACTTCCTGATTGTCTTTAAAGAACTCTATAATGGCCTTTACATTAGAGCCGGCCCCGGAAGCAAACAGAATGATGTTTTTCATGCTGCGAAGGTAAAAATAAATGCTCACCTAAACCAGGTGAGCATTTCAAAAAACAAACAAAAAAAAGCTATTTCTTAGTTTTCTTATATTTAGAGATCAGGTCGATCACTGCATTCCTTTGCAGCAGTTCCGGCTGTAGCTCTTCAATGATCTTGATTTTTCTGGGTGCATCCTCGAGCGCATCTTCCAGTTTCAGCATGGCTTCCTTGCTTTTTCCTTTTGCAAAAAGGATCAGCGCTTCATAATAGATAAAGTCAGCCGAAGGCTCAAAGAAGTTTTCCGATTCTTTTATCTGTGTTGCCGCTTCATCATAGTAGCCAAACAGGTACAACGCTTTGATCAGGGAAAGCCAGCTTTTCTTATAGTTAGGCCGGATTTTGATTGCGGAGATATAACAGGCCAGGGCTTCCGGTCCGTCGTTCAGCTGCAGCAGGCAATCGCCTAAGGCCAGGCAGTAATTTACATTCTCCTTATTCAACTCGTAGGCTTTTGCAAATTGCTTTAATGCCTTATCCCAGTTGTGCTCCTGAACATAGGTCTGGCCTATTTTATAGTAAATAGCATCGTCGGTAGGGTTAAGCCTTGTTGCTTCCAGGTAGTAATGCCTCGCTTTCGGCAAGTTTTTCTTTTTTTCAAAACAATGACCGATCGCTTCAAAGATCACATCTTCGGGTTTGCCCAATTCCAGGTTTTTCTCCAGGGATTCTATGGCTTTATCATACCACTTTAAGCGGATATAGGCTTCTGCCATATTCCGGTAAGCGATCTCAAATTTTTCATCAATAGCCACGCAGAATTCATAAGCATCAATTGCTTTTTCATAGAGCTTCAGGCCCTGGTAGGCAGAGCCCAGGTTAAACCAGGCTAAGGCACTATAAGGGTTTGCATCAATGATATTTTGGTGCAATACGATACTTTCTTCCTGTTTCTCTGCAAAATCTGCCCAATAACAGATCTTATGCAGCGCTTCTTCACAATTCGGGTCAATTTCTAAAATACCTTTCAAGGTATCGAATACGGCATCCAGTTGTTCACATTCGTCATAGACCTCTGCCAGTTCCAGCATAATATCGATCTGCTCTTTACCACTAAACAGTTTGGACATTTCCAAAAGGTAAGCGGCAGCCTGATCGTATTTTAACTGGGCTACCAGGATATCGGAGCGCAAAACAACTGCATCAATAATGAGTTGATCCTTGGCGTCCAGCTCGTCCAGCACGGCAATAGCCTGTCGGTACTTTTGCGCCTGGAAAAGGAGCTCAGCCTTGAGCATAAAAAATTCTGAAGAGAAGGGGTGGTGTACCAGGGCCAGTTCGCAGGCGATAAGCGCCTCAGATTCCTGACCATTCTGGTAAAAATAATCAATGACCAACTCAAATTCCTGTTCATTCCAAAAACGCTCAGCATGGCCATTTTTTAGTGATTCATATTGCGCTAACAGCTCTTCAATACTGCCGGCAAAATCATCATCGTCATTCCAATCATCATCAAACATAAACCAATCATTTAAGTATAAACAAATTTATAAAAAATAATGTTATGGTACTCCAAAAGCTTTCCACATCATCAGATTAGTCTATATCCCCATATTTTTAGTCGATTTTATTCATGTAATTGGAATAAGCTGTACCTTAGCAGACACATTTCATAAACATATAAAATATATTTTAAAGTAAAAAATAGCCCATGAAGTTATTGCAAGGAAAAACAGCTTTAGTTACAGGAGGAAGTAGGGGAATCGGAGAGGCAATCGTAAAGAAATTTGCAGCAGAGGGTGCTGATGTCGCTTTCACTTATTTATCTTCAGATGAAAAGGCAAACGCATTAGCCAATGAGTTATCTGCCCTTGGGGTAAAAGTAAAAGCTTATAAAAGTGATGCAGCAAAATTTGCCGATGCAGAAACTTTAGTTAATGAGGTAGTAAAAGAATTCGGAAAGATTGATATTTGTGTAAACAATGCCGGTATTTCAAAGGACAACCTGTTACTGCGGGTAACGGAAGACCAATGGGATGATGTAATGGAAGCTAACCTTAAATCCGTGTTTAACCTGACCAAACAGGTGATTCGCCCGATGATGAAAGCCAAATCCGGTAGCGTAATTAATATGAGTTCCGTAGTAGGGGTGCAGGGCAACGGCGGCCAGAGTTCTTATGCCGCTTCTAAAGCGGGTATTATAGGTTTTACCAAATCTATGGCCCTGGAACTGGGTAGCCGTAATGTGCGTTTCAACGCGATCGCACCAGGCTTCGTAGAAACCGATATGACGCATTACCTGAAAGAAGGGGGGGAAGCCGTAGACAAATGGCTGATCAAGATCCCGATGAACCGTTTTGCAAAACCTGAAGAAGTGGCCAATGTCGCTTTATTCCTGGCTTCTGATATGAGTAGCTATGTGAATGGCCAGGTGGTGAATGTTTGTGGAGGTATGACTACCTAATGACCGGAACGGTTACTTTTAATTTTGTATTATAGATTTTTAAATAAATGAATAAAGTACACGCTGCAATAACAGCCGTCGGGGGATATGTTCCCGACTATGTATTGACTAACCAGGAATTGGAAACCATCATTGATACCACAGATGAGTGGATCAGGACCCGTACCGGGATTTTGGAAAGACGTATTTTAAAAGGTGTGGACCAGGGTACTTCTGTAATGGGTATCAAAGCCGTACAACAAATTTTAGAAAAGAAAAACCTGGACCCGGCAGAGGTAGACCTGCTGATCTGTGCTACAACGACGCCTGATATGCAATTCCCGGCAACCGCCAATATTATTGCGGCGGAGTGTGGCCTGGTTAACTCTTTTAGCTATGATATTAACGCGGCCTGTAGCGGCTTTTTATATGCTTTGAATACCGGTGCGCAGTTCATTGAGAACGGCCGTTGCAAAAAAGTGATCGTAGTAGGTGGCGACAAGATGAGTTCTATAATGGACTATGAAGACCGGGCTACCTGCATCATTTTTGGTGATGGGGCCGGAGCGGTATTGCTGGAGGCCGATGAAACCGGTCATGGTATTATTGACTCCATTTTGAAAAGTGATGGCAATGGCTGGAAACACCTGCACCAGAAAGCCGGCGGTTCACGCAGACCGGCAACTGCAGAAACGGTAGCTAATAAAGAACATTTTGTTTACCAGGAAGGACAAACCGTATTTAAGTTTGCCGTGACCAATATGGCAGATGTAGCGGCTCAGATCATGGACCGCAACCAGCTGAGTGGTGAAGATGTAGCCTGGCTGGTACCGCATCAGGCGAACAAGCGCATCATCGATGCGACCGCCCAACGGATGAATGTACCGGAAGACAGGGTGATGCTGAATATCATGAACTTTGGTAATACGACAAACGGTACATTACCTTTATGTCTCTGGGAATATGAAAAGCAATTGAAAAAAGGAGATAACCTGATCCTGGCTGCTTTTGGCGGCGGGTTTACCTGGGGAGCTACTTATATCAAATGGGCTTACTAAAAATACTTATAGTATAGAAAAAATTACCGCCGGAACCCTGGCGGTAATTTTTTGTTTTTGATCGGCGAGGATGCTGTCTTCGTTGCCAACAATTTTCCATTAATCTTTATGAAAACAACATTTTTGATCCTTCTTTCTTGCCTAGGATGCTATAGTGCAGTCGCCCAAAAATGGGCTTATGACCCCCGTAAACTGGAAGGCCAATACATAGCCGAAGTGTATGCGATCAACCGCATTGATGATAGAGCAGATACTACACTGGCGCAGGTTGTAAGCTTTAACGACCAGCTAAAGATAGTAGATGAAGTAGAAGAAAATGGCTTGCAAAGCAGGAAAGTATATAACCCGGATGGTACGGTAAAATCAGTCACGGACTACAGCTATAATGATAAAAGAGTGTACAGCAGAAAAACAGAATTTCAATATGAAAATGGATTAGAAATAGCCGCTACTTCTTATGAACTTATAAAAGATAAATGGCAAAAAATAGATACACGATATACCAAATACCAATTCAACAAAAAGGGGCAGGTAATACAATCCACTTATAGTAATGAAAACGGGGAAGTATATCACGATGCTTTTATGGTTTATGATCCCCGCTTGAAATCCAAACAACTATACTATTACGACGAGTACCAGAATTTAATACTGCCAGGCTGCATTGAAAAGAAAGTAGTCATTGAAAATACCATTCATCACTTCGATTTGTATCAATATGATAGTGTGGCCAACATCGTGCAATATCGCATGACTCATGAAGACAAAACGCCTTCCTCCCAGTACCAGTATCGCTACAATGATAAAGGCCAACTAATCGCTTATGACTATTTTAATGGGAATAATTTTGATAAAAGATATGTATTTGAATATTTGCCCAATGGTCTACCCGCTACGATAAAAACCTTTAGTGATCAGGCGCAAACGCAAGTCCGGGAAATTTTGTTGTACAAGTATCTCTAAAAATATAAATAATAGCGCATGCTAAAAAGTGAATTGCTCAAAAGGAACACCAGATGCTATTTGTGCTTTTCGGTTTTTTTCGAAAATCCCGTAAATCGTAGAACCGGTACCACTCATCGCGGCATATAGTGCACCTTGCGCATAAAGCTGCTCTTTGATAGAACCCAGTTCCGGATGAGCGGCAAATACGGGTACTTCAAAGTCATTGAAGATATGCTGCGGCCAGTCCTTTATTGCCAGCTCGTTTATTTTTTTCAGGTCAAACGCTGCTGGTTTGGGTTGAATGTTTTTGAAAGCTTCCGCAGTCGTGATATGCACTTTAGGACAAATGATCTGTAGGGTATATGCACTAAGGGCTAAACTAATGGGCTGCAACAGCTCGCCTCTCCCCCCGGCAAAACTCGGCTCATTATATATAAAGAAAGGACAATCGCTGCCGAGCGCTAAAGCATACTGAGCCAGTTGTGCTTTATTAAGGCCCAGGTCAAAGAAGCGGTTCAGGAGGTCCAGCATAAAAGCACCGTCTGCAGAACCACCACCCATGCCTGCGCCCATCGGGATCTTTTTGAGCAATTGTATATTGATGGCACTGACTTTTTCAGGGAAATCTTTCTGCACTAATTCCAGGGCTTTCCACACAAGGTTCTGTTGTGTGTCTCCTGCGACTTCCAGTCCATGTATGCTGATGCCGCTTGCCGCTGCCGGAATTACTTCAAGTGCATCGCAGATCTGTACCGGGAAGAAAATGGTTTCCAGGTTATGATAGCCATCGCCCCGCTTTTCAGTGACGAACAAACCGATATTGATTTTAGCATTAGGAAAACAGATCATAAAAAGGACAGTTTAATTTTTGGATACGCTGCCCGCAAATTTATACCTAAATTTGAATTCTTATCTAATACAATATATAATGGCATTCAGAGTATATACCAAAACAGGAGATAAAGGCACTACGGGTCTTATTGGCGGAACGCGTGTAGCGAAAGACAGTTTAAGGATAGAAGCTTATGGAACGGTGGATGAATTGAACTCCTTCCTGGGCCTGGGAACCGATCAGCTGGCCGATCCGGCCATTAATGAGTGGATACTGGAAATACAGGACCGCCTGTTTACATTAGGGGCCAGCCTGGCTACCGACCCGGAAAAAGCACCGAAGCAAAAACTGCCGGACCTGCATCCCGAAGATATCGAGTGGCTGGAGCAACGGATTGACGAGATGGACGATAAGCTGCCGGTGATGAAGTCCTTTATCCTTCCGGGTGGTAGTGTAGCGGCGAGCACTTTCCACGTGGCGCGCTGCGTTTGCCGCCGGGCGGAAAGACTTTGTGTGCACCTGGTCAACCAGGAAGAGTTTGTCGCAGAAGTGGTATTAAAGTACCTCAACCGCCTTTCAGATTTCCTCTTTGTATTGGCGCGTTATATTGTTCAGCTGCAGGGTGCTAAAGAAATTCCCTGGCGCCCGAGAATTTAAATAGCTAATTTGAAATAGTTTTAAGTTAATGCTTAGATAATATTAAAGATTACAACTATTCGTATCTGCCATTTGTTGATTAATTGCTACATTTGCGCCACTCTTAAAAAAAATGTGTGGGGATGTATAGAATACTTATTGCAGATGATCTGTATAGTATAAGAGTCGGCGTTAAAACTATAATTACAGAAGTACTTGGGCCTGGCCATCATATCGTGACGGCCTCTGATTTTGATGCCTTAAAGCAGGCTTTGCAGCATGACCGGTATGACCTAATCGTTATTGACCTGCATATGCAGGGGATTAATGGTATTTCCATGATTAAGACGATACTTGACCACCAGGCCGATCCAAGGATTGTAGTGATGACCAAACTCATTAATGATTGTTTTTTCGAAACCTGTATGGGATTGAGTGAAGTGAAAGCTTTTATCAGTAAACATACCAGTGAAGCCGAAATAAAGACCGCTTTTGAAAATGCAGTACAGGGCAGGCGATTTGTTCCTGAATTGCAGCAGCAGCAATTAGAGCAGCTGTACCTTTATAGAAAGGATATATTAAATCCTTTTGACGGGCTCTCGGCCAGGGAGCAGAAGGTAACTCAATTATTGCTGAAAGGCTTAGGTATTCTGGAGATCGGCAATGAACTGGCCATCTCCTCTTCTACGGCAAGCACTTATAAAAGCCGGATATTCAAGAAGCTCAACGTTTCTAATGTTATCGAATTAAATAAGCACGCAGATCAATTTGGTTTTATTACCAATGGATTTGAAGCAAATTAAGCCTCCGGATCATTCAATCCAGATGAAAATACCCGCATTGGATGATCCTTTCTTTTCATCTTAA
>Ga0256797_1000031_pt1 | contig 21780 bp, 24 predicted proteins | sample MC6MC0948MT_FD_190196 | JGI IMG/M metagenome (GOLD analysis project Ga0256797, IMG submission 190196) | Metatranscriptome of enriched soil aggregate microbial communities from Iowa State University, Ames, United States - MC6-MC0948-MT... | ecosystem: Environmental > Terrestrial > Soil >...
ACTTTTGACGCCGCAAAGATTGTCATTATATATAAAGTGAGAGTTAAATTCATATTATAAAAACATTTTGTATATATATATATATATATATATATATATATATATATATATCTTCTCTACTATTAAAAGAATAAAAAATTAGTCCTTAATAATATTTGTTTTCAACTATTATAGTATCCTAGTTATTCTATAAAGAAATTTCTGCAACCCGGTTTAAAAGCATTTCTTTTGGTTGCAAGTCTGTTGCCTGATAAACAAATGCATAAACTCCAAAACAACTAATATAAATGATAAATTTTAGCTCTGAGTAAGCAGTTAAATTCATTTTTAATCTTTGCTTTATATTAAACTGCCCCCAAATAAATATATCAAGGCATGGACTTTTATTTCCATGCCTTGATTATATATCTCTTTATTACGATAATCTATTATTTAAGCCGACTATGTTTTACGCTGTCAGACCAGGCTTGCTGAAAGGCAACTGTTTCTTGCTTATAATAAGCTAAAATAGAATCCAGCCCCATCTCCTGTCCTCTCAAAAAACCATAATGAGCATAATCCCAATCTTTCTTGAGTGGGATTATTGAATTTGGGTAATTTTTGTACCTTGAATTAGTATCCGCATTGGTATAATATATCATTTTCTCTTTTGCATTATAATACATATTTCGCTCCGGCATCAATACTCGCCTGACGAGATGAAATCTGTCATATAATTTTAAAGAATCATTAAGTAGCGAAAATCTTCCGGCTTCCCTGATTTGATTGTCACAATAGCCCATTACATAAGTACTGTCAGCACGTAAATAAATTAATGAAACAGGTAAAGGAAATACATGACCACGCAATGATTTCTCGATTAAAACCTGGTCCATTGTATTAGGCTTAAAATTGGTGTAAATACCTAAAACACTATTTTCATCTATTTTTTTTGTTTGTGAGTTGCAACCTAAAACTCCAATTACACATATAATACCTGCTAATCTATTCATATATTTCGTTTATAAACCAATTGTACTTCTAATAGATGCAACATCCTGATTGACAAAAAAGTTTAAATCTTCTTCTATATCATCCAGATACCCAATAACTGTTGGATCAGATGTATTCGATCTAAAATCATTTAAAAAGGCAATTGCCTTATCTTTCATAGGATCATCAATGGGAATACTAGTAGGGGCTCCATTACGAATTTCATTAGCAATATTCATTATGTCCATCGCAAACAAAAGATAATCCACACAATTACCTGCATGAATCATATTATTATCAGAAGCTATTTTACCTAACTCATAATAATAAGTGATATACCATTGCCCGATATTGGTTTTCAACAAAAATGAATCTCTGAGTTCATGAAAGTTATCACCAGTATTCGCTTCATGAGCACTACTCGCTTCATTTAAAGAATCCAGGTCTAAAGCAAACTCGACCATACAACCATTTCTAACATCAATACAGTCATTACCTTGACAACCGTAAGAAGAAACATTAGAGCTACCACAACCTTTACAGTAGTTACTAGGGCTATAATGCTCCATTTCATACTTAGCAGATAATAGCTGCACAACCGGGTTATTACTTACTTTTGAACAGGCAACCCAAATGGTTAACATAGAAACAAAAGTTAAAACAGTTAAAAAAACAACAAGTACTTTTTTCATAAAAAATTAATTTAAAATTGTTAAGGAAATAAATTATCTAGAATATGTTAAAGAGATACCACAAGAAAATAAAACAAACTAACAAATTCAAATTGCACTTTGTTAATAAAAAGTTAATAAAATCACATCAACTCTTATCAAAATAAAGTAGCTAACATTAAGAATGCTCAGAAGAATTGAATACTGGCTTGTTTGCCCTGACGGGTATTACAGATAAAAAACAGCCGATCTTTTTTGCGAATAGCTCCTTTTCTCAAAACCTCTTTCAAGCTCTGATTACCAAGAGAATGCCTACTTCTCTTTATAACTGACCCTTAAAGTCAATTGTAACAGCTGTGCATAAGGCCGGCCGTTTCTTTGCGCCGGCCGGGCACCAGATAATTCCTTAACGATTGTTTCGATCTCCGGTCCGATAACATCGGCATACTCCCCGTCTAATTTATTAAGCACTAATTTACCGGAAGCTTCCAGCCATACCTGTACCTGGTAAGTCCCGCTAACTTTTGCTTTTGTCCGGTAAAGTAGTTCCGATAGTTTACGGTTGAGTTCCTGCTTAAATAGTTGGGTAAGCTCTTCCCGACGCACTACAGTACTTTTAACAGGTGGCGGGTCTATTGCGTATACTACAGGGGTAATTTCGTCCAGTTTCTTTTTCTTCTCGAGCCGTACCAGCCTGCCCTTTTCATCATAGTACTCCCAATTCAGGCAGGCCTCATCAAAATAATAATACTTTACCGATGCCAACGCGCCTGAAGAGTGCCAGGATTTGGTACATAAGACTCTATCGCCTTGAATAAGGGTATCAAATGTTTGGTCAACCAGTTGCTGCTTATCGTTCCATCTTCTCTGCAGGCTATCTTTTCCATTGCGGAACCATTTCATTAAGCTTGTATCGCCTTCATAACTAATGATGAGTAAAGAATCTTGTCCTTTTTGATTATAATACCACTCTGCATTATTCATTAAGTCCACTTTCAACAACAACGCATCGGTATACAACAGGTTATTGAAATAGTATTTTGATCTACCCTTTTTTCCAGGCACGATGCTATCTGTCAAAAAATTTTCATCCTCTACATAGTCGAAGGTAACCGGACTTAATATCCGTCCTTCTTTATTGGTAATAAATTTACTGACTATCGTGCTGCTCTGCCCTTGAAAGTAGACACTGTCTTGCTTTGCTCCATGTACCATCCGGATCTTATTTTGTTCTATCAGGTATTCACTTTGCAGGACGGTATAGGAGTCAAATAGCCATGTTTTATGCGCATTGGCCTGTTTTCTTGGTTTAGCCTCCTTTTGCTTATCCTGTGCCGACACTACTTCAGGACTAAAGCAGGTTGCCAGGCTCAAAAGCAAACAGTAAAATACGGTATGATATATGCGCTTCATAAATTTAGAGTCAGTAAGCATTAAGGTATGATTTTATAAAAAACTGCTGCAAAAAAAGGGAAAAGAAATTGCATTTTGTAAAAACAAATTCCCGGCTTGCTCGCATCACAAAAAGGCTACTCTAAAAGATAGCCTTTTTTCGTAAAGTCTCTTTTGGAGAAAAATTAAAGCGCTTTATTTATCCTTGGCTTTAACCTCCAGGGTTAATTGCAATAACCGGGTAAAAGGCTGGCCATTCATTACTGCTGGTTTAACCTTTTCCAGCCCATTAAAAAAAGCAGCCAGCTCTGTTCGTATTGCATCCGCATTTGCCCCTTCAATATCTTTAAAAATAAACGTTCCGGAATTCATCACATATACCTCTAAGGTATAAAAGCCCTCCAGTGCAACATTTGTTTGACACAATAATGCTGCAAGCCTGTCGTTCAAGGCTTTATTAAACACTACATCTACTGCTTCCTTTTGATAAACGGACCGGAAAACCATTTCTTCGCGGGGAACGATGCCGACACCATACTCAACCGGTGTTCCTTTGAGCGCTTTATGTTTAACCGTTCTGATCAGTTTACCCTGCTCATTATAATACTTCCAGGTCAGGCAGGGGGCATTAAGGTAATGAAAGCTCACCGAAGATAAATTACCCGTAGGATACCAGTTTTTCTGACAACGGACACGCCATTTATGCTGTACCAGGCTATCAAAGGTATGCCGTATCAACTGCAGCTTCCCATCCCAGATTTTCTCCGAGGTCAAAGTACGTTCATACACCAGGCTTCCCGCATCATTCCATCTTTTTGTCAAACTATCCAGCCCGCTACTGTACCAAGTCATTTCATGGCCATCCTCTTTAAGGTTTGTAATGCGCAAGGAGTCTTGCCCGCCAATCCCATAATAAATTTTTGTCCCGGCATTATCATTTGCCGTCCACAGTACCGAATGACTAAATAACAAGCCTTCAAAATAGCTATTTAATTTCCTTTTTCCACCATGGGGCACAATACTATCCGTTAATCTAAGTCCGTTAGCCACATAGCCTAAACTTACCGGGCTATTGATGAGTCCATTTTTCTGTAATTGTAATGCGGCAACCAATTGTTTGTCCGGTTGATATATATACGCGCTGTCCAGGGTATCCTTATAAATCACCTTTATTATCTTTTCCTCGATCCGGTACTCACTCCCGATAGCTTTGTACGTATTAAACCGGAATAAGCTTTTTCTATTGGCTTTTACACGAGCTTTACAGTCCTTCTGGGTAGGCTCTTGTGCCCATATTCCGAAAGCAGGTAGAAGGCCTAGCAGCATAAAAAGATAAAGGAGCGATCGCTGTTGTTTGCTATTCATGAAACTCAGAGCTTGTTTTAAAATCTTAAGATGTAAAAAAAATGGAAATAGTTGGAACAGGCTGCTAAAGATCCAAGCGGATAAGTATCAAAAACAATTCTTATCTGTAAATTAATAGAAAGGCTACCCTAGCGGATAGCCTTTCAAAATATAATTGTGATCAGGATAATAATCTCGATTGATATAAAATCTTAATTACCTTAATAAGGGAATGAATAAATTATTTAAATCCCGCCAACGACTTCTTTGGTACAGATTATAGTCCCACCACCATTTGAAGGTCCGTAAATAAGCATATAGCTGAAGGCATCAGATACTGAGTTAAAAAAGTAATAAGGTCCATAATAAACGGGCGTACCACTACTATTATAATAGTAGAACTGCATAGATGTATGGTACTTACACGCATTTACTGCCATGGCAATACCTGGTTCAAATATCGGATTTTCAATAGCGACAGGTGAGACAGCAAAAACAGCTGCGGTTGTAGATAAAACTAAACTTAAACTCAAAATAATTTTTTTCATAACTAATTAAAAATTTTTAAAGAATTTAAAGAAATAAGAAAATTAAACCTCTTGGCCTTCGAATGTTAATCTTCTTTTGGTGAATAGTCGTTAAATATTTAACTCTCTACAAATCAAACAAATAGAAGACATAAATGCAAGCATTACACTGTTATAAAAAAGTTAATAACACAAAAAAGGCTACCCATAAGGATAGCCTTTTCAAATATATTGAGGTAAAATTATCTTACCAGATGTGGCATAAAACTTCACCACCTACGTTATTAGCACGTGCTTCTTTATCAGTCATTACACCTTTAGAAGTAGAGATAATAGCGATACCCAGACCGTTTTTCACTTTTCTGATTTCAGAAGGTTTAGCGTATTGACGCAGACCCGGGCGGCTGATACGGTCTAAAGAACGGATAACCGGCTCTTTAGATTGTGCATCATATTTCAAAGCGATTTTGATCAAACCTTGTTTGTTATCGTCTTCGAATTTGTATTTTAAAATATATCCTTTATCGTAAAGAATCTCAGTGATTCTTTTCTTTAAGTTAGAAGCAGGGATCTCAACGATACGGTGCTTAGCCATTTGTGCATTACGAATGCGCGTTAAAAAGTCTGCAATAGGATCTGTTACCATTTTTACAAGTTTTTTTGTTTGAGTAATTGACTCGAGTTACCGGGTTTACGGACTTGAGCCTAATATAATTCAATGCAACTATCGACTAAACCTGAAGTTTCAGATCATTGTCCCTTAAAAACAAAAAGTTTTAAAGAGTGTCCGATAGTGTTCTAATAAAAGCTTACCAAGAAGCTTTTTTCACGCCTGGTATCAAACCATTCAGTGCCATTTCGCGGAAGATAACACGACCGATACCAAATTGACGCATATATCCTTTAGGACGACCAGTTAATTGACAACGATTGTGCAATCTAACCGGAGATGCGTTTTTTGGTAATTTGTCTAATGCTGCATAATCACCAGCTTCTTTTAAAGCCGCGCGTTTTTCAGCATACTGTGCTACCATTTTCTCGCGTTTGCGTTGACGCGCTGTTACGGATGCTCTAGCCATATTTTAGTTATTATCTTTTTTAATATTTTTGAAAGGTAAACCTAACTCTTTCAATAACTCATAAGCTTCTTCGTTAGTTTTAGCTGTAGTTACGAAAGTGATATCCATACCAGAGATACGAGCTACCTTATCGATATCGATCTCAGGGTAGATGATTTGCTCAGTAACACCGAAAGTGTAGTTACCACGACCATCAAAAGATTTATCGTTGATACCTTTAAAGTCACGTACACGCGGTAAAGAGATAGAGATCAAACGATCTAAGAACTCAAACATATTAGCACCACGTAAAGTTACGCGGGCGCCAATTGGCATGTTTTTACGTAATTTAAAGTTAGAGATGTCCTTTTTAGACAAAGTAGGTACCGCTTTTTGACCAGCGATCATTGTCATTTCTTTTACGGCATCATCAACTAATTTCTTATCAGAAGTAGATCCTTTTACACCTTGGTTCAGACAAATCTTAACCAATTTAGGAATTTGCATTACGGTTTTATAACCGAATTTCTTCATCAATGCCGATTTAACTTCGTCAGCATATTTTTTCTGAAGACGTGGAGTGTATGTTGTACTCATTATTAAATTGCTTGACTAGTTTTTTTAGAAATACGAACCGTTTTACCTTCTTTTTGTTCACGGTTTACGCGTACAGGAGCACCAGCTTTGGCATCCCATAACATTACGTTAGAGATTGCGATAGGAGCTTCTTCTTTTACGATGCCACCCTGCGGGTTTTTAGCGCTTGGTTTAACGTGTTTAGTAACGATGTTAACACCCTCTACCAATACACGCCCTTTAAGCGGATATACTGCCAATACCTGACGAGGAGTAGTGCGGCTTTTATCATCACCTGCAATTACAGCTACCTGGTCGCCTTTTTTGATATTGAATTTTGGTTTGAATCTAGTTTTCATTTTAAACGAATTCTATAGTGCCGCTTTATATAACGGGCGGCAAAGGTACGAAATATTTTTTACAAAACTTCAGGAGCCAGGGAAACTATTTTCATATATCCCTTGTCACGCAATTCTCTCGCTACTGGCCCGAAGATACGGGTACCACGAGGATCACCTGCATTGTTCAACAATACTACTGCGTTTTCATCGAAGCTGATGTAAGAACCATCTTTACGACGTAATTTATTTTTTGTTCTTACGATAACGGCTTTAACCACAGTACCTTTTTTAATACCACCGGCTGGGATAGCATCTTTTACAGTAACTACGATCTGATCGCCTACATAAGCATATTGCTGGCCGGAGTTGCCTAATACACGGATACAAAGTACTTCTTTTGCACCACTATTGTCTGCTACTTTTAGCCTTGATTCTTGCTGTATCATTTTATAAAAATGTTTAGCTCTTCGCTTTATTGGTTAATATAAATCTCCAGGGTTGGTCCCGAAGTGTTTTTTCAGCGCTGCACAACCCTCCGGGCAGGCAGATGAATAAAGATGGTTTTTAGAAAAAACTATTTAGCTTTCTCGATGATTTCAACTAATCTCCAGCATTTAGTTTTGCTAAGAGGGCGTGTTTCCATGATACGTACTGTATCACCGATACCGCATTGATTAGTTTCATCGTGAGCGTGGAACTTGGTTGTTTTTTTCAAAAACTTACCGTAGATAGGGTGCTTTACTTTACGTTCTACAGCAACAGTAATCGTTTTATCCATTTTGTTGCTTGTAACTAAACCTACACGGCTTTTTCTTGTTTTTCTTTCTACTGTCATGATGACGTTAATATTTTATATTAGTTACCTAATTGTCTTTTACGTTGCTCAGTTTTCAATTGTGAAATCTCACGGCGCACACCACGGATAGCCATAGGATTTTCAATCGGATTAACAGCATGACTGAATTTCATTTTATTCAAACGATCAACTTCAGCATTAATTCTGTCTACCAATGCTTCGTCGCTTAAGCTGCGGTAGTCTTCTGTTTTTTTAGCCTTTGCCATTTTCTTAATTGTTAATTTGTTAATTAGCAAATTTGCACTTGCAAAATACTTGCTGGTTTTTTTGGGGGAATTTACAAACTATTCATCTGCAAATTCACTAATTGGTTTATGCTTCTACGAAATCGTGACGCACAACGAATTTAGTTTTGATCGGCAATTTCTGAGCTGCCAATTCCATAGCTTCTCTGGCTAATTCCATAGCAACACCTTCAACTTCGAACATGATAGTTCCAGGCTTAACTACAGCTGCCCAGTATTCCAAGCTACCTTTACCTTTACCCATACGTACCTCGGCAGGTTTTGCAGTAATCGGCTTATCAGGGAAAATACGAATCCAAACCGTACCCTCACGTTTCATATGACGGGTCATAGCCTGACGTGCTGCTTCTATCTGACGGTTAGTGATCCATTTTGGCTCTAACGCTTTCAATCCAAACGAACCAAAGGCTACAGTGGCACCACGCTGTGCGTTACCTCTGATACGGCCTTTGTGCTGTTTACGACGCTTAACTCTTTTTGGTTGTAACATTGTTTGATATTTTTATTCTGACCGTGAGGGTTGATATGGATCAGAGCCTCGAGCATCAGAGTATATAAAAATTGTATTAATAAACAGGGACAAACACCTAAGGTTGGATCAGGCTTAGCTCCCTGGATTGTATGAAATTAGTCTTAGTTTTGACGAGGACCTCTTCCAGCACCACCACCACCGCGACGTTCTCCACCGCCACGACGATCGTTACCACCACCGCGACGATCATTACCACCGCCACGACGATCATTACCACCGCGACCTTCTCCACCGCCACGACGGTCAGTTGATCCGGATGTGATGTTAGGGTTCAATTCACGCTTGCCTAATACTTCACCTTTACAGATCCATACTTTCAAACCGATTTTACCATAAACAGTCATTGCATAAACGTTAGCATAATCGATATCCATACGGAAAGTATGTAACGGCGTACGACCTTGCTTGATTTCTTCGGAACGTGCAATCTCTGCACCACCTAAACGACCGCTTGCTTTGATTTTGATCCCTTCTGCACCCATTCTCATCGCTGTAGAGATAGCCATTTTAATTGCTCTCTTAAAGCTTACACGACCTTCAATCTGGCGGGCAATTGTTTCACCTACGATCTGTGCATCCAATTCCGGACGACGGATCTCCATAATGTTGATTTGAACATCATTATTTCCGGTTAATTTTTTCAATTCTTCTTTAATTCTATCCACTTCCTGACCACCTTTACCGATAATGATACCAGGCTTAGAAGTGTGAATAGTGATGATTAATTTTCCAAGCGTACGTTCGATAACGATACGGGAAACACCACCTTTATTGATACGGGCATTCAGGTAAGTACGGATTTTGTGATCTTGTACTAAGTTATTACCGTATTGTTTCTTATCGCTATACCACATAGAATCCCAACCACGGATGATTCCTAAACGATTACCTATTGGATTTGCTTTTTGACCCATTGTCTTAATTTGATAATTTGAGAATTAGCTAATGTGCTAATGATATTTAATTATATTAATTTTTCATCAGCCAATCAGCTAATTTGCTAATCAGCTAATTATATTATTTTTTGCTATCAACAATTACGGTTACGTGATTACTGCGCTTACGCACACGGTATGCACGACCTTGTGGAGCCGGTAACATACGCTTAACCATGCGACCACCATCAACCATGATGGTTTTCACAGCCAGGTTAGCTTCCGCTACATCCTGACCTTCATTTTTTTGTTTCCAGTTATCGATAGCACTTAATACTAATTTCTCTAATGCTACAGAAGGGTGCTTAGTGCTGTATTTTAATACACTCAAAGCTTTTTCTACTTCCATACCACGGATAAGATCCGCTAACAAACGCATTTTGCGTGGCGAAGTAGGATAATTTCTTAAACGAGCTATTGCTTCCATTTTCTTTAATATTGGTAATTAGCTATGCTAATTTTATAATCAAAAATTATTTTTTCTTGTCACTGTGACCTTTGAAGTTACGAGTAGGTGCAAACTCACCTAATTTATGGCCTACCATGTACTCGGTAACATAAACCGGAATGAATTTGTTTCCGTTGTGAACTGCAAAAGTGTGTCCTACGAAATCAGGAGAGATAGTAGAACGACGGCTCCAAGTTTTGATTACAGTTCTTTTAGCGCCTGCTTCGTTTTGAGTTAAAACTTTTTGCTCAAGATTGTGGTCAATGTAAGGACCTTTTTTAATTGAACGACCCATTGTTGCGTTGTTTTTTGATGATTTGACAGCTTCACTTTCCAGCAAAGCTGCCCATTTTATCTATTAAAAATTATGAATTATTTTTTCTTAGCGCGTTGAATGATCAAAGCATTAGATGGTTTAGTCTTGCTACGTGTTTTCTCACCTTTAGCGTACTTACCAGTACGGGAACGTGGGTGACCACCAGAAGATTTACCTTCACCACCACCCATCGGGTGATCTACAGGGTTCATCGCAACACCTCTTACGCGTGGACGAAGACCTTTCCAACGGTTACGACCTGCTTTACCAACTGATTCTAATTGGTGATCGCTGTTAGAAACGATACCTACAGTAGCATAACAAGAGCTTAATACTTTACGTAATTCGCCGGATGGCATTTTCAATACTGCAAATCTTTCTTCTTTTGCAGTTAATTGCGCATAAGTACCTGCAGAACGTGCGATGGCACCACCTTTACCTGGTTGCATTTCGATATTGTGAACAACAGTACCTAATGGCATGTTTTTCATCAATAAAGCATTACCAACTTCCGGAGCAACGCTTTCGCCGCTGATTACCTGAGCACCTACTTCAAGGCCCTGAGGAGCGATGATGTAACGTTTTTCACCATCAGCATACGCTAACAATGCGATGAATGCTGTACGGTTTGGATCGTATTCGATAGACTTAACGGTAGCCGGGATATCCGCTTTGTTACGTTTGAAGTCAATGATACGATAGTGTTTTTTATGACCGCCACCAATGTTGCGCACCGTCATACGACCTTTAGAGTTACGACCAGAGTTTCTGGTTTTTTTGTCTAATAAGCTCTTTTCCGGAGTACTTGTAGTAATCTCCGCGTACGCGTTTCCTACTCTGAAACGGGTACCGGGAGTGGTCGGTTTGTATTTACGTAAAGCCATTTTTTATTTTGGTTTGTAGTTTGTTTATCTGGTGCTGTACCAATAATTGTCCAAACTGTTTACTAAATGTGTTAATGAATTAGAAAGAGAACAAATCAATTGTTTCCCCTTCTGCCAATGTTACTACTGCTTTCTTGTAAGAAGGCTTGCGACCTTTTACAAAACCGGCTTTAGTGAAACGGCTTTTATTTTTTGCAGGAACGACGATAGTATTCACTTCGTTTACTTTTACGCTGTAAAAGTTTTCTACCGCTTCCTTAATTTCCAATTTGTTGGAACGCTTGTCCACAACGAAAGTGTAACGGTTTTCTTTTTCCATTTGACCATTAACTTTCTCGGTAATTACCGGGCGAACCAATACTTCTTGAAGTCTCATTGTTGATAATTTATTTTTTTGCAGACCTGCATTTAAGCGGGTCTATACATAACGTTAATAAAAATTATGCTTCTACTTCTTCAACTGCTTCGTTAAAGATCTTAGCAGCGCTTTCAGTAATTACTAAAGTTTTAGCGTTCAGGATATCATAAGTATTGATATCGCTCAGTACGCTGGCTTTTACTTTTGGTAAGTTACGTACGCTTAAGTAGAAGTTTGCATCATAATCAGCATTAACTAATAAAGTTTTCTGATCAGCTACGTTCAAGCTATTCAATACAGCCAACATTGTTTTGGTGTTAGGCGTATCTACTTTGATATCTTCTACGATAACGATTTGGTTGTCTTTAGCTTTGTAAGTCAATGCAGACATTTTAGCCAGATCTTTCACTTTACGGTTCAATTTGAAATCGTAAGCGTGCGGTTGAGGACCATTTACGGAACCACCACCTTTATACAATGGGTTACGGATGTTACCTTTACGGGATCCACCGGTACCTTTTTGACGGTGTAATTTGCGGCTGGAACCTTTTACTTCCGCACGTGTTTTAGTTTTGTGCGTACCTAAACGGCGAGCTGCCAGATATTGCTTTACAGCAAGGTAGATTACGTGATCGTTCGGCTCGATATTGAAAATATCCTCCGGTAATTCCACCGAGCGGCCGGTCTTTTCACCTTTGCTATTTAATACTTCGATTTGCATGATTATTTCTGAATTAAAACGATGGAACCATTGTGACCCGGAACTGAACCAGCTACTACGATATAGTTTTGTTCAGGAAACACTTTCATTACTTTTAGAGCTTTAACCTTAACGCGGTCGCCACCCATTTGACCCGCCATTCTCATGTTTTTGAAAACACGGCTTGGATAAGATGATCCACCAATAGAACCTGGTGCACGTTGACGATCGTGTTGACCGTGAGACGCCTCACCTACCCCGGCAAAGCCATGGCGTTTTACCACACCCTGGAAACCTTTACCTTTAGTAGTTCCGACAACATTTACTTTCTCACCTTCAGCGAAGATGTCACAGGTAATTGTTTCTCCTACTTGTTTATCAATAGAACAGTTACGAATTTCTTTTACTACAGATTTAGGATCTGTGTTTGCTTTGGCGAAATGATTAAGAAGAGCTTTCGGCGTATTTTTTTCTTTACGCGTGCCATAAGCAATCTGAAGCGCGTTGTATCCATCAGACTCTTCAGTTTTTTTCTGAGTCACCACACATGGACCGGCTTCGATAATGGTGCAGGCAACCTGCTTTCCATTAGCTTCGAACACACTCGTCATGCCGATTTTTTTGCCAATAATACCTTTCATTGTTAGAGATAATTATTATTCAGTTATTACAAGAGATGTTGCCATCTCACATTGTTATTGATTGATGTTTTTAATAGCTCAATGGAAAACCAGAACGTTGTCTGGCACCCTTAGCTCAGCGCCTTTGTATAATTTTTGAGGCTTGATTTTTGATATTGAATTATCGCTAATTCAAAACTCAAAATCCAAAATTCAAAATCTATCGAAGGTTAAGCCGTATAGACCATTTTTATAAAGAACAAAGCTTTCGCTATTAAAATTTTACTTTCGAAATTGCGGCAGGTTATGCTTTGATTTCTACTTCAACACCACTTGGTAAGTCCAATTTAGATAAAGCATCTACAGTCTTGCTGCTTGATGTGTAGATATCTAAAAGACGTTTGTGCGTAGTTAATTGAAACTGTTCTCTTGCCTTTTTATTTACGTGTGGTGAACGTAACACCGTGTAAATTTTCTTATCCGTTGGCAATGGAATTGGACCAGTTACTACAGCACCTGTGCTTCTTACCGTCTTAACGATTTTTTCTGCTGACTTATCAACCAAGTTGTGGTCGTAAGATTTCAATTTAATGCGAATGCGTTGTGACATAATTCAAAAAACTTCCTTTATTATTTGGGAGTGCAAAACTAAAACATATATTTTTAATGACCAATTTTTTTTTAATATTTTTTATTTTTTATCAAAAACAATCACGGCTCATTAATAGAATAGCGCAGCAAAAGTACTAAGCTTTTATCAATTGTAATCTAATTAAATAATTATTAATTCATATACTATAATTCAATACGCATAATAGATTAAAATACTTACAGAAAGAAAGATAAAACACGCCAATTATGCTCTTAGATTTTCCATAACAATTAAAAATCTGCCAGGCAGCAAAAAAAGTACAGTTTTATTTCTAAAAACAAATCGTAATAGATATATTTGTACAAACATTAATTTATTATTTCTTATCTAAAGTACATGAAAACAAATTTTACTTTTAGCAAGCGCTATCTAACAGGCTTGCTGTCCATGAGTATGCTCCTATTCATGAACAGCAGGCCCGTTGCAGCCCAGGTGGCCGCCACCTGTACGCCGACTTACTCCACCGGCTGTAGCAGTGGCGATGACATCAAAGATTTCACTTTAACGGGGCAATCGGTTACCTTGAGTAACTTAAACACACCCTGCCCTACCGGTGGCTACCAGGATTACACAACAAGCAGTTCTTTAGGTGTTGCTGACCTGCTGCCAGGCCAGACTTACTCCGGAACTGTATCTACCAACTATACCTCCGCTTCAGAATATGTAAAAATCTGGATTGACCTGGATGATAACGGTGTATTTGACGCTTCAGAACAAATGGCGGCTTTAGGCCCTATCGGCGGCAGCACACCTTCCGGCACCTTCTCGGCAGCAATCCCCCTGGCAACAACTCCGGGCATGAAAAGATTGCGCGTGGTCATGAACTGGAACTCCGCTCCGAGCGGACCATGCGGTGCCTTCACCTGGGGTGAAGCACATGACTATAAAGTACAGGTACTTTCTCTGGTACCTTGTACCAATCCTGTCGTGCCAGGCACTGCAAGCTTCTCGCCTGCAGGCCAGTCTTGCCCGGGATTCTCAAAAACACTTACATTAACCGGCATCACACTGGGCAGCGGCCAGACGTATGAATGGGAAAGCTCTCCAAACAATGTCACTTATACCAGCCTGGGGGCACCTTCACTTGGGCCTAACCTGTCGGTATCTCCTTTGGTAACTACCTGGTACCGTTGTAAAGTAGTGTGTTCCGGCGGAACCCCTGCTTATTCAACTCCGGTTCAGATCACGGTAGCTCCGGGATTGTCAGGCACCTATACGGTGAACTCTGCCAACCCTACTGCGGGCACCAATTTCAACAACTTTACGGACCTGGCTACCGCCCTGAACTGTGGTATCGTAGCACCAGTAACCGTCAATGTTGTTGCCGGCTCCGGTCCGTATAACGAAACCTTTACCCTGAACACCATCGGTGGCTCCAGTGCCACAAACAGGGTGAGAATTAACGGTAATGGCGAAACCATTCAGTTTAACTCCACTTCAACGAGTAACCACAGGATTGTTTCCCTGAATGGTACCAAATACTTAACCATCAACAACCTTAAGATTAAATCGCTTAATGCTACTTACGGTTGGGGTATCCACATCGCTAATGGTGCAGAAAAAGACAGTATCATCAACTGCCAGATCGATATGAGTACGATCACCGGTACGTCTTCCACAAACGCTAATGGTATCGTCCTTTCCGGCTCGACAACCAGCATTTTTACGGCCACTACAGCGAAAAATATTTATATCGGTAACAATAACATTGTTGCAGGTTCTACCGGCTCCGGCGGCTGCTATTATGGTATTACTTCTTACGGATCTTCGGCTGCATTGAATGACAGCATCTCCATAGTAGGTAACGAGATCACTAATTTCTACTATTATGGTATCCAGGTAGCTTATGCCAATGCGCCTAACGTTAGCAATAACAATGTACACAGAAGTACACAAACTGCGATTGCCACTGGTGCTTATGGTATCTATTACTACTACTGTGTAGGTGGTAGAGCCGTTGGTAACAGGATACATGATATGGCAACAACCGGAACTACTTCTACCAGCACTTTCTATGGTTTGTATGTTTACAATTATTATAATACAGCGGCAACACCTATACTGGTAGCCAACAACGCCATTTACAACCTTAAAAACTACAGCGGAACACAATACCTGATGTATGTATATGGCCCGGCCCATAAAGTATACCACAATACCGTAGATGCCAGCGCGGTGCAAGCTACAAGTACCAGTACTATGTACGGTATGTATATAGGTTACAATACCGGCACCGAGGTAAAAAATAATATTATTAATATTACCGGCGGTAATACAGGTACCAAATACGGTATTTACCACGCCTCTACTACTTATGCTGCAAACTATCAAAAGAATAATGTTTATGTAAACTCTACCCAGAGCGGTACACAAACCCCTTACTATTATGGTTCTGCTTATGCTTCATTAGCAGCATTCCAGGCAGCTTATCCTACCCAGGAGCTGGGTTCTCCTTCCGTAGCACCTACATTTACTAACCCAACTACCGGAGACCTGACGCCTACTACAGGTGCATTAATCGGAACAGGTAGCAACGTGCTTACAGATGTCCCTACCGACATCCTGGGCCTTCCGCGCTCTACAGCGCCTACAATCGGTGCTTTTGAAATCGCACCGGTGGGTAATAACAACGCAAGGATGTTTGCCATCCTGAACCCTACAGGCAATGTATGTACCGGCCCTCAGCCTTTAAGCGTTATCGTGGGCAATGCGGGTGTCAACAATATCACCAGTATGCAGGTTAACTGGAGCCTGAACGGGGTAACACAAACGCCACTCAGCTACAGCACACCGACTTACCCGACCCTGGTACCAATGACCAGCCCGACCGGACAATTCTCTGATACTGTAACCCTTGGTAATGCCAACCTTATTGCCGGTGCTAACACCATCCGCGTATGGACTACTTTACCTAATGGCCAACCGGACTCTCATCCAAGTAATGATACGGCTCAGCTCATCATTACACCGGCTACATTTGCACTTACTACGCTAAATGATACGGTATGTAACAATGCTACATTCCTGTTAAACCTGAGCCCGTCTTCTCCCTATGCCAACAACTCTCTGCAATGGGAGTCTTCAACAAATGGCGGTACTACATGGAATACAATGGCGACGAACAGCAGCAACACGTACCTGGTAAACAACCTGATCGCAAATACAAGTTACAGGGTTAAAATATTGAATGGTGGCACTAACTGTTATTCCCCGGTAAAAGCCATTTCCATTTTCAACATTTCATTGCCAACTACTACCAGTGCTGCAAGATGCGGTCCGGGCGCTGTTACCCTTACAGCAACACCTGGTGCCGGTGGCGGTAACCTTAAATGGTACGAGAGCCCGACTTCCTTTACCGATATAGCTACAGGAAATACATTTACCACACCTAACCTGACGACAACTACTACTTACTATGTAGCAACAGCTGCAGGTGGCGGCAACCAGATAGCCGGTATGCCCGTTCCTCAGTCTACCTCAGGTAACAGTGGTTTCAGTGATGTTGGTCTGATGTTCAATGCAACTTCGGCTTTCACCATCAGCACTGTTGATGTTTATCCAATGGGCGCAGCAGGTACCGGCAGTGTAACTATTGCGCTGAAAAATTCAACCGGTACAACTTTACAAACAACTACAGCAGCGGTAACTGTGAGCAGCACCGGTACGCTGAATACGGTGCCATTGAATTTTGCCGTTACCCCTGGTACCAACTACAGGTTAGTCGTTACTGCCGCCAGTGGTATGAGCAACCTTGTTCGTGAATCGGGTACTATACCTTACCCTTATACACTGCCAGGCGTTTTATCGATCACTTCTGCCTACACGGGTGGCGCGTCTACAAGTTTCTACTACTATTTATATAACTGGAAAATTGCTTCCGGCTGTGAGAGTGCAAGAATTCCGGTTACAGCGACCATCAATGAAGTACCGAATCCAAACCTGGGTACCGACTTAGATACTTGTACGTTTAATGCGATCCCGATGACTTTAGACCCGGGTACACAACCTGCAGGTTCCACTTATGCCTGGGATAACAATACAACAGGCGCACAACGTAATATCAATACTTCTGGTACCTACTATGTAAAGGTAACTACACCGCAAGGTTGTATAAAAAGTGATACTATTGTGATCTTAATGCGTGAAAAACCGGCTATTGATCTTGAAGCAGGCGGAACTGATTTCTGTAACGGTGCGACTAAAATCCTGGATGCAGGTCCTGGTGGTCAGAACGGTGGTACTTACTACTGGAGCACTGGCGCCCAGACCCGTACTATTGAAATCACAGGCGCCGGTACCTATATCGCCTTTGTTACCTCACCGGATGGTTGTGCTAACGCGGATACTATTACGGTAGTTGAAGTGGGCAACGCACCAACTATTGATGGCATACAAGCTTTGGCTATGAACTCGAATACATTCTCGTTCTCTGCCATGAACCCACAATATGTAACTACTTACGAGTGGAACTTTGGAGATGGCGGTCCTATTTCTACATCACCTAATCCTTCCAAGCAATACACGCAATCAGGCCATTACCTGGTAACCCTGAGAACGAATAGCGTTTGTGCGGACAGGCTGGATAGTGCCTATGTGAATATTATTGGCGTGGGCATCAACGATAAGGATGAAAATTTAAATAACCTGACGATCTACCCTAACCCGAATATTCTCGGTATTTTAAATATTGATGCAGGAAAAGAGGTAACCGTAAATAAAATATCTATCATCAACGTGGTAGGCCAGACGATAGCCGAGATCAACAACTTCACGACTCATCAGCAGGTAAAACAAATTGTATTACCTAAACACCTGGCCAGCGGTATTTACAATTTAAAAATTGAAACAAACAAAGGTATCACTACCAGAAAACTGGAAATAAGAAAATAAATCTCAGTTTGAAGTTTTAAAAGATAAAAAAAGTCCTTGAAATTATATTTCAAGGACTTTTTTTGCTTTCTAACAAACCAAATCACTATTTTTACCTGTCTATTACAAAAATTAAATAAAATAACTGCGATTTAAAACATACTAAAATTATTTAACTACAATATTTCAACAATAGGCAATAAACATAACCAAACGAACAAGTATCACCAAAATAAACCTGATTGTAATTGACAATCAATTAACTACACCTCCACCCCTATGTACCATTGCTCTCTTTGTAGCAATAAAAAACAGCTCTTTGGAAAAAGGGATACCTGCATTATAAAAGTGCAACTGCTGCATGGTGTTATACGATGAACACTACAAACAGTTTTATTATGAAACACGTGTTCAGCAGAAGAAATCCATTTCCGACGAGCACAGATACCCTAAAACAAACCTAGAAACCGGATCATAAAAACACCAGGAAAAAAAATACCAAGTTTTAACATTTTATAGAAACAGTAAAAGTTAACCAATGACAACAAAAGTTTATTATTACCTGACAAGAGCACTGCTCTTATCCCTGCTTTGTGCCATGCTGTCTAATCAGCGCACATTTGGACAAACCGTTGTGATCAACACCGGAACCGCAGGCACCCCGGCCTATAACGCCGGGCCTATCTACCGCTCATCTACTTCAAGTGCTTATGACGCCAGCCGTTATTCTTATTTGTATACCCAGGCGGAACTGGCTGCTGCCGGTATCTTTACCGGAAGCACGATTACAGAACTTGGCTGGACCAAAAACAATACGGCAACGTCGACCGGCGGGGCCATTTTCAGAATTTATGCCAAAAACTCTACCGGCAGTAATTACACCCTGGCTACTGAAAGTTGGGCCAATCTGAATGCAGGTACGACAATGGTATACGAAAACCTGAACCAAACCGTACCCGCCACTGCTTTCCCTAATTATATTACTTACACCCTAAGCACACCTTTTATTTACACCGGTGGCGACATTGAAATTCAGACCGAATGGGATTGTAACCAGGTATCAGGAAGTCCGTCTACCGGAACTTATGACTGGATGTGGTCCACTGTAGTTAATAAAATTTATGGCACAGGTCAGACCAGCCTTACCGGTGCCGGTACCTTAAGCAGTACGACCAACTCTATTTCAACAATTGACGACCGCAGGCCTTTTCTACAAATCACTTTTACACCAGGTACTGCCTGCGTCAACCCGCCAACGCCCGGCACTTCTGTAGCAAATATGACCAGCGCCCCCTGCCCTACGACGGTAATCGCGCTTTCCCTTACCGGTAACTCAACTGGTTCGGGTATGACTTTTGAGTGGGAACGTTCACCAGACAACATTACGTATACCAGTACCGGTCCGGCCCAACCCATTACAACAACTAATGTAACGGCTACCAGTACGGCCTGGTATCGCTGCAAGGTAGTCTGCGCCAACGGCACACCTCAATACTCCACACCGGTACAGGTTCCGGTTACCGGAAGTTCTATTAACGGCACTTTTACCATTAATGCCGCAGCACCCTCAACCGGGACCAATTTCAACAGCTTTGCAGCCCTTAATAATGCACTCGCCTGTGGTATCAACGGACCACTTACCGTAAACGTAGTACCTGGATCGGGGCCTTATAACGAGCGTGTAGAATTTGGCGATATCCCCGGCGCAAGCGCCACTAACGTGATCCGCATTAACGGCAATGGCAATACGATTCAATTTAACAATACGACTACCGGCAACGAAAGGATCATGCTTACCCTGAACGGGTCTAAATATCTCCGCATAGATAGCCTTAATTTCATTTCCCTATCCACTTCTGTGGGATGGGGTGCTTTAATTACGAACGGAGCTTTAAGAGATAGTATTACCAATTGCACCTTCGATCTCTCTGCAAATACCACTATCGGATCTGCTACTAACTGCGGTATCCTGTTCTCTGGCTCAAATTCAACGGCGACTACGGTAGGAAACAGCGGCAATCATTGCTACATTTCCGGCAACCATGTGAAAGGCGCCAACGGCACCGGCGGGATGTATTATGGCATCAGCGTAGTAAGCGGGAATGACAGTAACATTATCCGGAATAACATCGTAGAAAATCACTACTATTACGCTATTTACCTGAGCGCCGCAACCGGAACCATGATAGAGCATAATAGCATGCACAAGACCAATAAGACAGGGTCTTTTACAACCGGCTATTTCCTGTACACTACAGGTGTAACTCCCGATACTAAGATCAGCGGCAATAGAATTTATAACACATCCGGCCCGGGGGGCAACACCGGCGCGCTCTATGGATATTACCTGCTCGGAGACGGAACCGCAACCCAACCAGTACTTTTTAGTAACAACATCATTTACAACATCAATAACTCAGGTGTATTATACCCGATTTATCTCTCAACAGCCCCCTACACAAAAGTTTATCATAATACCGTAACGATTGACCAGGTCCTATCCGGCAGCAGCATTAACTACGGTATTTATGCTACCGGCACAAATACCGGAACGGAATTAAAAAACAACCTGGTAAATATTACCGCCGGTTCTGGTGGTACCAAGTACGGTTTTTATTATTCCAGCGCAACAAGTATCGCTGATGCTCAAAAAAACAATTATTACCTCAACTCTACACAAGCCGGTACGCAGAACTACGGTTACTATACCACTGCCTATGCGACACAAGCGGCCTTCCAGACGGCATACCCTACCCTGGAATTGAATTCACCGGCTTCTGACCCGCAATTTGCTGCCCCTTTAACAGGAGACCTTTCGCCTTTAGGCAGCGGCGTGATTAATGCAGGTGCCAATACATTAAGTGAAGTGCCCAATGATATATTGGGACTTCCCCGTACGGTTACCCCTACCATCGGTGCATTTGAGTTTGTGCCTTCCGGCAGTAATGACGCGATGACCAGCTCATTCCTCAGTCCTTCCGCCAGCTATTGCGCTAATACCACCACACCGGTAGAGGTAATCATTGGCAACGCCGGTTCTAACACGATCAACACCATGCAAATAAACTGGTCCGTGAATGGTACCCTGATGACGCCCTACAGTTATACCGGTCCGCTGGTATCGCCCACTGTCACCGGGCAAAGCATAGATACGGTAGTGATCGGCAATGCAACCCTGCCTGCAGGTACCAGTGTGATTCGCGTATGGACCTCTTTACCTAACGGGCTGAACGACCCCAATCACGCCAACGACACCATTATCTTCACGGGTAGTGCTGCCTTAGCCGCTAATACTTACACGATCAACAGTGGCGCTCCAACCGGCGGGCTTAACTTCAACAGCTTTACGGATTTTTCAACCGCTTTAAGTGCGGGTATCTGCGGCCCGATTGTGGCTAATGTGGTAGCCGGGTCCGGCCCATATACAGAGCAAGTATCATTTGGCGCCATTTCCGGGGCCAGTGCCACGAATACTATTAAAATA
>Ga0256797_1000044_pt1 | contig 19858 bp, 17 predicted proteins | sample MC6MC0948MT_FD_190196 | JGI IMG/M metagenome (GOLD analysis project Ga0256797, IMG submission 190196) | Metatranscriptome of enriched soil aggregate microbial communities from Iowa State University, Ames, United States - MC6-MC0948-MT... | ecosystem: Environmental > Terrestrial > Soil >...
ATATGGCATAAAAGTGATTGCCCGGAATGCAAAGGGGCAAACAGCAAGCGCAACTTTAAACGGGCATAATGAAGGGGCGGTCACAGCGGCGGTAGCAGCCGGTATGGTGCCCCTTTTGCTGGAAAGTAAGGCCTCAGGTTTATTGCACAGTCATGAGTTAGTGGAGGACCTGCCCGCATTTTTTGCCTTATTGAAGCAGGAGGGCCGCCAATTTACTTTCCGGCTGTAATTAAAGCGGGTAGTGTTATTCGCTTGTGGAAACTTTCCATTGCACAGGCACTGTTTTGCGGCCGGCATAATCGATAAAATAGGACACGCGGTCCTGGTAGCTGCGGAGCTTCCAGAGGCCTTTGTATATCTGTTCGGATTCGATGCTGGTTCCCTGCAGGGAGGTGAGTAATTTTCCCTCACGGTTCAACAGGCTATACTGATTGTTTTGTTTGACCAAATAATTGCCGTTCTTATATTCGATAGGGGCATCATAAATAAGCGGGATCACAGGCTGTTGTGTTTTCAGGTCGATCATGCCCCATTTGCCATTCTTTTTTGCGAATAAGACCGAACGGTCATAGGGCTCCAGGAAATACTCATAGGAGGGCTCGATCAGCAGTTTGAACTCATTATCCAGCAAGCCCCAGGCATTATTGAGCTGTACATAATGAAACCGGTTGGGTTGGTTGGCATAACCATTAAACACCGGCTCCAGGGAGCGGCTGTCTGAAAACACCAGGCTCTCGGGTACAATGCGGTCATATTTAAACTCCGTATAAATTTTCCCGGAGAAATCCATGACGCCATACTTCCCGTCTTTCCGGGCGAGGATAATGCTGAAATTAAGATCATGATCTTCCGGCACCTCCATAGTTTCATAGTCAAAACCGGCCAGTATTTTTCCTGAAGTACTCATGAGGCCGTATTTACCACCTTTTTGCAGGATCAGCCCTTTCAGCCCGGAATACGTAATCTGGTCAAAGGTTTCATCAGAAAGCGATTGCATCTGTTGGCTAAAAATGCGGTATTTACCGGCTTTATAAGCGCTGGCACCGCCGGAAGTAAAGCCTATATGTTCATAGGCCAGGGAGATTTTAATCTGCCCGGCACTGTCGGTTACTCCCTGTAGTTTCCCCTGCCTGACTTTATAATAACCTGGCAGGCCGTATTCTATTTCATCATAGTCGAAGGGGATACCGAGCTGCTTTTTACTGACCAGGTAAAGGCCCATTTTACCCTGTTCGTTTTTGAAAATGACCGTATTGCCATAATTCCGGATGACCGTGCCCAGGTTGGGTACGGTGGTTTTCTGACCGGTCCAGTAATTTGTAAGGTAGTAGGTTTTGCCATCTGCAGAAAGCTTTTGGTCTTCCTCCCTGCTACTTGTGTTTTGTGCCCAGGGATCTTTTTCGGGGGGAAGCGTAACCTTTTTTCCTTTGGCATCAACAGACCATTCCTGTTCGCCATCGATAACGGTATAATGAAGGGAATCCCGGAATTTATAGTATAGGTTTTTGTAGGTTGCCGGAATGAGCTGTTTGCCGGTGTTGCTGATCAAGCCATACTTTCCATTTGCTTCCACAATAAAATTTTTCGGGTAGGCAAACAGGTTGGGGGTAATGCCTCTGTCCAGCCCCGGGATAGTCTGGTATAGGGCCGCGGTAACTTCTTTACCATTGATATCCAGTATGCCGAATTGCCCGTTTTTCCTGTACTGTGCATAGATAAGCAGGGGATGTTGGGATACCGTATCAAAGGCCGATACTAATTCGTAGCCACGGTTTTTTGCCAGGATATTCAGGCTATTATCGGTTACTTCCCCGTATTGATTAAGGGGAAAAGGCTGCTGTGCCTTTAGCGCCGTTGAGCAAAACAGCAGGAGTGGGCACAAACAAGCGCTAAGGTTTACGGCCCGGAAAAGATTAGTCATTATCTGTAAAGGTATGGGTGCAGGCTATAAGCCCGATAATATGTGCATTGAAGGTTTCGAGTTCTTCAGAAGGGACCCAGAGTTCGTTATGCATTTCCGCACCCACGTTTTCCACATTGAATTGTTGCAGGTAGTCTGTATCGACCGCAAAGCGGGTAATATAGCCGGTGCCGTAAGCCGGCACATTCCATTCCCGGGTGATCTGTATGGCATAAGCTTCATTCATAACCGGGTAGAAGATAGGCTGTTCCGGCAGTCTTGGCGGAAATTTTTGCCATCCGGATTGTTCAATCAGGTCCAATTCGACCTGGTTTACAGGCCGGTATAAGACTGTCGTTTGTTTATTTTGCATAGGATTCAAATTTAACAGGAATTGGGCGATAATCAGTAAACGCTTTTGTTAATACAGGTTTAATGGCAGGCGGATAATATAAATTTAGGGGTATAAATGTTAATTATTTAGATAAATGACCACGCTTTCAATTTAATAGTTTAACTTTGCTGTATCAAATAGTTGATAGGCGCCTGCCTTCGCATTTTCTGGCACAGTTTAGAATATTCATTTTTTTCTTTTTCAGTCTTCGCATTTTCAGTTGCCACATTATTTTATAAAACAGTTTTATTTTTTTACTGGCCATAAAATTCATGTTTTTGAATTTACGGCATATCAATGCGCAACCGGTAATACAGAGGATGAGAGAGGGCTTTATTTGTTGTATGCAACAGATAAGCTGAAAATGTTGCCCCCGTAATTTAACTGCCAGAGAAGACAAATTAAGTTAGCCTTTGCCTGCTTTTAATAACAGCAGCACTGTTGCCAGACTTGAAAAATACCGGTACGCCGGTGCATAAACTATATGAATTTTACACAATTAAATTTAAGTGATCCTATACAACGCGCATTAGCCGATATTGGTTATACTGCGGCGACGGAGATACAGAGCAAAGCAATTCCACCCGTACTGGAGGGAAAAGATCTGCTCGGTTGTGCCCAGACCGGTACCGGGAAAACTGCTGCTTTTGCGCTTCCTATCCTTCAGAAATTACAGGAAAGCAAGCGTAGCTCCGGCATCCGTGCCCTGGTCGTAACCCCAACGAGAGAACTGGCTTTACAGATAGAAGAAAACTGTGTCGCTTACGCGAAATACCTGCGCATCAAATCGCTGGCCATTTTCGGAGGCGTGCCGCAAGGCAAGCAGGTAGCGGCGATAAAGCAAAATGTGGATGTATTGATCGCGACACCAGGTCGTTTATTAGACCTGATGCAACAAGGTATTGTAAGCCTTTCAGCAGTAGAAATACTGGTACTGGATGAGGCGGATCATATGTTGGATTTCGGATTTATTAATGATGTCAAAAAAATACTGGCAAAGATACCGGAGCAAAGACAAACGCTCTTTTTCTCGGCTACTATGCCAAAAGCAATCCTGAAATTTGCTCATGCTATATTAAAAGACCCTATTGAAGTTTCTGTAACACCACAGTCCACTACGGCACAACGTGTAGAGCAATCGGTTTATTTTGTAGAAAAGAAAGAGAAATCAGGTTTGTTGATCCATTTGCTGAAAGACCGCTCCATTCATCGTTCGCTGGTATTTACCCGTACGAAACATGGTGCCGATAAGCTCGTGAAGCAATTGAGTAAAGCCGGGATCAAAGCGGCGGCTATTCATGGAGATAAATCACAGAATACCCGTCAAAGGGTGCTGGATGAGTTTAAGCAGTCGCGCCTCAGGGTACTGGTAGCAACCGATATTGCTGCAAGAGGGATTGATATTGATGAGCTGCCACATGTGGTGAACTATGAACTGCCTAATGTTCCGGAAACCTATGTACACCGTATTGGTCGTACCGGTCGTGCCGGCAGGGAAGGAGTAGCGATCTCTTTTTGTGATGCAGAACAAAAGGATGACCTGAACGGGATCCAGAAACTTATCGGTTTTAAGATGGCCATTAAAGGGGAAGTGAAAAATGGCAGAGAATTAGTAAATTTATAAAAAAATATATCATTATACATGGCGGATACTTTTAATAAGAAAGCATTACAACAGAAAAAAGCAAAAAAAGAAACAAGATAAGCTCGAAAGAAAAGAGGAAAGAAAGACCAATAATGACAAAGGGAAAAGTCTGGAAGAAATGACGGTTTATCTCGATGAGTTTGGTAACTTTACAGACGTTCCACCGGAACAACAAAAAAGGAAAAAGATAAATTCGAAGGATATATTGCTGGGAGCGGCACCGATAACCGAACAGAAAGAAAGTACAGGTACTGTATCATTATTTTTTGCAGAAAAAGCTTACGGGTTTATTACAGAGGATGAAACAAAAGAAACGGTATTTTTGCACAGTAATAAGATGCTGGAGCCCGTTACTGAAAAAGACAGGGTAATTTTTGAAAAGGAGAAGACTCCTAAAGGTTACGCGGCAGTCAACGTCAGAAAATTAAAATAGAGTAAAAATTTTTTTATCAATATCAAAAACAAAAACACAATGCAAGAAGGTACAGTAAAATTCTTCAACGAAACAAAGGGTTTCGGATTTATCACTCCTAACAACGGAACGGAAGATGTATTTGTTCACATCAGCGGTCTGCAAAGTGAGATCAGAGAGAATGACAAAGTCGTTTATGAAGTACAGCAAGGCAAAAGAGGTCTTAACGCTGTTAATGTAAGATTAGCTTAATTTTATATTTTCCTATAAACGTATTTCGATCATCAAAAAAGGCAAAACCTGTTTAGGTTTTGCCTTTTTTATTACTATGTATTCGAGATATTATTACTAAGCATTTGAAAACTGGTTATTTTTTGAGCTGTATCACACCGAGGTAATTCATGAGCCGCATACTCTGGTAGCCCATGTCCCATTCAAACCATTTCGCCGCATTGTTAGCACGCTGTGGATGTTTATGGTGATTATTGTGATACGCTTCTCCCCAGAAAACCAGGTCTACAGGTAGAATATTTTTTGAGGTGTTCGTCATTTCATAATTCTCATAACCGAATTTATGAGCCCACCAGTTCACTACAACACCCTGGAAGGAGCCCATAGCGATGGTAACCGGAAACAGCAACCATTGCCACCAGGCTGTAGCCAGCCAATAATATAGAGCCGCATAAATAATGACCCAGCAAAGGCGCGCAATACCGCTGTGTGCGATCTTATCAAAAGCTTCCCATTCCGGAAGGTTCTTTTTGTATTTGTCCGCTGTTTCTGTTTCCCCGATATAGAGCTTGAAGTAGTTGTTGCGGGTCAGCCACATCATCATAAACGGATTAGGCTCATTGTGCGGTGAGTGCGGGTCTTCTACCTGGTCGGTATGTGCATGGTGCAAACGGTGCATCAGCCCATAAGTATAAGCACTGATGTAAGAAGAGCCTTGTGTAATAAAACAACCTATGTAAAACAGTCGTTCCCAGGTACGCGACATACTGAACAGGTTATGGGCAGCATAACGATGATGAAATACAGATTGAAAAAATAAAGAAGCATACCAATGTATGGTAAAGAAGAGCAATAATGCCATTATAAAAAGGATGTTGTTGATTAAACGAATGAGACAACATCCAAAGTATAAAGTGAGTGCTGAATATGTGTAAATATAGGTATTTTTTGGTTAAAAAACAAACTAAATATGGTACTGGCTTATTCATGGCACATAACTATAGATAACTTATTGGCATGAAGGGAATGAAAAACTGAAGCCTGGCCTTACAACCGGTTCAAACTGCACGAGTAGCGTGCGTAACGCCCATTGGGGTTTATGGAGATCCATTATACCGGATTTCCTTAAGCAAAAGATGCTTGCTCATGGCGCTTATAGTCTATCGATAGCGATCAGGAATAAAGCGGAAGCGTATATTGCTCAACTTGCCAGAAAAGAAACAGCCACAAAAGGAGTGTAAACCTGTTGCGGCTGCTTAATATTGATGGGTTAATTGAATATTTCATTTTCGGCGGTCAGGATGATCGGTGCGCCATCGGTGATCACTATTGTATGTTCATGTTGGGCCATATAGCCGCCCCGGTTACCGACCATGGTCCAGCCGTCCCGGAGCTCTACGGCAAGCGTGGAGTCGGTAGCAATAAACGTTTCAATGGCTACGACACTATCCTTGCGGAAGCGCCTGTTATCAAATCGATTTTTGTAATTCATCAATTCTTCCGGTTGCTCATGCAGGCTTCTGCCAATGCCATGGCCGCCCAGGTTTTTGATCACCCGGTATCCTTTCTTTTTGGCTTCGGTTTCCATCAGGTAGCCTATGTCTGCTATCTTTACGCCCCCTTTGATCTGGCTGATCGCTTTTCTTAAAATATCTTTTGAAGCGTCTACTAATTTTTGATGCTGATGAAGGTCTTCGCCCAGTATAAATGAAGCACCATTATCGGACCAGAAACCATTCAGCTCTGCGGACACGTCAATATTGATCAAGTCACCTTCTTTCAGGATTCTTTTGGGAGAAGGGATGCCGTGACAAAATTCGTTGTCCACACTGATGCAAGTGTAGCCCGGGAATTTATAAGTTAAATAGGGGGCTGAGCGTGCGCCAAAATCAGCCAGGATCTTCGCACCATATTCATCCAGCTCTAAGGTGCTCATGCCGGGTTGGGCATAAGCGATCATTGCTTTTAAGGTATGGGCAACTGCCTTGCTGGCTTCCTGCATACCATTTAATTCGGCTTGATTTGTTATAGACATAATATATAAATTTAGTGTATTGCCGGCACTTGTTTGTGCAGCAATTTTATAAGCCCTTTTTTGGTCGCCAATAATTTACTCCAATAGACAATGGCAGCATCATAGCCACCAGATTGTTGTTTTTCAAGCTCATTAAAAATGACTAACTGTCCTCCATTTAATGAGGTATTATAATTATTGCACAACCGTTTTTTTTCTGTATCAAAATAATCCTGTTTGCTGGAAATGGTTTTGCCGATGCTGCCGGTTACAAATGCGATTGTTTTGTTGCTAAAGTCGTATGGTCTTTTAGGATGGGACAGTACCGCATTTAGGTATGCACTTTCCGATTGATTCAATACAGGATCACTATCGCTACCGCAATGCTCCAGATGACTGAATACCGCTGTATCAATCTTTGCTATCGGTACTCCAGAAACCTGCCCGTAAGCATTTCCTGTAAATAGCAGGAAAATAATAACGGTCCATCTAAAGAAAATTAATTGCATTGAAGTGATTTGTTTATCGCAAAAATAAATGAAAAGCGCGTACTGGTTCGGTAGTTAAGGTTAAAATTCTGCGCAGGGTAGCATGTAAATGGGCCATTGATTACTCAATAGCCCATGGTATATATCAATTAAAAAAGGGAACAAAATTGTATTACTGATTGATCACCTGGGTAATTTTCTCATGCAGGTGTTCTTCTTGCAGCACATTTACTTTTGATTTTTCATTAGCTGTATAGGCCGGGTTTTCTTCTTTGAACACTAATTTTTGATGTTTCAGATCAAATAAACTTTGGTAAAGCCCATCTCTTTCCAGCACGAGGAAATCATTCTTGACAAACATTTTTACATTTTCTAAGTTACGATTGCCTTCGCGGTACTTAAATGCGATCGGTTGGAACTCACATTGTTTACCGGAGCTGATATTGCAATAAGCAATACGCTGTTTCGCAATCCGGTCTTCTTTATGCCAGCTTTTTGTATCGAATTTCAGGATCTGCCATTCTGCATCTTCATTGTTATCCATCGAGAAATACAGGACATAGGCTTCATCATTGTAGATGATATGTTGCTGATACATGAAATCTTTGAAGAAAGAAAGGCGTACATCCATGATGATGGTTTCGTACCGGGTGTATGCCTCAGGAGTGAAGCATTCTTTGCCGGGTACCCTGTATTGCCTGGCAATTCTTAAGCCACTGCTATCCAGTAAACCTTCTTTTTTCAAGGCTTGGGTTTCTAATTGATGAAGGGTGTCCAGGTAATAATCAACAGCCCGGTATTCTGATTCCTGTGCATAGCTGCTCATAAGAGCGCTTTGCAATAGTAAAGTGAATAAGAGTACCCTGGTGATAAAATTTTTCATTGCCTAAATATTTTGGTATGCTTGTAATTTCTTGTTAATCAATTTTATATATCTGTTACTACAGCACCTGATTATTTCCCTTTCCTTGCTAAGCGCAAAGTTCTGTCATTTGATTTTACCGGGCAATAAGGGAAAACCAGTAATTTATAAGGCGAATTGATAGTTTACAAGTAGGATTGATAATTATCAGTTTTACTGATAATTATAGAAATGACCTGATTTCGATTTGCTTGGATACGCTACAATTATGAGTTTGGATTTGGTGTTTTTGCGAACAAAAAAATCCCGTTTCCAGGAAGATGAAAACGGGATTTAAAGAAATATTTTGAGTTTGTTTAAGTGGGTTCCGGACTTGCAGGTTCGGGTTCAAAGTCTGTGGGCAAAAGTGCCGGAGGAATTTCTTTATTGGATTTCAGGCCCAGGTTTTTTAGTTTTAGCGCCTGCCCGATCAAATGCCCATTGCCGGTATTCAATTGCCCGATCGCTGTCGTATACGATTGTTGTGTTTTATTGATCTGCCGGCCCAGTTCTTCCAGCGTACTGGCAAAGGCGGTGAATTTTTCATAAAGCAGTTCACCGCGTTTCACGATCTCCAATGCATTTTTACTTTGCATTTCCCGTTTCCATAGATCGGCCATCAGTTTTAAACAGGCGATGAGATTCGTAGGGCTTACCAGCAGGATGCGTTTGGCATAGGCATAAGCCCAGAGGTCCTGGTCGGCTTGTATCGATACCAGGTAGGCCGGTTCTATGGGCACAAACATCATGGTGAAGTCTAATGCGGCATCAAGATTATCGTATTGTTTACTGCTGAGCTCATCAATATGGGTATATACCGATTTCAGGTGTTCTCCTAAATGGATAGCCTGTTGTTCTGCATTGTCGGCGGCCGAAAAGCGGTCATAGGCCACCAGCGACACTTTAGAATCGATAATGATGATCCGGTTGTCGGGGAGCTTGATTAAAACATCAGGTCTTAAGCTCCTGCCATCTTCGTCTTTGATCGTTTGCTGCAGGAAGTATTCCCGGTTTTTAACCAGGCCGGATTTCTGGAGGATGCTCTCCAGAATGACTTCTCCCCAATTGCCCTGTTTTTTAGACTGGCCTTTGAGGGCGCTCGCCAGGTTATTGGCCTCACTACTGACTTTATTGGTCTGTTCTACCAGTTCTTTTACTTTTTCTTCCAGTGAAAATCTTTGTTTAGATTCTTTGTCATAAGTTTCTTCCACTTTCTTTTTGAACAGGTCAATATTCTCTCCCAGTGGTTTCAGTAAGGCTTCAATATTAGCTTTGTTGGTCGCGGTGAATTTGCCGGATTTATCTTCAAAGATCTGCTGGGCGATCTTTTCAAATTGTAAATGAGCTGTTTTTTGTAGCTCTATGATTTCTTCTTTCTGGTTTGCCAACCTCTCGTTGAGTGCGGTATTATTGGCTTTCCATGCGCTATTGTCTGCATACAACTGCTGATTCCTTTCATTTTGCTGTGTCAGTTGGGTGGTCAGTTGCTGTATGTTTGTTTTTTGCAGTTCCAGCTGGTCCTGTAGCGATCGGTTAAGTACCTGTACTTCCGTCAACTTTTTATTGAGCTCCTGCAGCGTATTTTGTAGGGTGTAGCCGTTATTGGTTTGTTCCAATAATGAATTGTTTAGTTCAGCAATCTTTTCTGTTTTGTTTTTTTCGTTGGTTTCGAGGGCTATATTGTTTGCCTGCAATTCTTTTATTTCCATTTGCCCGCGTTCATACCTGAGCTGTAGTTGTGCACTGAGCTGTTGTTGGGACAATAACCGGTCTTCGGCAACCTTTACTTGTGTCGTACTGTTATTCAATTGCGTCTTTAATAATTCATGATCTGTCCTGGCTACATGTTTTGATTTATGCAGCAGGGTGAGGATCAGATAAGTGAGGACTGCCCCGGAGAGCAGTCCTGTGATCAGTAAAATAAGGTCCATTGCGTTTGTCAATTATAAGAAATACTTGTCTGGCTGCAGAAGAGATTAATTTTAGAGGGAGCAAAGCTTATATTTTCCCGCTTTCAAAAGCTTCCAGGAATTCCTCGATCAAGCTCGTTTTATTGGCTTTTTGTGTCCAGCTAATGGGTTGGTCATAGTATTCCAGTTCATGGATAATCACAGGGATGTCTTTACCGAATTTGTTTTCGATCACTCTCTCTTTAAATAATTTCCGGGTCATGCTAATGATATGTTCAATAAATTCTGTTTCTAAATTTTCGCCCATTTCCATAATACGGTCAAATAGTGCCTCGTCATCTTCTGCCGCTTCCATTTCTTCAGCGGAAAAGTAATAAGGACTTATTTTGAACCAATTGTGGAGTAATTCATCTGCGGCACCACCTATCTTTTCAATGGACTCCTGGAGCCAGAAGGCATAATTCCATTTCGCTTCGGTTTCATGAGCTGCATTAGCTATTTGCTGCCGATATTGTGCATATGTATTGTAACTAACTTCTATACAGGGATAGCGGGCATCATCATCTTCTGTATAATAGAAGAACGATAAGGCATAAATATCCGTTGCGATTTCTTCAGGAATGTCACTGATTGCTTTCGCTAATTTATCATAACTCCGTGCCAGAAAAATGTCCTTTGATTTCATGATGCTTCTATTGTTAAGGTGATAAATATTTTCGTAGGGTGAATTTATTTACAAAATAAGCTATAATTTTTCGACTAAGCATACTTATCGCTAAAATTGGGTATTTAGTGTTACCGTTCTAAAAATTGCCTAATTAGTGCACATGCTGTCAGGGGCTTTGTAAACGGGCTTCTTCGCCTGCTATTATTTTGCTCCAGAGCTTAAGCGGAGCGACACCCGCATAGCCACTTTCCTGCGCGTCATTCAGTTCTATTACGATCCATTCCCCGGTGATAACTTTTGCTACATCTATCACCAGGAAAGGTACATTTACAATTTGTGCTACTTCCTCCACCAAAATAGTAATCTCCTGTTGTTCAGCACTGGTTAAAAGGGCAGTGGGCGCATCGGCCCAGTATTGACCCATTTCAATCACTTTGTTTTTCCAGGTAAATACCCTGAATTCTTTTGAGTATTGAAGTTTATCTCCCAATGCATCACCGATTTTTTCGAGCGGTATAAATTCCCGGCAGATCAGTTTTTGCCAATTGAGGATCGGGTCATTTTTCCAATTATCTAATATATTCTGCAACTCTTTCTTATTGGCTGCTTTACTGGAACTCAGTTGATGCCGGTTGGTTTGCCGTTCGCCTTTAATAAAAACGGGGAAAGTGAAATCTTCCATGATAGTGGTAACATCAGGCAGCTGATCATACCACTTACTTCTGGGTGTATATGGAGCGATTAATGGATACCAATGCGGCAGTAAAGAAGCGATATTATGTTGTTCGATATTGTTGATCAGGTTTAAACCGGATTCCTGCAGGGAATGGAACAGCCTTGCATAGTCACTTATCGCGCCTATTCTTAAAATCAATGGTTGTGTTACTGCGTTAAAAACCGGTGTCGCGTCAAAGTAATTTCTGAAATCAAAATCATAAACCGGGGAATGCGTTGTCAGGGCACTGATGCAAATGGCAGACCTGATATGGATGATATTATTGAGTATCTTTTTGTCTGGTTGTTCCACAAATGTTTTTTAGTTGTATGTGTTTTTTATTTTTTCTCTGCCTTATTTACGAAGATCAGCTTGACTAATGATTTCTGTGAATAAAGCTTCTGATTCGGTTTTTAATTCCGATGCCATTGAAGTAAATTAGATCATTTGTCTAAACGTAAGACTCATGCGGCCTTGATCCGTTCTTGATTTGGGTATCGCATGTTGCCATTGGGATTGTATTTCCTGGCTCATATAGACCAGGCTGCCGTCGGTTAATTCATAAGAGTGGAATAGTTCGGGGTCATTGATATTTCTGAATTTTAATGTTCTTGTGGCGCCTACCGAAACAATGATGATGCCGGTACCGGGTTCCAGGATATCGGTCTGGTCGGAATGGTAACCCATTTTGGCACTGCCGTCTGCATAATAATTGATCAGGCAGTTATTGGCTTCGAAGCCTATGACCGGTTTCAGTTGATCGGTGATTGTTTTAAGTTCCGGGAGGAAATCCTGGTAGGGGTAGGCCATTTGGGAATAGTTGTAGGCTTTGCCGTAGCTGGCCGTTTTCCGTGCGCTCATGCTTTCGTCCCAGTTTACGTTTGCTGTTAAATAGTCAAACAGGGCTTCCGGGTTATCGATGAAGTTTTCTAAGTAGGTGATACCGTTCATACTGTTGTTACAATTATTGCTTATTCAGCTAAAGTAAATAAAAGTGATGGATTAAGCCTGAATGGTGTCGTTATACCTGCTTCATTTCTTTTCGGAGCAATAAAAGGTGCGCTATTAATACGATCGGTACAACACCTGCCGGTAAAAGACAATAGGGAAAAGCGAGTACCGCTATATTGGGTTGGTCGAAGGCAAATTGTTGTAGCGGAAGTGGGGAAGATAGTATAGCCAGGCTAACAATAAATAAAAGGAAACAAATACCCAGGAGATTCCAGGCGATAAAAAAGCTGCGGTTGCTATTTTTGTTGCTGAGTAAGCGATACCCTAATAAGGTAAGCGCCGAAATGCCCATCACTATATCAAAATTAATCCCTTTAAAAGTCATGCTCAAAGGGACTTTATGCTGGAGGTAAAGTTGGTATAAAACAAGTTCTACGGGGATTCTTAATACATGGATAGCCAGTAATAGCTTAGGATTTATCGCCGCTGTTTTGATGTTTCGAAGTGATAAAATAGTTAGTAAGATGGTCCCTATGATCACGCCGACAAATAGTACGGGTCTTTGTTGAAATACCTGTAGCAATGCGAGCATGCTGACGATTATTTGCCACAGGAAAAAATATAGAAGCACTTTCCTGTTTTTACCCGTTCCAAAATAAAGCAGGAGGAGTGCTGCGCTTGCAATAAGTAGGAATAAAAGAGGTACCATATATTCAGCTGATTTTACGAAAGCAAAATTAGCTGCTTAAAAATATCCGGGACTTGTGCTATGGCAAGAAATGAGCGGTCAAAATAAAACGATGCAAACCTTCCGGCTTGCATCGTAAACTTATTAAATCGCTTTATATCCTAACTAAACAAATATTGCACATCGGCCTCGCTCAGGTTTTTGACAAAGTTTTCTTCGGCATGTACCAATCCGTCTGAGATATTTGCTTTCTTCTGTTGCAGCAATACCATCTTCTCTTCAATGGTGTCTTTACACAACATCTGGTAAGCAAAAATGTTTTTCGTCTGCCCGATCCGGTGCGTACGGTCGATCGCCTGCTGCTGTACCGCCTGGTTCCACCAGGGATCCACCAGGAATACATATTCTGCAGCCGTCAGGTTCAGACCGGCATTGCCGGCTTTAAGGCTGATGAGGAATATATTGGTTGTGTTCTCCGGATCCTGGAATTGCTCCACCATCTCTTTTCTTTGGGCCAATGGCGTGTCGCCGTCAAAATGATAAAAGGCCAGGCCCTTATTGCGGCAGGCTTGTGCGATCAAATGCAACATCCCTTTGAATTGAGAGAAGACCAGCATCTTTTTATCCTTCAGCTTTTCCATTTGCTCCAGCAAGAGTTCCAGTTTCACAGAAGCATTTTCTTCTTTATATTCCTCCAATAACTGTGGTGCCGCACAGATTTGTCTTAGTTTTAAAATTGCCTGTAAGATGTTCAGTTTGCTGCCACCCAGTCCCTGGTTGCTGATATCCAGGAAAATGCTTTCGCCCACCTGCGCTTTGACCGCTTCATATAAAATTTGCTGGCGCTCATTCATCTGGCACCAGAGTATGCTTTCTGTTTTCTCCGGCAGGTCGGCCGCTACCTGTTGCTTATCTCTTTTGAGCAGGAATGGGCCTACGATCTGCTGCAATTGCTGCATTTTATATTCGTTGGCATCTTTGTCGATCGGTTGTGCATATTCCTTTTTAAAGAACTCCAGGCTGCCCAGCAGCCCCGGTACCAGGAATTCCATCTGGGAGTAGATATCGGCCGTATTGTTCATGATCGGTGTACCCGTCAGTGCGATGCGCATTTCTGCTTCCAGTTGCAGTAAAGCCTTTGTGGTCAGTGCCTGGGTGTTTTTTACATTCTGGCTTTCATCCGCGACTACAACCTCCCATTTGATAGCAGTGAGCTGCTCGATATCATTACGCAAGGTTCCATAAGACACGATCAAGATATTGTGCCCACCGGCGAAATACTCGCCCAGGTTGCGTTGTGTGCCATTATGGATCATTGCGCTTAATTGCGGCGCGAATTTCCTGATTTCATTTTGCCAGTTGAACACTAAGGTCATCGGGCAACTGATGAGGATATGTGCATCCGGGTTTTGGTCCACTGCACGACAGAGATAAGCGATGGTCTGCAGGGTTTTACCCAGGCCCATATCATCGGCCAGGCAGGCCCCGGCGCCGATCTCGGCCAGCAAGCTGATCCACTCAAAACCTTTGTACTGGTAATTTCTTAATTCCGCCTGGAGTAGGCCTGGTAATGGATAAATCACTTGTTCTTCAGATTGCCATTGCAGCCATTTCGTTTGCCATTCCTGGCTGATTACCGGCAGCAGGGTGTCTTTTACCGTACCGGCTTTTAGGCCCATAGCCAGCCATTTCGATACCGATATTTCCCCGTTGCGCACTTTGGCATGCTTCAAGATACGCGCGTATTGCTCCATCCATTCATCCGGGAATACCCCGATAGAATCATCTTTGAGTAAAATAGTATTTTGCCCGGATAACAGTAATTTTTGTACTTCTGTAAGCTTCACTTTTTCGGCTCCGAAAGTGATTTCCATTTTTGCGGTAAGCCGCTTTTCAGAGGATTCGATCACCTCAAAATGAGTTTCAGGGGCATGCGGTGAGTACCGGAAATGCTTCAACATTTCCATGCCAATAATCGCCACATCATCTTCCAGCAAGCGATGATAGGTTTTCAGGAACCATTGTTTTTTCTTGGCATCGGCAAAACTCAGGTAATGGAAATTGTTCTGCTTGTCAAAGGCGGGGTGTAAGGCTTTCAGGTAATTGATAAAGCCGCTTTCAGCTGCCTCGTCTCTTTTGATGGAATAATTGATGCCTTGCCGTACTGTATCATGCAATGCCTGGAAAGGAATATCTACCAGGATGCCTTCATAATCCCACCTGGGAGTCAGCATGAGCATCGTATCGCTGAGTTCACTTAGAAATAAGGAATTGGCGGGAGTAGATTCGATCAGGTTTTGGGTAAAAATACCTTCTTTTTTTACCGTATAATGAGCCTCTAGCTTTTTGATGATCCTTTCCACGAAAAGTGCATCATTATACTGGTATTGGGCTATAATACCCTCCTGTAGCCAATCTATAGTTTGCCGGCTGTTGTTGTCTATTAAGAAATATTGATTGTCTTTGAGTAGTAAAAAGCCAAATGCCGTAAAGGCCTCATAGGGGATTAATTGCTCTGCCTGTTGTAAGTATATCTGTAAATCAAGACTGCTATCCGTTTTGCGGATCACTTCAAAAGCCGGCTTTAGTTTGGTTGTATTTACAGTCGCTTTCGCGATCAGGTAATTGCCGGTTTTCGGATTTTTGACCCGGTGGTAAATACAAGGGGAGGGCAAAGCGTGTATCAATTCTTCTACACAGGTTTGCAAGTGACGGGGCACGGCTTTTTCCAGGAAACGCTCCTGGCTTACCCCGGATTTGTTTTTCTGATGCTGCTTCTTGAGCTGGTTAATGCCAAAAGCAAATCCTTCCGTGCTGAGCTGGCGCAATTTTTCGGTAACGATCCAGTCCCAGTCTTTAAAATGCGTTTCAATGGCCTTGTCGGTCAGCTCGCTCATCTTAAAAGAGGGGAATTTAGTAGATTTATCTACGGCCAGCACTGCAAATGGTTTTTGCTCCGTACTCAGGGCTTCGGGGTTCAGTAATAATTCGATCTGCGCTTTTATGTCCTTACTCATGTTGCTCTCCCAAAAATCGGGGGCGCTAAATTAAGGGTTTTGAAAGGATAAATTTCTGCCCGAGGATAAAAAGTGTCGGTATAATTATTAAGGTCTTATGGTCAGGGGTTTGTGGTAGTCATATTGTTATAAACGTTTATTTATTGTGCATTTGTTTCCTTACAGAAAAGAAAAATGGCCAATAATAGAAATATATAAAGAAGGTATTTAATAAGATTATCGTTTCCTTAATGCAGCTTTTCTTAATTTTGCCAGCTTATGAACCTGCAAACACTGCAAGGCTTATATTCGTCTGATGTCCGTTTAAAAGAACTGGCAGCCGCCTGCTCTTTGCCTCAACCCAAGCAAAACATACTCCTGCAAAACCTGAAAGCAAATGCAGTAGGCTTTGTGGCGCATAGTATCTGGGAGCAATCGGAGCTGAACCATATCTTCATCCTGGATGATAAAGACGAAGCCGCCTATTTTCACAACGATTTTGAGCACCTGAGTGGTGCCCTTGACATTTTCTTTTTCCCGGATTCCTATAAAAAGACCGGGGTCTATACCGATATTAACAGCAGTCACGTGATGCTGCGTACCGAGGCGCTCAATAAATGGAGTGGCGAACAGGTGCGTAAAAAGGTGATGGTGACTTACCCGGAAGCGCTTTTTGAAAAAGTAGTGCAGGCCAAGACCCTGAGCAAAAACATGATCCAGATCGCGGTCAATAATCATCTTGATGTAAAAGGGATACTGACGCGACTGGTAGAGCTGGGGTTCCGGCACGAGGATTTTGTGTATGAGCCGGGGCAGTTTGCCATGCGGGGCGGTATCCTGGATATTTATTCTTTCGGAAATGAACATCCTTACCGTATCGAATTATTCGGCAACGAGGTAGACAGTATCCGGATTTTCAACCCGGAAACACAATTGTCGGAGCGGAAACTCTTACAGGTGTCAATTCTGCCGAATATTGAAACCCGCTTTGAAGCTACAGAAAAGGTATCGCTACTTGATTTTGTGCCGGGGAATACCGTTTTCTGGTTTAAGGATAAAAATATTTTCCTGGGTAAGCTGGCGCATTATGAAGATAAATTGAATGAGCTACTCGCCATTAATGAAGGGGTAGTGGAACAACGCGCGGATGAGGATGAGGAGCCGAAATTATTGACAGCGGCGGATTTTGAATCGGCCGAATCCTGGAAAGCACGCATCAATGACTTTCACCAGATTCAGTTTTCAAATACAGAAGGAAAAGAAGGTGCTGCGGACGTAACCCTTGCTTTCCATACAGAACCGCAACCGAGTTTCAACCGGAATTTTGACCTGCTCTCGGCCAACTTAAGAAAATGGGCAGAGCAGCATTACACCGCTTATATTTTTGCCGAGAATGCAAAGCAACTGGAACGCTTAAGGGTGATCTTTGAAGATACCAATGCCAGCGTGAGCTTTGTGCCGGTACCGGTTTCTATCAGCAATGGTTTTATTGATCATGATAAAAAAGTATTGGTGTATACTGATCACCAGATCTTCCAGCGCTTTTATAAATATAAGATCAAGCAAGCCTACAGTAAGGGTAAAGCCATTACTATAAAGTCTTTACGGGAATTGCAGCCCGGAGATTTTGTGAGCCATATCGATTATGGGGTGGGCTTGTATAGCGGTTTGCAGACCATTGATGTGAACGGTGCCAAACAGGAAGCGGTAAGGATCATTTATAAAGATAATGATGTACTTTATGTAGGGATCAACTCCCTGCATAAGATCTCCAAATATGCCGGTAAAGAAGGTACCGAACCCAAGGTGCATAAGCTGGGGAGTGATACCTGGAACCGTTTAAAAGATAAGACAAAGAAGCAGGTAAAAGATATTGCAGCCGACCTGATCCGTCTCTATGCGCAGCGTAAAGCGGCGGAAGGCTTTATGTTTACCCCGGACTCTTATTTGCAAACGGAACTAGAAGCTTCTTTCTTCTATGAAGATACGCCCGATCAGTCTAAGGCTGTGGCGGATGTGAAGCGGGATATGGAATCGCCCAATCCTATGGACCGCCTGGTGTGTGGTGATGTAGGGTTCGGGAAAACAGAAGTTGCGATACGTGCTGCCTTCAAAGCGGTTACCGACAGCAAGCAGGTAGCCGTGATGGTGCCGACAACTATCCTGGCTTACCAGCATTTCCAGACCTTTAGCGAACGGCTGAAAGATTTCCCGGTGAATGTAGATTACCTGAACCGTTTTAAATCGGCCAAGGACAAAAAAGAAACTTTACAGAAACTGGAGGAAGGCAAAATTGATATTCTTATTGGTACGCATGCCTTGATGGGTAAGGATGTGAAGTTTAAAGATCTGGGACTCTATGTCGTGGACGAGGAGCAGAAGTTCGGTGTGGCGGCTAAGGAAAAATTAAGAGAGCGTAAATTGAATGTAGACACGCTTACCTTAACGGCTACCCCGATACCCCGTACTTTGCAGTTTTCATTGATGGCGGCAAGGGATTTAAGTATCATTAATACACCACCGCCTAACCGGCAACCGGTGCATACCGAACTGATCGGTTTTGATGAAGACTTTATCCGGGATGCCATCTATTATGAAGCGGAGCGAGGCGGGCAGGTTTACTTTATCCATAACCGCGTGCAGAGTTTACCTTCAATGGCTGAAAAAATTAAGGTGCTTTGCCCGGACCTGGAAATAGCAGTGGCGCACGGACAGATGGAGGGCGCTAAACTGGAGAAAACTTTGATGGATTTCATCGCGCACAAATATGATGTGATCTGCTGTACCAATATCGTGGAGTCGGGTGTGGACATCAGCAATGCCAATACCATTATCATTAATAATGCGCACCAGTTCGGCTTGAGCGATCTGCACCAGTTAAGGGGCAGGGTAGGGCGCAGTAACAAGAAAGCATTCTGTTACCTGGTAGCCCCCTCTTTGTTGACCTTACCTAATGACAGCCGCAGGCGTTTGCAGATACTTGAGGAATTTAATGAACTGGGTAGCGGCTTCCAGATCGCGATGCGTGACCTGGATATCCGGGGAGCGGGTAACCTGCTGGGGGGCGAGCAAAGTGGCTTTATCGCGGATATAGGTTTTGAGATGTACCAGAAGATATTGGCGGAAGCGATTCGTGAACTGAAGCAAAGCGATTTCAAAGAAGTCTTTGCCGAAGAAATGGAGCGCAAGAAAGATTACGTTTCTGACTGTACGATTGATACCGACCTCGAGATATTGATCCCCGATACTTATGTGGGTAGTATCACAGAACGTTTGTCTCTATACACGCAACTGGACAACCTGGAAACGGAAGAAGAACTGCAATCTTTTGAAGCCATGCTGGTAGACCGTTTCGGACCGATACCCCGGGAAGTAAAAGACCTGTTTACCGTTGTACGCTGCCGTAAAATGGCTAAAGACCTGGGCTTTGAAAAACTGATCATCAAAAATAAAGTGATGCGTTTGTATTTTATCAATAACCCCGATTCGCCTTATTATGAAAGTGAGACCTTCCATAAGATTATGAATTATATACAGACCGGTACTAACCAGGCAAAGATGAAACAGATGGGTACGGTATTCTTGCTGGTCGTCAATCATATTCATAGTATGGATGATGTACATTTCTTCCTGGAAGGCGCATTATAAAAATGAACAGCGATTTTTTATTAAATTTATCAACCTTAGCATTATTTGTAAGATAATATGAAACCTCCTAAAAGATGGAAAATGGCCATTGTGATTTGGCTGGCCATTTATCCGCTGATCACCATAGTTTCCCTGATCATAGGACCGCATATCGGCAAGATTGAATTTCTACCTTTACGTACTTTGGTCCTCACAATCATCCTGGTCCCTATGATGGTTTTCGTCATGATACCTACGGTACAGAAGTTACTAAAAAACTGGCTACATAAATAGTATAAGTAAGAGCAGGATATGAAAA
>Ga0256797_1000047_pt1 | contig 19733 bp, 20 predicted proteins | sample MC6MC0948MT_FD_190196 | JGI IMG/M metagenome (GOLD analysis project Ga0256797, IMG submission 190196) | Metatranscriptome of enriched soil aggregate microbial communities from Iowa State University, Ames, United States - MC6-MC0948-MT... | ecosystem: Environmental > Terrestrial > Soil >...
CGGGTTAGTAATTTTTTCCTGGACATTTTGAGCCTGCGCTGCCATAGAATAGCAGAGGAACGCTCCGGTGAGTAGTAAGTTTGTTTTCATGTGTTTTTTGTTTCAATCGTTATAAAAAAAATAAATTATATGATGTTTAATCTTTTGGTGCAGATTTGATTAAACGATTTATAATTTATTTATATTTGCTAGTAGGATAAATTGGAATACTTAGGTTTATGCTATAACTGACTGGTTTTTACGCTGTTATTTGTACCGGCCCCGAAGTATTAATTGTTTACTATTTGCTTTGATTTATACAATACATAATTGCTTTGTAATAAGCTTTATATATATTGTTACTTGTTGAGATCAAAGTTAATTAGGAGGTAAGGCTGGTTTTCAGCGGAATGTATCATCAAACGGTGTGCTTGTGTATGAAAATCGCCCTAATGTATAAAACCGTCCTTTGAGTGTATGAAAATCTTGTAGCTACCGGCAATTTGTTATTGGAAATGAGGTAAACACCTATAGCTTCTTTTCTTATATACGATATTGTACCGAACCGCTGCCGGAATATTATTAACCATTAAAACTATTTGAACTAAACGAAAAAGAAATTCGTATCCATTACCTGAAATAATACCTGGAAAAAAATAACTAAAAAACCAAGTTTGAAATGATTAACTACATTATCGTAGATGATGATGAGCTGCAAATTGATTTCCTTCAAATGCACTTATCTCAGATTGCCGGCTTGCATTGCATGGCAACGTACACGAATGCCTTTGAGGCAAGAAACAAGATTATAGAGCAAAGACCAGAATTGGTCATCCTTGACGTAGAGATGCCCGGATTAACGGGTATACAATTAGTTAAAAGCTTAAATAATCCTCCCACGGTTATTTTCGTCAGTGCTCATCCTACCTATGCAGCGGATGCTTTTAACGTAGAAGCTATAGATTTTATTGTAAAGCCAGTCGCCCCGGAAAGGCTTATGCGAACGATTGATAAAGCCATCATGACGATAGAGCATATTGCGGTACCCGTAAGTCATGGTGATGATTTTAGCATAGAACGGAATGCTTTTTTCGTGAAAGATAAAAATGTCCATATCAAAATAGAGTATGCCGATGTGCTGTACATCGAATCTTCAGGCAACTTTTCGATTATCTATTTTAAAGACCAGAGTAAACAACTGGTCCTGGCCAACCTGGCCAAAATGGAAGCCCAGCTGCCTGCAAACAGGTTTGTGAGGATAAGCCGGTCCGCTATTATTAATATAGAGCACATATCGTCCATCGGCCTCGACACTTTATTTATAAAAGAAGAGGAGCTGTCTATCGGCAAACCTTTTGTGGATAGGGTGATGAAAGAAGTCATTGGGAATAATTGCATCCGGCGAAACTAACTGATTGCCGCTGTTGCATTTAATGGAGAAGAGGTAAGGCTGTTCCAGACAGAGGGGCTTGTCAGGCTTTTTATGCGCTACAATTACAGCTTATACACCGCTTTTAATAACCTACTTAGAAAAACAGACCTGTATTAAAACAGATAAAATAATTTAGGGCCGGATGAAAGTCCGGCCCCTGTTTTGATTTTAAATTTTAATCCTGATTAATTCTGCTTATTGCTTTACAACGGCCTTTGTGCCGGTGATTTTTCCATCGACAAAACTGCTGAGGAAGTAAGTGCCCGGAATTAAATGTCCCAGGTAACGGCCTTTATTGAGCTGTACCTGCCGCTCGGAAACCATAAATTGTTTTGAAAGCTCATGACCATTTACTTTATAGGCTGAGATCCATCTGGTAAGAAAGGATAGCAAATCGGTATTAACCGGTCGTTTCGCTGCTTTCCTTTACTATTTTTAGTATACTTTTTTGTATGCGCTCCATGATAAGATTTGCCCACCAGCCGCAGTAAATATTGAAGTGAGTGGAAATCCGGTAGGTAGCCGTGAGGTGCAACTTTATTTGTCGATCGTTTATTTTTTCCAGCTCGTATTTACCCTTCAGCACTTCGAAATATTTCCCGTCAACGATCACTCGTTTTTCCAGCTCAGTCAGTGGCTTTGAACCGGGATCTGCCTGAATGGTGAACGCTAAAGTTTTACCCGGAACAACTGCTGTAATCGTTTCTGTAAATATTAGTCCCCTGTCAAAAATGGCCTTCCGGCTACCACCGGTGGTCACGGTATCGAATACCGCTTTAATGGGTTGTGGGAATCCGGATGTAGGGAATGAAGGCGCTTCCTCTTTTCCTGGTGCTTCTACTTTTACTATATGTTGCCAAACGCTGTCGTCGCTTGCATTGATGTTGATGGTGGTGCTTTGTGCGTAAATCATTTCGTTAGCGCCCAGGTGGCGTTCTACTGGTGCAATAAGAAAAGGCGCGAGTATGCCCGTAACGAGTAATAGCTTCCTCTTTTTCGCTGCCCATAAATACCGGCCTGCAAAGCTTCCTGTTATAGTTACTAAAGTATAGGCGGGCAACACGATCAAAACATACAATAAACTTTCCTGCAGCAGAATGACAATACCCAAAAGTCCGGCTACTGCAAATAAAGCCTTTAAAAACGTGGCTTTTGCGGTATTCGGGTGCCAGGCAACGATAAGTCCCATTACAAAAGGGACCAGGACCAGGAACGATAAGGTGGTGATGCCAAATACTGGCGTTAGTGTGCCGGCACTAAATCCGGAACAAAAAATTACTTTCGCGACAAGGCCATACAGGATCCCGTACAGCAACGCTTTATATTGATTGCCCTCAGTTTTTTTCGCGGCAGCTTCATACTGATGCATAGTTTGTTCCAATGGTCCCGGGATGTTTTGTTGCTTAATAAAGATAACAATTTATAAGTTAAACTATTTGATAATTAAAATGGATGAATATCTATTTTATTATCCCGGTAACATACAGCATTGCGCAATAAAAAAAGCAATTAATGGCACCTAAATTTTTATCGGGCTGAAAATTGACGTTACTTTGTCATACCTACACTTCGTTAACGCACCGAATGCATGATATTCCCGGATGAATTGGAATAAAGTCTTATTTAATTCATCCGTATGCAAGCCTTTGTATCGAATAAATTTATGAAATCTAATAAATTCAGGCATTACTATCTCCGTTTCCTGGTTAACCTCAGGAGCTTCAACCATTGGAGAAAAAAGCAGATCAGCGGCAGCCATTTCCTGGTGCTGGCAGCGGCTATTGTCGGTATCCTGGGCGGTCTTGCCGGCTCTGTTTTAAAACTACTGACGCATAGCATAGAGAATTACCTGCAAAGGGCAGAGTGGGGATTGAAGTTCTACGTGCTGCTTATATTTCCTTTGATCGGTATTTTACTGACCGTTATCTATGTAAAAACATTTATCCGTAAAAGTAAGTTTGAGCATGGCTTATCCCAGCTTATCTACAGTATCTCGAAAACCGGCAGCAAAATACCGGTACATAATACCTATTCGCAAATCATAACCAGTGCATTGACGATAGGCTTTGGCGGTTCTGCGGGACTTGAAGCGCCTATTGCGGTGACCGGGGCGGCAATCGGCGCCAATACCAGTAAAGGCTTTCGCCTGAATTACCGGGACCGGACCCTTTTGCTGGCCTGTGGTACTGCTGCAGGTATCGCATCGGTGTTTAATAGCCCCGTAGCAGGTATGGTACTGGCCTTAGAGTTGTTATTGCCGCAGTTTAGTATTCCCGCATTCATTCCTTTATTGATTGCTTCTGCCTCCGCAACGGTAGTAGCGCAGTTGATCAGCTCCGAGCCCCTGTTTGTCCTGGTAACCGAAAATTGGAAAATTGCCGCCATACCTTACTATATTTTAGCCGGCCTTTTAGTAGGTTATTTCTGCAATTATTTTACCAAGCTCAACTTCTGGATGTCAGCCCGCTTCAAAAAAATAAAGAGTATTCTGGTAAAGGCATTGGTTGGTGGTCTGGTACTGGGTTGCCTGATAGCGGTAATGCCGGCTTTGTACGGCGAAGGGTATGTTACGATACAGGCGCTCTTGAATAAAAACTACAGTCATATGCTGGCGGGTAGCTTTTTCAGGGAATATGCACGGAATGATTTATGGATCTTAGGCTTTGCCATTTTGACTTTATTTGGTAAATCTTTTGCGGCACTGATTACGGTACAGGCCGGAGGTAATGGCGGCAGTTTCGGCCCCAGCCTGGTGATGGGTGGTTTCCTGGGTTTTATTTTTGCCTTTGGCGCTAATGTACTATTCGGTACCTCGCTTAATGTAACTAATTTTATTGTTGTTGGTATGGCAGCCTGCCTGAGCGGAATCATGCATGCCCCGCTAACCGGTATTTTCCTGATTGCTGAAATTACGGGTGGTTACAAGTTAATGGTACCCCTGATGATCGTATCGGCCATTGCTTTTTACGTAAACCGCCGGTATAATAAATATTCTATTTATACCCGGCACCTGGCACAGCAAGGCGCATTGATCTCTTTAGCAGACAAAGAAAAGAATATCCTGACCAATGTGAGTGTCGCGGAACTGCTGGAAACCGATTTTACCCCGATAGATATCAATGCTACCGTACAGGATTGCTTTAGTAGCGTGCTTAATGCCAAAAAGAATATCTTCCCGGTAGTAGATAAAGAATTGCATTTTCACGGTTTGCTGTATAGTGAACTGTTGTTGGACGAAGCCTTGCATATTAAAGACGGTACTTCTGATGGCAGCGGGAACATCAAAGATATCATGCAGCCGGCTATTGAGTCGGCCACCTTATCTACGCCTATCTACGAAATAATACAGCAGATGGAACGTAAAAGCCTGCGGACCATCCCGATCGTTAACGAAGACAAATGTTTCCTCGGGTTTATTACTAAAAATGCCATTTTTAACCGGTACCGGGAAGAGTTGAATAAGGAGTTAAGCTACCTGGAGTAAAAAGGCTTGATTAATTGCCGGTTTCCGAATGTGGTGCGTCGACAGGTTTTGATTCGGGTGATCCTTTTTGCCTGAGCCATATCGATAAGATTACTATAGCAGCTACTGCCAGAAACTCGCTTTGCCAATTCTGGAAAGACTCAAACCAGAAGCGGGAAGAGCCCAGGTATTTTTGCCAGCTATCTGCTGGGTTTCCTTTAGCAACTAAAGTTTCATTATTATCTTTTAAACTGCCCAAAAAATGCAGGCAAAAAGAAACCAGGAACAAAAGCGCAAATGCAAGCGACAAAGAGTTGCTGTATAGTTTTAACCAGATACCACCTTTCCTTACCGGCCAGGGCGCATCCGGTTTAGGTTCCGGCTCCCGGTTGACTGCTTCCTCCTTATCGGGATCTTTTGATTCGGAGGAGCCTGCTTGAAATAATTTAATAGTAAGTAATACATATAAAGCCATTTGCAGGAATTCACTTTCCCAGTTTTCAAATGTGGCCTGGATAAAGTGACCGCTTTGCAGATATTGGCTCATACTAAGCGCTGCCAGGCCGTCTTCCGCCAGTTCTTTATTCTTTTCAAAAAAGCCGGTTATCGCCTGACCGGCGAGTGCGATCAACATTAAGGAGAGTAATACGATACTCAGGCCGTTTCTTTTCAAGAATGAATATTTTTTCCTGTTCATATTATTGCTGTATGCAAATCCTGCTCCAATTGTTCCCGGTATATTGGTATGATTTTGGTGTTTGTTTAAGATAGATCATATTAAGAACTAAAAATTATATTTTATGGATAAACTACTGGAAGCGATCAGGGATTTTGCAGATCAGGCACATGGCGATCAGACCCGGAAATACACGCCGGATCGCTATATCGTACACCCGGTACGGGTTATGGAAACCTGCCGTAAATACGAGGACCGGTTTGAAGTGCTGGCTGCTGCTTTGTTGCATGATGTTGTTGAAGATACTGCGGTAACGAATGCGGAAATTGTGGATTTTCTACAAACGCTTATGCCCCGGCCACAAGCGCTGGAGATTGCCAGGCTGGTACTGGAACTCACCGATGTTTACATCAAAAAAGATTACCCGCAGTTGAACCGGAAAGAAAGGAAAGAGTTGGAGGCGGAACGCCTGGGACAAGTAAGTGCGGACGCACAAACCATTAAATATGCCGATATCATCGATAATTGTTTGGATATATTGATCCATGAGCCGGAATTTGGCCGGAAATACCAGGCAGAAGGCCAGGCCATATTAAAATTAACTACAGAAGGTAACCCGCGTTTATACAAAATAGCATTAGAAACAGTAAATGCAGTGCCAGGAAATGCCGGTGCTTAATAACCGGTTTCTTTATCGATAATTACATTGAATCACACAAGCTATTTGATTTAAAGATTTACCTGTTAATCTGTTCCATTGTCGGTGGCTAAATATTGTACAGGGCACATTAAATTTTACCGGTCTCCTAAAAACTTAAGTAAAGATTGTTTATTTTTTTCGATACAAAAGGTTGGTGCATAGTCAGCGCCAACCTTTATATTTTTAGCAGAGCCGCATTGTTTTTATGCAGCTGTTTAAATTTGCTATTTATTGTCCTTTTTGTCGTGACCTTCCGTTTTTACAATCTTATTGTAAATGCCCATGAGCAGTATAGGACTTACCCATTGACCGATAAATAAGGCCGTATGCGGTTTCCGCATTATTTTTAGGCATAGGGAAGCCGATAGGGCGCCTATTGCGGTCCACAGGTATACGTCAGAGGGCACTTTAGAAGTTACGGCTTCAATATTTTTGGCTACCACACCTTCTTCGCCGGTATTTTTATTTTGGTTGCTCATAATTAGAATAGTTTATGGGTTGATGACATTGCAAGCTTTGGCTTGCCGTTAGCATCTTTGATTCGTTTATGGATTCATATTCCGGTTGCCCGTATCTGTTAGAGAGGTGTCACTGGTTGATGGGGGCGTAGCCGGGGGCATGGCAGGGTCGGGGTTAGGGGGCATCGTCGCCGGTGCTTCATAATCATTATCATTTTTATCTTGGGTATCAAACCCGTTTTGTCCATCGTTATTATCACAGGCGTTCAGGGCAAAAAAGGCAACGAACAGCATTACATATTTTACAGCTTTCATAATCTTAATTTTTGTTTTAAAAGAATGGTTTAAATGTGGTTGATTCGATCGTACTACCAGATTTCTTCGTCCTGATAATTCCTATACGCTGCTCGGCTCGTGTTCCTGAAAGGTAGAGGAGGGTAGGACAATTTTCCGTGGCGGTAGCCACCTTCGGGGAATGCTTGTGTCATAGAAGATTGTTTTAAAGGTTGATGAATATAAATATCGGGGCTAAAAACAGACCAAAAACAAATGTTATTGTATTTTAAGTTAATATATAGTTGTGTTTTTTTTATGTGAGGAATTTGGTACTCAAAATGAGTATAAGCAATCGCATTAAGGGTAATAGGTATTATTTAAATACAGGATAATTAATGCTCTCTACAATATTCATCCGCTTTGTTATCCCTGATGAATACTTTTTATTGGCCCGTATCAGCCCCTCCCGGGATTACTATTATGGTCCTTTTATTATTTATTGCTGCAATTTGTAGTGTGGATATTACCCAATACCTTTAAAAGTTGTGGAAGAAAGGTAGCTATTTCTAATTATGGCCCTATACTTCAAACAAAAAAACATTATGTTTTTTGCCCGAAAAATGCGGAAGAACAAAGGTATAGCGCATAAAACCAGTCGTTATCTCATCATACAATTGATTTATTACCCTCCAGCAACAGGTGATCGGGTGAGGAAAGCAGGTAATGGCAAACTATTTGCAACTATATTACTTGTATGTGATTATTATAATGAGCTATCGGTGACCTTTCACTCTTTCGCAGCTATTTTGCTGCGCCACCACCTCATATAACACTACCCGTACAATTATTCATCAAATTTTTATTTACCAGACTGGAAACACTGCTTTATAAGCAGTGTAAAAGGTTTATTTTAAAATTAATGCTCATGAAAGACCTTGTAGTGTTTTCGCATCTTCGCTGGGATTTTGTGTTCCAGAGACCCCAGCATATTATGTCCCGGCTGGCCAGCGCTTACCGGGTTACCTTTATTGAAGAAGAAGTTTATGAGGAAGGCCCCGATGGTTATACAGATTACCTTGCGGCGCCTGATATCCGTGTGTTTCGGCCTCATCTTCAGAGAAATAAAGACCAGGATATTATAGCAAGAAAACGTGCTATCGTTGATACGATTATTAAAACCTTAGGTATTGAGGATTTCATTGCCTGGTATTATACTCCTATGGCTTATGCTTTTACCCGGCATTTAGCCCCGGCCATTATTATCTATGATTGTATGGATGAGTTGTCCGCGTTTTTGTTTTCGCCGCCAGACCTGCTGGACAATGAAGCCGCACTACTACAAGCTGCGGACCTGGTATTTACCGGCGGCTATAGCCTGTATGAAGCTAAAAAGGACAAGCACCCCGCGGTGTATTGCATGCCCAGCAGCATCGATAAAGATCATTTTGGTAAAGCACGCGAAATTGGCCCGGAGCCGGAAGACCAGGCAGGCATACCCATGCCACGCATAGGTTTTTTCGGGGTTATTGATGAGCGCTTTGATATCCGCCTCATCCGGGAAGCTGCCGAAAGGAAGCCGGATTGGCAGTTCGTGATCATAGGTCCTGTAGTAAAAATAGATCCTGGCGAATTGCCCCGCTTGTCTAATATACATTACCTGGGTAGTAAAAGCTATAAAGACTTACCTGACTATATCAGGAGCTGGCAAATCGCTATGCTGCCCTTTGCTATCAACGAGTCCACTAAATTCATTAGCCCTACTAAAACCCCGGAATACCTGGCTGCGGGTAAACCAGTCTTGTCTACTCCCGTGAAAGATGTCGTGCGCACCTACGGTAAGAACGGGCTTGCGGCTATAGTGACTAATACAGACGAATTCATTGCGGAAGGAGAAAAATTTTTACAACAAAATGACCCGGAATGGCTGGTCAAAGTGGATCTGTTCCTGGCAGCGATGTCCTGGGATGAGCTGGTAATGCGTATGGAAACGCAGATCAGGAAAGTATTAACGCTTAAAAAAGAAAAGGTATAAATTATGTACGATTATTTAATTGTAGGCTGCGGATTTGCCGGTGCCGTGCTGGCAGAACGTCTGGCATCAGTGAGTAATAAAAAAGTTTTGATCATTGACAAGAGAAACCATATCGGGGGTAATGCCTATGATTATTATGATGAGCATGGTATCCTGGTCCATAAATACGGTCCGCATATTTTTCATACCAATTCAAAAGAAATTTTTGAATACCTGGGCCGCTTTACCGATTGGCGGCCTTATGAACACCGCGTGCTGGCAAGTGTAGACGGGCAACTGGTGCCCATACCGATCAACCTCAATACGATCAATACCCTATACGGACTTAATTTATCTTCAGAGGAGGTGGAAGCCTACCTGGCTACAAAAAGGGAGCCTGTGCAGCAGGTACTCACTTCAGAGGATGTGGTCTTAAGTAGTGTCGGCAAAGAACTTTATGAAAAATTTTTCAAGGGCTATACGATCAAACAATGGGGGATAGACCCTGCCGACCTGGATGCATCGGTAACCGCACGCGTACCTACCCGGACCAATAAAGATGACCGCTATTTTACCGATACCTACCAGGCCATGCCGCTCCGGGGCTATACGCAACTATTTGAGCGCATGCTTTCCCATCCCAATATTCATATTATGCTGAATGTGGACTATGAAGAGGTAAAGCAATCTTTCGTTTGTAAACAAACTATATATACAGGTCCAATAGATGCCTTTTTTAATTACAGGTTTGGCAAACTGCCTTACCGCTCTATAGATTTTAAGTTCCAAACCCTCGAAACAGAAAACTTTCAGCCCTGCGGAACGGTAAACTTTCCCATGAGTCAACTGTATACCCGGATTACGGAATTTAAACAGCTCACCGGGCAATCGCATGCTAAGACAACTATTGTTATGGAATATCCAACCGCTGAAGGCGATCCGTATTATCCTATTCCGCGTAAAGAGAACCAGCAACTCTATAATCAATACAAAACCCTGGCGGAGCAATTCCCGCAGGTACACTTTACCGGTAGGTTGGGCACGTATAAATATTATAATATGGACCAGGTCGTAGCGCAATCGCTGACCTTGTTTAAAAAACTAAGTGCTCCGGAAAAGCCAATGAATGGTGCGGTGAAAAATATCATTGTTTCAAATCCATAAATATGCAAAACCCGTTTTCATCCTTTTGGATCGCCGGTTATGAATGTAGCGATCAACTTAATTGCTTTGGTGAACGCGTAAATTTACTAGCAGCAACCCGGCATCTGGAGCAGATGGAGCAAGATTATACAAGGCTCCGGGAATTTACAATCAGTACAGTACGCGAAGGGGTACAATGGAGCTGTGTAGAAACCAGTCCTTACGTCTATGACTGGACCAATGTTATTCGGATCATAACTGCTTCCCGGGAACAAAAGGTGCAGGTCATCTGGGATCTCTGCCATTTCGGGTATCCGGCAGACCTTACTCCGCTGCATCCTCATTTTACAAAAAGATTCGTAGCGTTTGCCCTTGCTTTCCTGGAACTATATCGTAGCCTGCAGCCGGAAGGATTATTAATTGTTACCCCTATAAACGAGGTAAATTTCATGTCCTGGCTAGGTGGGGAAGTAGGCGCCACCGCTCCTTATACTAAAAATTATGGCTGGGAGGTGAAATACCAGTTAATGCAGGCTTATATACAGTGCGTAAAAGCGATGAAAGCCCGCGATACCCGCTTGCTTGTGCTGGTTACCGAGCCACTCATCAATATTGTGCCGGAAAATTTTGAGGATAACGATTTACTCAACCTGGCAAGGGAAAAGAACGAGGAGCAATTCCAGATGTTGGATATCCTGTGCGGATATATATGCCGGGAATTAGGCGGTAATGATGATCTTGTAGATATCATTGGTTGTAATTATTACCACAACAACCAATGGTTTTATCCATCAGAGCAGCAACTGGACTGGCGCAGCGGTGCTGCAATTGCAGGTTACCGTAAGCTCTCCGATCTGTGCCGGGAAGTGTATGAGCGGTATAAGCGCCCTATAGTAATTACCGAAACCAGTTACGAAGGCGAGCAAAAAGGTGAATGGCTGGATTTTATTACCAACGAATGCGAAGAGATGCTGGATAGCGGACTGGCTTTGTTCGGGGTATGTATTTACCCGGTACTTAACCGGCCGGACTGGGACTATCCCGAGCGCTGGCATGATTCAGGCATCTGGAAAATCGACCCGCAAACTTTCGAACGGACTATTGACGAAGCCTATGGCGCCACCATAAATCATTGTGTCCATAAATTAGCCCTCACAGCCGGCCATTCTTTTCGAAAAATACCTCAATTGTAGCGTTGTATTGGGATAAATGATTGTTATAGATGTCTTTATTAGATTGGTACACTAATTTTTAACATTTTTGTCAAAAATTGAAAATAAATGATGGCGTAAATTTGACTCAATGATTTTTGAATTGCTGACGTTTAACCTAAAAACTTATTACGATGCGTTTATTAATGATCTGTGGCGACGCCAATTACGGTAATTTTCTAAGCAAAAAGCTCAGTTCAGCAACCGTCGACTGTATTCAATGTCACAACCTGGACACCGCTTTAGGACAACTCAAACAAAATAATTTTGATGGCGTTATTTGTTGTCTGCCTCTTTTAGAACAATCCTGTCCCTTCACTATCCTGTCCGATCTGCAGCAAGCCACCAAAAATCCGGGTATTATATTTATTGCCGAAGCGCTTGAAGTACACATTGCTATGAGCCTGATGCGGAAAGGTGCATTTTGTTGCTTTAACCGGCCTTTCCCACTCGAAAAGCTACAGGAGGTTATTCAGCAACTTAAAAATGAAGCTCCGGTGGCAGCGGCCCTCCCTCAAAAAAATCGTACTGAAAGCAGGGTGAACATCGCACCGGCAAAGCATGTTACCGGAACCAGCACGGAAGCGCTCAAAATGTACCGGCAGATTGAACTGGTTGGGCCAACCAATTTTAATGTAATTATTTATGGAGAAACCGGTACCGGTAAAGAGTCTGTCGCTTATATGCTGGCCAATGCCGGCGATCAGGGTAGAGATGGCCGGTATATTGCAGTCGATTGCGGTTGCCTGTCCAAAGAGCTTGCTTTAAGTGAACTATTTGGTCATGAAAAAGGGAGCTTTACCGGTGCTGTGGGGCAAAAGGTCGGTGCATTTGAACTCGCCCATAACGGCACACTCTTCCTGGACGAGATAGGTAATTTAGATTATGAAGTACAGGGTTTCCTGCTCCGCGCGATCCAGGAAAAGAAAATCAGGCGTGTGGGTGGTACACAGGAAATCGGGATACAAACACGGATCATTGTGGCCTCCAATGAAAACCTGGCGGAGGCAGTGCAAAAAGGCACTTTCAGGGAAGACCTTTATCACCGGCTTAATGAATTTGAGATCGTTGTGCCGCCACTAAGGACCAGGTCAGCGGACCTTCCCCTCTTTATCGACTATTTTGTCAATGAAACCAGCAAAGAGTTAGGGAAACAGGTATTATCACCCAATGCGGAAACATTACTAATCCTGCAATGCTACAACTGGCCGGGTAATATACGCGAACTCAGGAATGTGATACGCCGGGCCAGCCTGATGTGTCCCGAAGGGCAGGCGCTAAGCACAGCTCATTTGCCGGCAGAAATAGCTAATTACATGAATGCACGACAACTCATTGTTTCGGAGCAGGAGACCAGTACGGTTGCGCCAAAAGCAAGAGCAGTAACTATAAATAAAATAAAAGAAATATTGCGGATCGTTAATTACAATAAAACAAAAGCTGCACGCATGCTGGGCATTGATCGTAAGACTTTATACAACCGTTTGAAATCCCTTCCTTTCCCGGGACACAATAGCCCGCCCGGAGTGTATGCGGATTGCTAATGGTTTAATAGCTGACCATAATGCGTTTAACCATTGTTGCCTGTTCCGGGAAATGGCATAGTGATGTTTTGCGCATGAGGAATGTTAATGCCTTTTTCTTTAAAAACAGTATGGATTTGCTTAATGATCCTGCCGGAAATATCAATACTGTCCGACTGGCTGTTGATCCAGAAAATAAGATCGAATAAGACCGCCTGTGTGGTAAATTGACGGGCTACGGCGATTACCTGTGGGTACTGGAGTACATGTTCTTCTTTTTCGGCTATACCTGCCAGTAGCGCACTCACCGTATCCAGGTCCGCCTCATAATCTACATTGATGGTGATCACAATTTTACGCCGGTTGTGGGAGATCGACCAGTTCACGAGGTGCGTACTGAGCAGATCACCGTTCGGTACAATGAGGGAAGAACCATCATTCAGGAGTACTACGCTACTGCGAAAGCCTATGGATTTCATGATGCCCGATTTGCCATTGATCTCGATCAGGTCGCCCACATTTACCGGCCGCTCAAAGGCAATAATAAGGCCGCTCACCAGGTTGCTCACCAGGCTTTGCAGTCCGAGCCCCACACCCACACTCAATGCCCCCAGTACGATCGTAATCTTGTCAACAGGTAAACCCGATGCAGCGAAAGCGACAAGCATACCGATGGTAATGATTGCGATACGGATAAGAAGGATCCAGCTTCCTTTGGCTGCTCTTGCGTTCCCGGTCTGCAAACTGGCATGCTCTGCATTTGGATTTGCCGAGAATAAAGAAATAAGCCGGGAGAGCAGGAGGGAGCATAAGGCAATAATGAAAAAAAGGAATAGCCCGTCAAGCGCAAAAGTATAATCGCCTATAGTTCGCTGTTTGTGCAGGAAGTCCAGAAAATGTACTGAGAGCTTATTGTAGAAGTAAAAGTTACGGCCTACAATGACGCACCAGCCGATCGCCAGCAAAAAATATAATAAACGGGGTACTTTACTGCCAATACGATTGAAATTGAGATACAATAATTTTTGCTCTGAATGGTGGTAGAGTTCTGAAGCAGTTTTGAGACATTCATTAACGAGGTGTATGGTCCAGGTGAATACAATAGCCGTAAATAAACCGGTATAACCTGCAGTAAGCAGGGTTTTAGATAAATTATAACGCCCCAACATATTCAGCAGCGCGGCGCTTAATTCAAAAACCCATAAGAATTGCAGGTAGATCAGGATATAGCGTTCTTTAAGGTCTGCTTTATGACTACGTGCCAGTAAGAAATAAACACTGAAACCTACACCGGCTAAAGCTAAACAGAACAGGAACCAGCGCTCGGGCCTTGATGCCTGAAGGATAAGATTGTCACCGCAGGATAAAAGAAATAAAAATACCGTTCCTATTAGGAAACGATACCAAAAAGGGGTAATATGACCATATAATAGGCTGAGCAGCGCTATAATTTGTACCGTCCAGATGCAGCAACTGAAGATAAATGGAGCACCGGTAAAGGCGAACTGGAATATACTGAAGATAATAATAACGGAAGCGGCCAAAGGATGCTTCATGACCAGGAGGTGTATAAATTCCTTACTCTTTTCATGAATGGTAATATATTTCCGTAATGCCCGGATACCCAACCAGGCCAGTACGGTAAGGAGGGCCAGAAAGAACATTTTAAACGAATTTTCCTGTATATAAAAGCCCAGCGCTGCCTGCTCTTTAGAGATCGAAAAACGGGCGATTTCTGAAAAATCTCTTTTGAAGCCTATACTTTCCCAGATATTGTTAAACTCCCGTTTCAGGTTGATTTGACTGAGCTGGTTCCGGTATTGCTCTATTTTTTCATCTGCCAGGTTCAGGACGAAAAGGATACTGTCGGTTTTATTTTGCAGGTGCTGGGCCTGCTCTAATGAAGCATTAAGGGCATTATCTACAGGGTTGCCCTGGGCAGCCATTACCTTGAGCCGGGCCAGATATGTGATGATTTTAGCAGAGTCCGGAGGGAATGTATAAACAGCAGGGTCACTAAGCAGGGAATCAAAAGCGCTGCGATAAGCAATAAGGGTTTCTGTATAGCGGTCCAGTTTGGCTTTATTATCCTTCGTGGCATAGATGAGGTGATCCAGTATTACATCCGATACGGTAAGATTGCGGTCCGTTTGCGCCGTGCCGGTATGCGTAAGGATGCCATCCTGAACAAGCTCAAAATGCTGCCGGGTTGCATCCAGTTGTTTTTCAAAATTTGCCAGGTCTAATTCGGTATCCAGGTAAATTTTCACTGTCTGCGCTGTATGTAGTAGGGTATTAATGATCTGGTTTTGCCTGATACTGATGCGTCCCTGGTCATAACTGCTCCTGTTACGCGCCTGATCTTTATTGCCTGCATTCACTACCTTTTTGAGCAGCAGACTGGAATCAGCGCCACTCGTGTCTTTAATTGCAGGCTGGGCATGAAGCCCGACGCTAAAACTACCTGCTATGAAAAACGTATACAGGAAGATATGTTTCAATAATCTTTGCAAGGGCTTCAATTTAACGGGTTAATTTGATTGTCGCATAAACCAGGATTGAGGTCCGGTTTGCTTTTATAAATATTGGGTAAAATACAGGAGCATGCCATCGGCGCAAGCCGGGATAACTAAAAGTATAGCAGTTTAGTCGCATCTTTCCGGTGCTTATTTTCAAAGGTATAGCTGCTACAAAAAATAAGGGGGCGCCTAAGCAACTTGTCATCCTGAGTTTATCGAAGGATAGACAAATTTGATGCTCCATTCTTGCCGCGTTTCGACAAGCTCAAGGTGACAAGCATTTTGGCTTTTGGACATCCTCTTCAAATTATTTGACAGCTGTTTTGCCATACTGCGCAGTGTCGGGCGCCCCTTCAATACGCGTGTAAGTACCGGCAATGCTGGCACCGCCAGAGCAATAAAAATTTAAAGCACCTTCAGGTGTTCCGGGTTCCTGGCTTATGGTAAGTGCCTGCCCAACGAACGTATAGACTACAGCCCCTTTATCCAGCATGGTTTTGTAAATACCTTCAGCTGCCATACTCGCCCTGGCATCCAGGGTGCAGCTTGGCCTTTTCTTATCGGTACGGGAGCGGATACGGATTAAGAGCTCTTTTTTACTGATTTCCTCAATGCTTACACTGAGCCAGTCATAACCTTTGGCCCGCTCTGCATAATCCGGTGATACATAGCTACCGGACAACTTTTGAACCTGTAACCCGGGGTGGGTTGTAGTTCCTGTAGCTGCAGGTATAGGTGGGTCCCGGGTCGCTGTCTTTTGCTCAGTGTCGGTACAGGATACCATTGAAAACAGTAATAGCGATAAGTAAAGATATTTCATACAGGCTGCTTTTATTTTTTCATATTACATTGCTGTGCGGCTCCCATACCACTCAGGGCGAGATTCATGGCTTTCTTGGCTTGTTTTTTAAGGTCTTTCAATACAGTAGCATCAGCTGCTTTTTTACCGAAAACATATGCCTCCAGCGTATAGGTTTCCGCCTGCGGACAATCACATTGAGGGGTAAAGGAGGCGGCTGTTTGAGCATACTCCATTCCTTTGGCGACAAACTTTTTGGCATCGTTAAGCTCATTGGCTTTTGTTGCGTCCCGGAACCGGAGGTAAGCCAGCTCTGCATTGGTAACTACCGCCATACAGTTATCGCGTTCAGCTGTTCCGGCTTGCAGGAGCGTAAATGAAGCTGTGATACATACTGTGGCAATAAGCACTGCACCTAATAATTTTGATAATTTCATAAAAACAATATTTAAAATGAAGCATAAAAAGAAAGGAATAATTAATCCAGCTGCTTGCCCGCACAGTCACCACTAAAGACGACGACATTACCAAAAGACACCTGACCATTGGCATCAGTAACGCGATAATTCAAAGCTGGCAGTGCCCTGGGTATTGCTACAATCCGGTAATGAAGGCCAGTTGAGTGTAATTTGTTGGGATGCACCATTTATGGTCACGTTCATCCAGCCGCCATGAGCACTTAGATTGTTGGTAAAGAAGGGGATGCGGCCTGGCTTGTCGGAGTCTTCCTCTTTTTTACAGGTAGTGAGGGTACTTGCCAGGCTATTCACTGAAAGTAAAACTAAAGCGTATCTCATAAATTTTATTTTTTAGGATTAAAGCTTAAATACTACAGGTGATGCAGGTAATATCAGGCACTTGAGGGTATCAATGCAAAGAAGCGCAGGAGGAATACTTATCAATACACATGACCTGTCTCACTCTACTTCAATAGTTTTTTCAGGGCTCGCGGTGCAGTTGGTCTTTTTGATTTTTGTATTTATGGCAGCCTTGACCACTTTAGTCCCGGTTGTGCTGTAAATATGCGTAACGGGTTCGTTGCCCAGGGTCGTTTGTTGTTTGCCATCCCCAAAATCCCAATCAACTTTTGTCACCTCATGGGAGCCATAATAATTAGGGGAAGGTATATAGCTTCGCATTAGTAACATCTTTTGTGGCCGAGACAGAAGTCGAGGCTCCTTCCAGTACACAGTCAACCGCTTTGCTACAGGAGCTCAATATAAAGGTGGAAGCAAGAAGTGAAAGAGCCACAGTAGTTAATGTAGATTTCATATTTGCATATTTTATTTACTCAAATATAGGCGATTAAATATTGACTTAATATTTTTTTAATAATAAATTATTGATTATAATAGCTATATGCAAATGGGCGGTCACGTCAGGACCGCCCATTAAGTTATTGCCACCAATAGTAATAATTATGATGGCCGTCATACTCAAAGCCACAACGCGGATACAGGCTGTTGCCTATGTCGTTGGTCTTTTCGGTTTCCAGCATCAGGCCGCAGGCACCTGTTTCCGCACACCATTGTTTAGCACGATCAATCAGGGCCACAGAGAAGCCCTGACCCCTGTAATCAGGATGCACATACAGGTCACTTAATAGCCATTGCTTTTTTAGCTTTATGTAATGGTACAGTTTATAGAGCTGCACAAACCCCACTGCATGTTCTCCTGCATACAAGACGAAAATATGGGATTGATCATGGTTTAATCTTTCTGCTATGAACTGTTTGCAGCTTTCATAATCATCGGGTTGGCGATAAAAGACCCGGTAAAGGTTAAATAAGGCTGCAGTAGTGTCCAGGTCTTTCAGACCGGCTTTTTCAATACGATAGTGCATTGCTTTAAATTATTTGGTGAATGTGGCAAAAATATACAGGTGCTGGACTATTTTTGTGGTCCAAATTGTATATAATATAATGGTCCAGTAGGCAAATTTATTTACCAAGAAATCTATTTAAATAGTAACTGTTTCTTTGAAATATGATGATCTGTCTATTATATTTACATACTAAATATTGCTAAACTCCTCTGAATGAATTCTAATAGACCTTATTTGTGGCCTCGTTAATTTCACTCTCTCAAGCATTTTTTATGGTTACTTTCAGTATGAAACAAAGTAAAAGCTTCAATAGCCTGTTCTTTTTCCTTTTTTTATTTTTTGTGAGTGGCGGTTCTGCCCGGGCCGCGGCGCCAAAAGATTCTGCGATCAATCTGGTACAGACACTTACTACGTTATATCAAAAAAAGGGTTTAAATGAAGAAAAATACCTGGATACTATTAACAAAACGATACAGCTTTTCCAATCGGAAGGGTTACCGTTTTCTAATGAAGAATTGTTACAGTTGCTTACCTTATACCGGCAACTGGCCTGGGAAAAGCAGGATAAAGGGGAGCTCAGGAAAGCTTATTACACTATCCTGATGAGCCAGGCAAGAATGGAGGGCAGAAACGGAGAAATGCTGTATTACGCGGAGCAATTAAGCGACCTGGAAGAAAAGATGCACCAGACTCCTTCGGTTACTTCTTTGTCCTATATTGCCGGTTATTATTATGCCAATATGGCCTATCCCAAAATAACCGCTTTGTTTACAAAACACCGGACATTTATCGAAAAGATACCCCAAATGGTCGGGGAACAGCAATTCGAAAAAAAAGAAGTCATGCGTTGCGCTGAATTGATTTCGACTTTTCTTATGGGCACTTATAATGCAAAAGACCAGGCAATGGTCACCTCCTTAAATAGTATTATGGAGCGTTTACGGGCGGCCATTCAAAAGAACTATTCCGGGGATAAGGAGGTCTTGATCCGTACCAGATATACTGTATTGATGGCAGAGCATCAAAAAGCCAGGTTAACCGGTACCGCTGCTGATATCTGGAAGAATATCGTACAGTTTGACTCCCTGCTGTACGCTGTTGATATGCCGGAATATTTAAGAAGCTATGCAGGTTTTACAATAGCCGATAAAAAAGCCCTTTATTTCCTGGATAATAATAAGAATGACAGCGCGGAGCATTACATTAAGGTACTTTATGCCCTGTATGGTGAGAAGATCCATATACCAATGAATGCCTACATGGTGAAGAAATACGAGGCCAGATTGTTGTATAACCGGGGATTTTATAAAGAGAGTGAAGACACCCTGATCAAATCGCTGGAAATTCTTGAAGCGGCTACTGCTGATAATACCACTCAAATCGATGAGATCACTTATGCCCTCACAAAGGTTGAAGAGCAACAATTCCTGCTGGCCGACGCTGCCCGGAAACAAAGAAAATCAGATCAGCGCTTTATGCTCCTGGTTTCGGGCTCTATCCTTTTACTGAGTGTCAGCATACTGGTATTCCTGCTGATCAGGCGGCGGCAGATGGCCCGCTTCCTGAATTTTAAACTCAACCTGGCCCGTAATATCCATGATGAAACGAACCCGGCCCTTTTGTATGCGAAAATGCTGGCTAAAGAGCAACGTATGCAGCAGTCTTTAACCGAGAAAGGAGCGCTTGAGCAGCATATTGATCATACCATGGAACTCATC
>Ga0256797_1000054_pt1 | contig 18755 bp, 19 predicted proteins | sample MC6MC0948MT_FD_190196 | JGI IMG/M metagenome (GOLD analysis project Ga0256797, IMG submission 190196) | Metatranscriptome of enriched soil aggregate microbial communities from Iowa State University, Ames, United States - MC6-MC0948-MT... | ecosystem: Environmental > Terrestrial > Soil >...
CCGACAATACGGTGATCCATCCTATGGTCAGTATTTATAAAGATTGTGAGATCGGTGCCAATGTGATCATTCACAGTGGTACGGTGATCGGTTCCGATGGGTTTGGTTTCGCGCCTAAGGCAGATGGAACCTATGATAAAGTACCGCAGATCGGTAAAGTGATTGTTGAAGATGAGGTGGAGATCGGGGCTAATACCTGTATCGACCGGGCAACGATGGGCGCTACCCTCATTAAAAAAGGGGTTAAATTAGATAACCTGCTACAAATTGCTCATAATGTGGAGATTGGATCTAATTCTGTAATTGCGGCCCAGACTGGTATCTCGGGTTCTGCCAAATTAGGTTCGAACTGTGTGGTAGGCGGACAAGCCGGTATCGTAGGGCATATATCATTGGCTAACGGTACTAAAATCAATGCCCAAAGCGGGGTGTCCAAGACGATTAAGCAGGAAGGTACCGCCATTAGCGGGAGCCCGGCTTTTGACTACAAAAGCGAGGTGAAAAGCCAGATTGTTTTCCGCCAACTGCCCGAAATGCTGGATAGAATAAACAAATTGGAGGCCGAACTGAAAGCCTTGATAGAAAAAAATACCTAAGTTTGCCTTTCGTTTCAAGTAAATGCCCATTTTAGGAATTACTTATAAACAAAACAGCATTTATTAATATAATTATTAATCATTCCCAATAAATGATTCAACAGGTTCACCAGACTACACTACAAAACACAGCAAGCCTTTCCGGTATCGGACTACATACCGGCGCTAAAACAACCATCACCCTGCACCCGGCCGAAGCGAACTTCGGTTATCGCTTTAAACGCGTTGACCTGGAAGGCCAGCCAATAGTGAAAGCGGATGTAGATTTTGTAACGGACACTTCAAGAGGAACTACAATTGAACATAAAGAAGCTAAAGTGAGTACCATCGAGCACTTACTGTCTGCTTTTGTAGGTATGGGTGTGGACAATGTGCTGGTAGAGATCGACGGACCTGAAGTGCCGATCATGGACGGTAGTGCCATGCCTTTCGTGGAACTCATCGAGCAGATCGGTGTGAAACAACTGGAAGCAAAGAAAAACGTCTATACTTTACCTGAAAACCTGCATTATTATGACCCGGTAAAGAATGTGGAAATGCTGGCCGTGCCTGCAGATCAATATTCTTTCACTTCCATGATCGATTTTAATTCACAGGTTTTAGGTACCCAGCATATTTCTATTAATGATCTTTCTGAGTATAAAGCAGAGATCGCTTCCTGCAGAACCTTTTCATTCTTACATGAACTGGAATACCTGCTGGATAATAACCTGATCAAAGGTGGTGACCTGAACAATGCTATTGTGGTGGTAGACAAACCTATTTCAGATGCGACCTTCGCTAAATTGAAAAAGGCATTCAATAAAGAGAATATTGATGTAAAAGATGGCGGTATCCTGAACAACCTGGATCTGCGTTATTCTAATGAACCGGCACGTCATAAACTCTTAGACATCGTAGGAGACCTGGCCCTGAGTGGTTTCAGCATCAATGCGAAGATCATTGCGCAGCGTCCCGGTCATGCGGGTAATGTTGCCTTTGCGAAAGTTATTAAAGAATATATTAAGAAGAATAAAGCGGCCCTTGAAGCACCGGTTTATGATCCGAATAAAGAGCCGGTCCTGAATATTAACGAGATCGAATCCAAATTACCCCACCGCTACCCTTTCCTTTTGGTAGATAAAATCATTGAGCTGACCGATAACTACGTTGTCGGTATTAAGAATGTAACCATGAACGAACCGTTTTTCCAGGGGCACTTCCCTAAGAATCCGGTGATGCCTGGCGTCTTAATAGTAGAGTCGCTGGCCCAGTGTGGCGGTTTGCTCGCATTAAGCATTATGCCGGAAGTTGAAGGGGGTTACGACACTTATTTTGTAAAAATAGATAAGGTAAGGTTCAAAAATAAAGTAATACCCGGCGATACCCTGGTCCTGAAAATGGAATTAATGGCACCCATCCGTAGAGGTTTGTGCGAAATGAAAGCAACGGCTTATGTGGGGAATAAAGTAGCTGCAGAAGCAGAATTAATGGCCCAGGTAACACCAAGTTCGAATAGATAAAATACATTACAAAGGAAAATGATTCATCCGTTAACCTATATTCATCCTGAGGCTAAAGTCGGGAAAAACGTAAAAATAGATCCTTTTTCTACCATTCATAAGAATGTAGAGATCGGTGATGGTACCTGGATCGCTTCCAATGTGACCATTATGGAGGGGGCCCGTATCGGCAAAAATTGCCGCATATTTCCGGGCGCAGTGATCTCCGCTATCCCGCAGGACCTTAAATACCAGGGTGAGGAAACACTCACCATCATCGGTGACAATACCACCATCCGGGAGTGTGTGACGATCAATAAAGGTACTAGTGACCGCGGCCTGACCCAAATCGGGAATAACTGCCTGATCATGGCCTATTGTCACGTGGCCCATGATTGTATTATCGGGGATAACTGTGTTTTTTCCAACAGCACTACCCTTGCAGGTCATATTACTGTAGGTAGTAATGTCGTACTGGCAGGTTTAGTCGCCGTACAACAGTTTGTAAATATAGGGGCTCATGCCTTCGTTACCGGTGGTTCCCTGGTGCGTAAAGATGTACCGCCTTTTGTAAAGGCAGCGCGGGAGCCACTTTCGTATGTGGGGGTGAACTCGGTGGGTTTAAAGCGTAAAGGTTATTCATCAGAAACCATCAATCATGTAATGGATATCTACCGTATCCTTTATGTGAAAGGCTATAATATTGCTAATGCTTTAAGTATTATTGAAGCAGAAATTCCTTTTTCAGAAGAAAGAGAACAAATCCTAAAGTTTATCAGGGAGTCTAAGCACGGCATTATGCGCGGGCTTACTACAGGTATTGCAAATGAAGATTGAGCTACAGCAGGTTAGCAAAAGATATATCCGTGATTGGGTGTTTAAAAATGTCACTGCGACCTTTCAAGGTACCGGAGTTTATGCTTTATTGGGATCAAATGGTTCCGGTAAGTCTACGCTTTTAAGGCTGATAGCCGGTATGCAACAGATCAGCAGTGGCCGGATTGAATATGAAATCACGGGGAAAAAGATAGGGGCCGATATTTTATTTCAAAGTGTCGGCTTTTGTGCACCCGCAATGGATGTGATCGAAGAAATGACCCTTTCTGAATTCCTGCATTTTCATTTTAATTTCAAAAAAATATTGCCCGGCTGGACGGTAGATAAGATCATTGCTGCTTTGGAAATGGAAGCGGTACGGGATAAATTTATCCATGATTTTTCTTCCGGGATGAAGCAAAGGGCCAAGCTGGCACAGGCTTTTTTCTCCGATACGCCTTTTCTTTTACTCGACGAGCCTTGCAGCAACCTCGACCTTAAGGGGGTGGCTATGTACCAGGACTGGTTACGAGAGTTGGGCAAAGATCGCCTGGTTATTGTCGCTTCTAATGATGAGCGGGAATATCCCGGTGCGCTGCAGACCATCAGCCTGATTGATTATAAATAGCCCTTTTTTAATTGTGAATGGTTAATTGTGAATGGTTAATGAGTGATAGGTGGTAAGTGATTGGTGATAACTGATTTTTAGTGATTATAATTGATCTTCTTTTCTATAACGACATCATTGCTTTACATCATCATAAGGTTTCCCCATTTCATTCACCCGAGAATATATACTCCTAGTCGTCATTCCGACCGGAGCGCCAGCGAAGCAGAGGAATCTCTTTAAATTGTGAATGGTTAATTATTAATGGTGAGTTGTTAATTATGAATGGTTAATGAGCAATGTTAACTATTATGGTTAATTATAGGAACCATTTCCTTGCCATTCTTATGCCAAGCAGTGTTATGTTGTCGATGGGCTTTGCAGCGGTGCTCAGTAACGGACTTAACCCGGAAATCATGCTGGCGATTGATTTCCGGTGTCCTTTTTGCGCTACTTTTTGGACAAGCAAAAAGTGAAAAAAACAGGGCTTGATGATTTATTTCACGCTCAACCGCTTGAACAACGATGTCCCGAAAACAAACAGGCATATCGTCTTTGTCACTTCCATTGCTGCGAAATAGATATGATGATGAGACGGCAATGGTGTGGAACCGCTGATGTGTAAAGCCGCACGGGCATCCAATGCCGGTAATAACCAGAACGTCTGTACTAAAAGAATGCCTAAAGGCAAGTAAAAAGCAAAGTTTTCGGTCCTGTCCCAACGTTGTTTGCTGAAAAAAATTTGTAAAATGATAAAAAGCGCCAGCACCCACTCCACTTTGTTCAGGACACCAAAGACTAGGCGACCTATACCCAGGCCTAATGCCAGGGTGATGCCCGGGGCCCGAAATTTAAGCCAGGCTTCCATAAAACTGATGGCGAGCACCATACCGATCCAGATAAAGGTAGCGACTATAGTTGTTTGGATTGTTTTCATAAAATCGGGATTGCGGGATGATCACGGTAGTAGTGAATTTTTGATAAGAACAGTTCTGCCATTCTTGCCCCCTGCCATTTAGCCCGCTCCGCTTTCTCGCCAGCAAAATGGCGATCTGCGGTTTCATTGAACAAGAATATCCAGCGGTCAAAATGAGCCTGTTCCACCGGTAAGCTTGCATGGGGCACAAAAGGACTGCCTTTGTAGGTATGTTCCTCCAGTAAAACCGTTTGCCAAAAGCGGTACATCTTTTCCAGGTGTTCGGGCCAGCGCTCTTTTATCGCACCATTAAAAATGCCGCCCAGCAACTGATCCATGCGGATCTTGGTATAAAACTCATCCACCAGTATTTTGATAGCTTCTATTGTTTGTATATCTGGTTTAGTATTCATCTCATATAAATTTATCTTTAATAAGGTCGAGAAAATCTTTATCGTAACAGGAAAGATGCTCCGGATTGCAAACCTGTGGCTAATTCCTCCAGATTGGTATGTCCCAAAACATCGTTGAGTGCATCCCGGATAGCGACAAACTTATCGTGCATGGGACAAGGTTTGGTCGCATCACATGCTTCCAATCCCAGGGCGCAGCCGTTGAATAAATTATTGCCGTCAATGGCCTGTACAATCGATTTTACGGACAAATTAGTGGCGTCGTTGATTACGAAACCGCCGGTAGGTCCTTTAAGTGATGCCAATAATCCGGCTTTAGATAAAGTACCTAAAACTTTGGCGGTAAAGGCTTCCGGTGAGCCGGAGTGCCGGGCGATATCGCCCAGTTTTACCCGCCTGCCCGCTGTAGATTGGGTAGCGATATAAATCATGGCTTTGATGCCGTGCTCACAGGCTTTGGAGAACATTTTTTAATTATTAATGGTGAATGGTTAATGGGTGATAAGTGTTTAGTGAAAAGTGAATAGAGAATAGTGTGATGTAGTGTTTACAGCAACAAAGTTAGGATTAATTTTATTTCGGATAAAATTGTCTTAAATAAAAAAGAAGATTATTCTACCTCATCAAGCCAACTTTACTCTTTATAATATTGGTAATAATTCCGTAATTTTGCACCTTAGTTATACCAGCTTCAATAACAAATCATAATGATTCATTTCTTCGTGAACCCAAAGAACATCGTTTATGGTGTTCAAACTGCACAAAACCTTTCTACAGAAGACATTCAAAAGCTGAACTGGCTGTTTGGCAAAGCTCAAAAACTCGAGGATACCACGCTCAACCACTATTATGTGGGCCCCCGCGCGGCGATGATCACTCCCTGGAGTACTAACGCAGTAGAGATCACCCAGAATATGGGGATTGAAGGCATCATCCGGATTGAAGAATTCGAGCCCGTTCCGGCCGATTTCAATGACTTTGACCCAATGATCTCCCAGAAATATGAGGCGCTGACACAAGAAATGTACACCATTAACATCAGCCCGGAACCCATCCTGGAAATTGATGATATTGCTGCCTATAACAAACAGGAAGGATTAGCCCTGAGTAGCGAAGAAGTGGCTTACCTGGACCAATTGGCAGTTAAGATCGGCCGTAAACTGACGGACGCGGAAGTATTTGCTTTCTCCCAGGCCAACTCTGAACACTGTCGCCACAAGATCTTCAACGGTACTTTCGTGATCGATGGCGCCGAAATGCCTACTTCCTTATTTAAATTGATTAAGAAAACGTCTGAAACGCATCCGAATGCGATCGTTTCGGCTTATAAAGATAATGTGGCTTTCGTAAAAGGCCCGAAAGTGACCCAATTTGCGCCTAAATCAGCTGATAAACCGGATTTTTACGAAGAAAAAGAATTCGAATCGGTTTTATCCCTGAAAGCGGAAACCCATAACTTCCCGACCACAGTAGAGCCATTTTCTGGTGCGGCAACCGGTTCGGGCGGTGAGATTCGCGACCGTTTGGCTGGCGGACAAGGCGCTTTACCTTTAGCAGGTACCGCGATCTATATGACCGCTTATTCCCGCTTATTGGAAGACCGTCCCTGGGAAAAAGCCATGGATGCCCGTCAATGGTTGTACCAGACGCCAATGGATATCCTGATCAAAGCTTCCAACGGGGCCTCTGATTTTGGTAACAAATTCGGTCAGCCTTTAATTACCGGCTCCGTACTGACTTTCGAACACGAGGAAAATGGCCGTAAACTAGGCTATGATAAAGTGATCATGCAGGCCGGTGGTATCGGTTATGGCAAACTGGAACAAGCAAAAAAACATACCCCTCAGGTAGGGGATAAGATCGTGATCCTGGGTGGTGAAAATTATAGAATCGGTATGGGTGGAGCTGCAGTATCCTCTGCAGATACTGGTGCTTTCGGTTCAGGTATCGAACTCAATGCCATTCAACGTTCTAACCCGGAAATGCAAAAGCGGGCGGCCAATGCCATCCGTGGTATGGTAGAATCGGACAGCAACCCGATTGTTTCCATCCATGACCATGGTGCGGGTGGACACCTGAACTGTTTGTCAGAGCTGGTAGAAGATACCGGTGGCCTGATCGACCTGGACAAATTACCGGTGGGCGACCCTACTCTTTCCGCGAAAGAAATTATTGGTAACGAATCCCAGGAAAGAATGGGTCTGGTGATCGGTGAAAAAGATATTGAAATCCTGAAACGTGTAGCAGACCGTGAGCGTGCGCCTATGTATACCGTGGGTGATGTAACCGGCGATCATCGTTTTACTTTTGAGTCGCAGACGACCAAAGAAAAACCGATGGATTATGCATTAGAAGATTTCTTTGGTTCTTCGCCAAAAACGATCATGAACGATAAGAAATTGGCCTATAATTATGCTGGTCTTTCTTATGAAGTCAATAAAATCCCGACTTATTTAGAACAATTATTACAACTGGAAGCCGTAGCTTGTAAAGACTGGCTGACCAATAAAGTAGACCGTTGTGTGGGTGGCCGCGTGGCGAAACAGCAATGTGCCGGGCCTTTACAGCTGCCTTTGAACAACGTGGGCGTGATGGCCTTGGATTATAAATCTACCGAAGGTATCGCGACTGCAGTAGGTCACTCTCCTTTAACTGCATTGGTAGACCCGGCTGCAGGTTCCCGGAATGCGATTGGTGAAGCTTTATCCAACATCGTATTTGCGCCGATAAAAGATGGTTTGAAAGGGATTTCTCTTTCGGCCAACTGGATGTGGGCTTGTAATAATGAAGGAGAAGATGCGCGTTTGTACGAAGCGGTAAAAGCCTGCTCCGATTTCGCGATTGCTTTAGGGATCAATATCCCTACGGGTAAAGATTCCCTGTCAATGAAACAGAAATACCCGAATGGCGAAAATGTAATTGCTCCGGGTACCGTGATCATCTCTGCAGGTGGTAACTGTATCGATATTAATAAAGTGGTAGAGCCTGTATTACAGAAAGATGCCGGTTCCGTTTACTATATCAACTTATCCAAGGATGCCTTTAAATTAGGCGGTTCTTCTTTTGCCCAAATCAATAATAAGATCGGGGATGAAGTGCCGACGATTACAGATGCCGAATATTTTGCTAAAGCATTTAATACGATCCAGGACGCGATCAACCAACAGCAGATTGCTGCGGGTCATGATGTGGGCTCCGGTGGTTTGATCACTACTCTTTTGGAATTGTGTTTTGCGGATGTGAACCTGGCTGCAGATTATGACCTGGGTGGTTTAGGAGAAGCCGATACCGTGAAAGCATTGTTCAATGAGAACATCGCGGTAGTATTGCAGGCCAAAGAAGATGCGGCGTTCGAAAGCTTATTTACGAATGCCGGTATTGATATCCAGAAAATCGGTACCGTGAATGAAGGAGCTGTAGTAAGCTTTAAAAATAATGCGGACAGCTTTACATTTAATGTAGCCGATACAAGAGATACCTGGTACAAGACTTCTTTCCTTTTAGACCAGAAGCAGTCTAAAAACGGGATGGCGCAGGAGCGGTTCAACAATTATAAAAATCAACCTTTACAATATACCTTCCCGGCACATTTTGACGGTAAGCGTCCTGGCCTTCGAGACAGTACAGCTCGCCCGAAAGCAGCCATCATTCGTGAAAAGGGGTCCAACTCAGAGCGGGAAATGGCGAATGCTATGTACCTGGCTGGTTTTGAGGTGAAAGACGTGCATATGACCGACCTTATTTCTGGTCGCGAAACTTTGGAAGATATCCAGTTCATCGGAGCGGTGGGTGGATTCTCCAACTCCGATGTATTAGGTTCAGCCAAAGGTTGGGCCGGAGCCTTCCTATATAATGAAAAGGCTAAAAAAGCTTTAGATAATTTCTTTGCCCGCCCGGATACGATGTCTGTGGGGATTTGTAACGGTTGCCAGTTGTTTATGGAGCTGGAACTGATCAACCCGGATCATACCGAGCATGGAAAAATGCACCACAATACTTCCGGAAAGCATGAATCCAATTTCGTTTCGGTTAAAGTACAGGAGAACAATTCCATAATGCTGAAAACCCTGGCAGGTAGTACCCTGGGCGTATGGATCTCTCATGGTGAAGGTAAATTCAACTTACCGGCTGAGGAAGGTCAGTATGACATCGTGGCTAAGTATGCTTATGAAGGTTACCCGCATAATCCTAATGGTTCCGATTACAATACCGCGATGTTGTGTGACAGCACTGGTCGTCACCTGGTGACGATGCCGCATATAGAGCGTTCTATTTTCCAATGGAACTGGGCGCACTACCCTGCTGATCGTCGTGATGAAGTAAGTCCGTGGATCGAAGGTTTTGTGAATGCAAGAAACTGGTGCGTGGAAAATCAGAAATAGATTAATGCAACCTATAAGGTTTCAAAAACCTTATAGGTTTTAAATAAGTACACCCTGCAAGATTATTTTTGCAGGGTGTTTTCTTTTTAGAACAGTGTTTGCCTAATTAATTATTCGTAATTTTAAATATGAGTAATTATCATCAGGCATTGTTACCTGGGGAGACCTATCATTTATTTTCAAGGGCTATTGGTGAAGAAAGGTTGTTTTTATCAGAGGAGCATTATCATTTTTTCCTTCGGAAAATAAAACAGCATACTGCCGCAGTTTGTGATGTATACTGTTATGCTTTATTACCTAATCATTTCCATTTACTAGTCGGCATAAAAGAAAATGAGGCCATTGCTCAACATTTTAAAGAGGTAAAGAAAAGAGCATTTGAAATTGCTAAAGATGATCTTCCGGACTTTATTATGGAGCGATTTAGTAATTGTTTGAATAGCTATACCAAATCGTTCAATAAAGTAAATGGCCGGAAAGGTGCTTTATTTGTGGATTATATGAAGCGGAGTTTTAGTCCGTAAGGAAACCGACTTTACTAATTTTGTTTGGCATATTCATAAAAATGTGGTGCATCATCAATTAGTAAAGCAGGTCGGTGATTGGCCATATGACAGTTACCGTTCTTTATTGAGCGATGCACCTACCTCATTGCTAAGAGACGAAGTAATCAGTTGGTTTGGCGGCAGCGCAGAATTCATTAAATTTCATCAACAGAATATTGACCCGAAAATAAACCTATAAGGTTTCAAAAACCTTATAGGTTTTGCTGAGCATCGGGATGAAGTAGTCCATTTAGTTATTCATGTTATTGTTTAAACACTTTATTCCTATGCCATTCCAGGTTTTCCTGGGAAGGATGGTGTCGTGATTCATCAGGTAGTACAATAAGTCGTCCTTCCAGGTTTTTCAAACTGTAGGGATGTGCCTTGTCTTCATTGATATGAGCAGATACGAGCACCCGGTAATCCGAATCAACGCTTACTAATCCCCGGTCAAAAGCTCGATGCAGGTTGGGACATAAGGCAATACCATTATTTACTTTATCATCAGGTTGGACCGCAAAAGGTACGATATGACAGGCATCAATGAAGTTATACTTAAATGTAGAACGCATACGCATTCCCGTTATGGCACAAGTGTCTTTATACAGTTGAGGAATATACCTTTTAAATAGACCGGAACGTACAAATACATCTTCTTCAATGACCAGAGACAGGTGTTTATATTTTACTTCAGGCTCATTAAGTATTAATGCTTGTACTTCCTTGTAAAATCCATCATTGAGTTGTTTATGTTGGTAATAAGCTGCTTTTTGTTCTTTGAAGTACACTGCCAGTATAGTATCGCGTGCTATTAGCCTATTTTGTGCCTGGGCCAGGAGTAGAAATAACTCTGCGCTTAAAGCACCGTAAGCAACGGTTTGTGATAGAGTTTGAACACTTTTAATAGGTGCATTGATTTGAAATCCGGGTTGTGGATATAAAGCCCAGAAAGGTTGCCCATTTACTTTATCGGACTGAAGATGATAGAAAGGTAGAGTAAAGTCGGGATTATGTGCGGTAGACACTAATAATCGCCAGTTTTCCTGGAATAAACCAACCAGGTCAACATTGACTTCAAAACAATTATCAACCACAAAACCTTTTTCTATCAGTTCAATTAAGGTTAATAAAAGAATAGGCTTATGGGGTGCCGGGCCATATTTGGTAACACCTTGTTTTAAACGCGAAAATCTATCAAGGTAAAATTGAATTCGGTTATCCATTGCATTAAAGGTAGTATAAAAGTATTTAAGAGAGTATATCTCATGTGTTTTCTGCTCATAAATAATTAAATAGCTGCATTTTAAGTGAAAAATACGGGAATTCCAGTATAGGATATATAATTATTATTGCGAAAATTTGCACACAAATTATATTGAAAAATATTATTGAAATAATATGGAATATTACAACAATAATATTTGATTCTAATTGAATAGATTTATGAACAAAATATTCTTCGAAAATTATAGAGGTCTTAAAAAGCAAATTATTGAACTTGCTGATGTTAATTTTTTTGTTGGGGAAAATAGTACTGGCAAAACATCAATACTTAATTTAATAAACATACTTTCAAGCCAAGAATTTTGGTTTAACACTCAATTTAACAATTCCGAAGTTGAAATGGGTTATTTCGAAGAAATAATTACCCATAATAACGAATTTCAGACATTTTATATTGGAACTGAAAAAATATTATCAGATAAAAATAGCTCTATATTAAAAGTATTGTTTTGCTTTAAGAATAGAAAATCTGTTCCTGCAATTGATTGGGTACGATTTGCTATTAATGATTTAAATATTCATATAAAAGTATTACCTAAAAGTATTAAATACTCATTTACTAATAAAAATTCAACAAGTTTTGAAAATTGGTTAGAAGATGGCTCTATGTTTAATAGGTTGAAAACTAAATTAATAAGCTTGCCAATTAATCTTCCAGTAGCTATTTTATTGCAATTTGTATTGTCAGATATAAATGATAATAACAAGGAAATAAAGGCTGATTTTGATTTAGCATCAGCGCTCTTATATAAAAAATATACTTGGTTAGCACCAATTCGGGCCAAAGCAAAAAGGATTTATGAGTCATATAATATAAAATTTTCGCCTGAAGGCGAACATATCCCTTCTTTATTAAGAGAACTACTTTCTAACGCGAAAAACAGGAAGAAAATACTGCCTATCTTGGAGAAGTTTGGAAAAGATAGTAATCTTTTTGATGAAATTGAGATTAAGGAATTAGGGAATAAAAATGTAGCTCCTTTCGAAATTATCATTAAATATCATAATGTGCCAGTTAAATTACCTCAGGTTGGTTATGGTGTTTCTCAAATGTTACCAATAGTAATTGAGGCCCTTGCTTCAAAAAATAATATGTTTTCTATTCAACAACCAGAGGTACATTTACACCCAAGAGCCCAAGCTGCATTTGGAAGCTTTATATATAAATCTGCAGTTAACGATGGCAATAAATTTGTTATAGAAACTCATAGCGACTATACAATAAATAGATTTCGTTATTCATTAAATATAAAAGATGATGCTAAAAAACCATCTTCTCAAATTTTATTCTTTGAGAGAACTTTAGATGGTAATATTATTTCGCAGATAAAAATTGATTCAAAAGGACAATATAAAACTGAATTACCGACTAGCTATAAAGATTTTTTTATTGACGAGGAATTAAAACTCTTAGAAATTTAAATTTGTATGGCAATAATAATAGATACTAATTGTTTCGCAAATGTATTTTCTAAATCATCTGACAAGCATCTGGAGTTTAAACCTGTATTAGATTGGGTATTATACGGTAAAGGTTTTTTAATATATGGAGGAACTAAGTATAAAAAAGAATTACAAAAGTCTTATAAATATTTAAAGATTATTCGACTTTTAAGGGAAGTAGGTAAAGTCCATTTAGGTAATGATGATAATATTGATAGATTAGAGAAAGAAATAGAGAAAGACAATAGCTCAAAGCTATTTAATGATATTCATCTATTAGCAGTTTGTATTGATACTAAATGTATATTGGTATGTTCGGAAGATATAACTTCTATTCCATTTATTACAGACCCTAAATATTTTGAGAAAGGGGTGAAAAAACCTACTTTTTATACATCTAAAAGAAATAAAAATATTCTTTGTGATAAATATATAAGTGATTGCCATAAGCCTTTATCTAAAATAAATAAAGATTTGGCTTTAAAATTGGAAAAAAATCTATAAATGTTAAGAAAGGTTAATGTATTTAGAAGTATAAGCTGCTCATTATTTTGAGCGGCTTATATTTTGATTCTTACACTTTCTGCCACATTTTAAAAACAGTTTTCGCCCTCCCCCTCCCCACCCTTCACCGGAAATTCTTGTCTATATATTAGTTAATAATTATCTTTGTATCTAATATATTTAGTTAATGAACAAAAAAGAACAGAATAAAGCCATCGATCAATTTCGTAATGTAAGCCGGCAATACTCGGACGCTTCAATATTTATGCATGAAGCCATAGCACGAAATGCTGGCCTCTCCGGCGCGGATCATAAATACCTAGGGCTAATACTGCAACATAAAACACTTACAGCAGGTGACATAGCAAAACTCACGGGCCTCACAACCGGCGCAGTCACCGGACTCATCGATCGCCTCGAAAAGAAACAACTATTGGAACGCCAATTCACACCGAACGACCGGCGTAAGGTCCTGATCATTCCCAATATGGAAAACAGTATGAAGTTGCTGCAACCGATCTTCAGCGAACTGCAGGAAAAAACAATGACGCTACTGGCTACTTTTACAGAGCAGGAAATCCAGGTTATTGAACGCTATTTTACTGAAGCAACCGAAATCATGAAAGCCGCTACGGCTCAGTTAAACGAAAAATAAAGTGATTAAAATGGAAAACATATCTTTAAGTTACCTGAACCGGGCCGAAATCTGGCTCTGCATCAGCACCCTGCTCTATTTCTTAATGAACGGTGCGCAAATCTTTGAAACTTTTGTATTAGTACCCAAATGGACCCTATCCCCACCCGATAACTTCAAGCTCCTACTCGATGTACCAGGCACCAGCCTCAAAAATTTCTGGATTATCATGCACTCCCTGCACGAACTGACGTTTATACTCGCCATTATCTTCTGCTGGAAGATAGACCCGGTAAGAAACTGGCTTTTGGTACTGTTCGCCATCCATATGGCCGTCAGGGTTTGGACGCTTACCTTCTTTGCACCCAATATTATAGATTTTCAAAAAGTAGCAGCTGATCCTTCTTTGGGAAAAGACCTGGTCAACAGAACTTCTCTCTGGCAGCGCCTGAACTATGTGCGGGTAGCTATTTTTATCGCTGTTTCCATCGGATTTATCCCTTTGTGTATTAAACTTTTTAGCTTGCGGCCTTAAAAGGTTGCTCAAAAAATCCAGGGTGAATTCAATAAAGCAACTTAAATTAGTGGACTAAAAATATCATTTCAAAAAAATGAAACACCTCCTGAATCTCACCTTACTAGCCCTAAGCTTCTTTTTTGCCGCCTGTACAAGCGGCGAGGTTAAACAAAGTACAAGCACTTCTGCAAAAAAAACGGATGATTATTCCGCTAAGATTGATAGCTTAATAAAAACCGTGCAGCCCAGGAGTTTCAACGGTGTGGTCTTTATTCAACAAAACGGGATCACCAAATATGCTAAAGCTTATGGCTTTTGCGATTTCAATCAAAAAACACCATTAAAAATTGAGGACAAATTTTCAACCATGTCCATCGCCAAACAAATCACGGCTACCCTGGTTTTACAGGAAGTTGAAAAAGGAACGATTGAGCTCAACACTCCCGTTCATAAATATTTGCCGGATCTGAAATATCCCTGGGCGGATACGATTACTATGCACCAATTGCTCAGCCATTCTTCCGGCCTGCAAAGTGACCACCTGGACCTGCCTTTGAAATTCAGACCAGGCACGGCATTCAGCTACTCAAACGTGGGTTATGCGCTTGCAGGGCAGGTACTCGAAAAGCAAAGCGGAAAATCTTTTGAAACCTTAGTAACTGAGCTGTTTCAAAAGTACGGTATGAATAATAGTGCCTACCCTACTCCCGCCAACAGCAAACTTTTAAGTAAAGGGCATACCGTCAAAAAAGACGGATCGGTCGAAAGACACGAACAGTTAAGTTTTGATGCCTCCCATTCTTTCAGCAGCCATTTGATCGTCACCGCAACCGACCTGGCCAAATGGAATGAAAAGCTGCATAATGGGCAGCTACTAAAACCGGCAACTTACCAACTGATGACCACTTATGAAATGACCAATGCACACCCGCTCTTTGGTGATCAACCTATCGGTTATGGCTACGGCCTGCGCATCAACGACCTGGATAGCATTAAGGAAGTCGGCCACACCGGTTTTCACCCCGGAGAAGGCTTTACTGCGGTTAATCTATATTATCCTGACACCAAAACCAGCGTTGTGGTCCTGGAAAATGTAGCCAATGAAAACTTTGCAATCGCCTACTATTTTGAGCAGGAGATCCGGAAGATCGTTAAATCAAGTACGTTATTGAAATAGTCAAAATGCTTTAGGTGGATTTATCTAAGCGCTTACGTAACAAGCATAAAACGCCCAGTTCTTCCACTGAAAGCTGTTCATTGTTTTTTAGTAATCTTTTTACGGAACGGTTCATATTCGCTAAAGTACGCCCCTGGGTATAATGGGTAATCACCCTTGGGTCTATGTAAGAACTGCGGGCAATTGCGGGTGTATTTCCCAGCTTCTCACTCACGGTCACTACAGCATCGCGAATGTTTTTCTTTAATCGCTTTTGGTCTTCTGGTTCCACCGCGCCGATCTCGTCCAGGGCCATTGCCGCAATCACGGTGCCCGCCCAGGTGCGGAAATCTTTAGCCGAGAATTCTTCGCCCATTACTTCACGGATATACTGGTTCAGATCATTGCTACGGATATCGTGCAGTTGATCTTCTTCGTCCAGGTATTTAAAGATCTCGTAACCCGGCAGCTCATCCAGCTCCTGTACGATCCTGGTAAGTCTTGCGTCCATGATATGTTTTTCCTGGTCCTGCCCCGATTTTCCTCTGAAAGTAAAGATCATTTCATTGCCCTGGATCTCCAGGTGTTTGCTGCGCAGTGTGGTGAGACCAAAGCTTTGATTAGCCTTGCGATAATATTCATTACCGGGGCGAAAGAAGGCGGCCTCCAGCAGGCGCACCATAGTCGCCAGTACCTTATCCCGGCCCAGCTTTCGTTTGCGTAAATGTTGCCCGGTAACCCGGCGCATATGTTCCAACTGCTTCGCGAAGCGGATGATGCGGTCGAACTTTAGTTCGTCCTGCTGCTTCCGGAATTTAGGATTATAGATATATTGTTTGCGGCCTTTGATATCGTAGCCGGTGGCCTGTATCTTTGCCCTTGTTGAGCTGTTGATCGTTACCTTTTCCCAGGCTGGCGGGATGACCAGGGATTTGAAGAAATCTTTTAATTTAGCGTCGGTGACGTTCTGACCGGTATTGTCGGTATAAGCAAAACCTTTTCCTTTCTTTAAACGCTGGTAGATCATATGCTATTCGCTTAAGTAGTTGATATACTTTACTTTCTTGCATAAATCTACAGAGAAACATTCTAAAGAAAAGTGAAAATGCAAACGTTTAATTGTTAATGGTTAATTGTAAATTATTAATTAATCATGATTATTCATCTTTAATAGTCGCTGCTTAACCACTCACAATTAATAATTCAACATTAATAATTACCATCGCCCATCACCTATCACTCATTAACCATTAATAATTCACCATTAATAATTAACAACACCCATCACTTATTAACCATTAAAAGAGATGTCTCCACTCGCTATTGCTCGGTCGACATGACGTCGACCGGATATAATTTAAAGACATGCTTCAACAGGCTCAGCAGTACACTTATAACCCATTAACAATTAAAAATTAACAATTAATAATTATTTACGAAACCGTTCCGATCACATACAATTGCGTCAAGGTAGGAACCGGGCTGCCGCCGGCATTTTCAAGCGTAATGGCAAAAGCCTCTGCTTGTGGTATGGTCGATAATGCTTTGCTGAGGTCCGCTTCGGAAGTATAAAGGCCTGCGTCTACTGGTTTGCCATTCACCATAGCCCAAAGCTGGTATTGCTTACCTTCCGGTGCTTTAGGTAAGGCAGCGGCATCCAGATAAACCTCTTTGGTCTTTTCATTCCAGAAAACCATCGCATGAGCTGCGGCATGGGTTTCCGAGCCTTTCAGGCGCACCACTTTCATATCCGCCTGGTTCAGCATCGCGATCCGGCTTTCGGCAGTGGCCATTTTTATGGCCTGTTGCTGTTTTTCTGCGGTAACCGTTGCCAGTGCACGCTCTTTCTGCGCATTATCCTGGTTGTAATAAATATTAGCCGCAATACTCAATACGAGTAAAATAGAAGCAGCCATCGCCCAGCCTTTCCAGGCGATACTTTTACCAGTTTTTACCTGGGCTTCAGTATTAGTAACTACTGTTGTCGCAGTCGGATTGATATTAACAGCGGCAGTTTCCGCCTCGAGGCGGCTCCAGATCTTTTCTTTTAGTCCCGCTGAAGGGCTCACTGCAAGGTATTCAGCCATTCCTTCAAGCGATTGCTGGGCTTCCAGCACTGCTGCTTTTATTTCCGGGAAAGACTGTTGCATACAATTCAGCATAGCTACTTCCTCCGGGCTTGCAGTGCCCAGTACGTAGCTTTCGATAATGCCGGATGATATGATATCCTGAGTGTTCAAACTAAATTATATTACGCTTTACTAAATTAAATATTATCATTAAAAAATGTTCTCAACTTCTTTAAGGCACTACGCATACGCGTCTTGACCGTCCCCAGAGGTATACCGGTTTCCTCCGCAATTTCCGCCTGCGTATAGCCTTCGAAATATGCTTTGGAGATCAATAATGTATTTTCCTGGTCCAATATGCCAGACAGATCTTTCAGGTCTAACCGCGCCGATGCGGCCGGTTGTGAAAGTTCTGAATCACCTTTCTCATTATATACGATATTATCGATCGTTTGGTTTTGCAATTGCTTTTTATGTCCTTTGGATTTCAGGGCGTCCAGTGCGGTATTCCTGGCTATATTAAGCATCCAGGTGTAAAGGCTGCCTTTTGTAGCATCAAAACGGTCTATATACTTCCAGATCTTTACAAAGGTTTCCTGCAAGATGTCCTCCGCACTTTCTTTTGGCGTGATCATCTGGCAGATTACCCCCAATAAGGCTGCCGAATAGTTATCATACAGGAGATCGAAGGCCTTTCGTTCCCTATTACGCAGCATTGCTGCCAACTCTTCCTGTCTGATAGTTGAAGTCAATTGTTTTTAAAAATATCCTACAAATGTAATGGAAATGAATGATATGTGTGTTTGTTTTGATTAAATTTACTTTTTAATAAATCCATTGACAAATGGTTCTCGTATATTATGGAAAGGATAATTTATGAAAAAAGTACTATGGCTGATAAGCCTGGCTTTATCGACGACTATGCTGTATGCGCAAAAACAAGCGCCGAAAAATCCATATTACTCCCGTACCGATACCACAAAACTTCAGGTGCCGGACCAGGTATGGAAGACTATTTTACCTAAAGAACTGTACCTGGTAGCCAGGGAAGGAGCAACTGAAACTGCATTCACCGGTAAATACTATGAATTCGATGAAAAAGGAACTTACTACTGTGCCGTATGTGGCAATGCGCTGTTTAAGGCTACTGCAAAGTTTGCCACAACCTGTGGCTGGCCTTCCTTTTTTGAACCGATACGTGCTCGTGCGGTGACTTACCAAACCGACCGTTCTTATAACATGGTACGCACAGAAGTCAAATGTGGGCGTTGTGATGCGCATTTAGGCCATGTATTTGAAGACGGCCCAGAGCCGACGGGTAAAAGATTTTGCATGAACTCGGTATCGCTGGATTTCGAGCCCTTTAAAAAGAAATAGTTCATAACACTAAAA
>Ga0256797_1000063_pt1 | contig 17762 bp, 19 predicted proteins | sample MC6MC0948MT_FD_190196 | JGI IMG/M metagenome (GOLD analysis project Ga0256797, IMG submission 190196) | Metatranscriptome of enriched soil aggregate microbial communities from Iowa State University, Ames, United States - MC6-MC0948-MT... | ecosystem: Environmental > Terrestrial > Soil >...
AGCCCGGGATCTTTTATTTAAAATAGTCCGTTTATTTCGGCATCTATCCGGGAAATCACTTTAGCAAAATCTTCCGGCTTGTCGGCAAAATTGGTATTGTCAATATCAATGATCAGCAGTTTGCCGTCTTTGTAATTATCCACCCAATGGTTGTAATGCTCATTCAGGCGCTTCAGGTAGTCTAACCTGATATTATCTTCATAATCCCGGCCACGGCGCTGGATCTGGTCTACCAGGGTTGGAATGGACGCTTTCAGGTAGATCATCAGGTCCGGAGGCTTGACCATGCTTTTTATCGTTTTAAAGAAATGAGCATAGTTTTCAAAATCACGGGAAGACATCAGGCCCATTTCATGCAGGTTGGGCGCAAATATATGCGCATCCTCATAGATGGTCCGGTCCTGGATAATCGTGTTTTCACTATTATGAATTTCCAGTAACTGTTTCAGCCTGCTATTGAGGAAATAGATCTGCAGGTTAAACGACCAGCGTTGCATATCATTATAGAAGTCCGAAAGGTAGGGGTTGTTTTCTACCGCTTCAAATTGTGCCGTCCATTTGTAATGCTTGGCCAGCAGGCTGGTGAGTGTTGTTTTTCCCGCACCAATATTGCCGGCGATGGCAATGTGTTTCAGCTTTTGGCTCATATATACTTAATCCCTGTTAATAGTAGTTAATACCAATAGCCTTACGGGCTTCACTTAATGTGTTTACCGCACTTTCTCTTGCCTTCTCTGCACCCAGTTTTAAGATCCTTTGCAGCTGCGCTTCGTCTTTTTGTAATTCCTGCGCACGTGTTCTTATAGGGGCAATAAAATTGACCATATCTTCAGCCAGTTGCTTTTTGAAATCTCCGTAGCGGATATTGCAATTATCGTAACCGGATTTGAAAGTATCATACACATCAGCCGGGGCGACGAGTTGCATCAGGGCAAATAAGTTCTGGATATAATCCGGCATTTCGGCATTCGGCTCAGTAGGTCCGCTATCCGTTTTTGCCTTCATGATTTTTTTACGGATCACCTCATCTTCATCATTCAGGTAGATGGTCGCATTCTGGTTTTCACTTTTACTCATCTTGCCATTACCATCCAGGCTCATGATCTTAACCGTATTGTTGTCAAAACGGAAGACATGTGGTTCCGGGAATAAATCGGTATTATATCTTGTATTAAAGCGATTGGCAAAATTGCGGGCCATTTCCAGGTGTTGTTCCTGGTCCTTACCTACGGGTACTTTGGCTGCACGATGGATCAGAATGTCTGATGCCATTAATACCGGGTAAGTCAGCAGGCCGGCGTTCACATTATCCGGGCTCAGGCGTACTTTATCTTTAAAAGTGGGCACTTTTTCCAGCTCGCCTTTATAGGCCAGCATATTCATCAATAAGTATAATTCCGGAATTTCAGGGACATCAGATTGCGCGTACAGGGCTACCTTTTCCGGGTCCAGGCCGCTGGCGATGTTTTCTGCAGCTACCCGGAAGACACTTTGTTTCAGGTCTTTCGGATCGGGATGCGTGGTCAGGGAATGGAAATCGGCTACAAAAAAATAGCAGTTATAGTTTTCCTGCATTTTAATGTAGTTATGTATAGCACCAAAGTAATTGCCTAAATGTAAAAATCCTGTTGAGCGAATGCCGCTCACTACTATTTCTTTTTGCATAAGGCTTGCAATTTACAGCTTTTTATGCTTAAGTAGTACTTCGTTTTTGAGGGTTTAACGCCTGGTTAAGGCGGGTATTTGCTGCCATTTGAAAGACAGTAACCACATACTCAAAAAGAGGTACACAAAAATGCCCATTTGCACCTGCAACATAGCTTCTACCATCATACTTACGATCAGGATAAGGGCACCTAATCCAATGAAAAACTGGCCCGGTCGCTGCCGGTCGAAGAAGAGGCTGAAGCTCATTAGTACGATAGGTACCAGGCCCAATATCCAACCGAAGGCAAATACCTCCAGGAGGTATTGGTTAATCGGTACAAATCTTAATTCCTGCGGCACTTCGGGGTATTTCTCATCATAGCCTTCACTCATTACATCAAGGATATCGCCGGCGCCGGTGCCTAATACCCCGTTGGTTCTCATTTTGCCCAGTGCAATATCATAAGTGATCAGCCTGCCCTGGTCGGAAAGATTATAGTTTAAGCGCTCACCTTCCTGCACATGTTTGATCTCCAGTATCACATAGTCAATTTTCGTCTTAAAAGTCGGCGCCAGCTGGTAAGCGGCTACTACAGCGATTGTACCCAGGATCAAAGGCAATAACCAGGCCACAAGCCGGTTGACTCTTTGTGAAAAATAATAATAACCCCAGCCCACCAGGATAATATATAAAACCAGCAAACCGGTTTTGGCAGATAAAATGTGGATGTAAATAATGAATAGCGCGATGCTGCCCCAAACCGTTAGTTTAAGCCATTTGTTGGTTTTATAGCCAGGCTCGAAGTGCCAGGAATAAAAGCCCAGCAGGACCAGGAAGGACAGCCAAAGGCCAAAGCGGATATGATCACCACTGGAAGTTGTGGGTAAAGGGATCGATAATTTATAATTGCGGACAAACTGCTGCCAGTCCGATAAAAAAATACCGATGCTCACCAGAACGGTAACCGCAGATATGATTACTGTACCTATGTAAAATATTTTCCGGAAAGCGGGCTTTTCCAAAGGGACACTGCAAATGCCCAGGGGAAGCAAAAGGAAGGGTACTTTAAGCTGGATGACCTGGAGCCAGCTTTCTTTATTTTCCGACCAGAAAAAGCTAATGAGATAGATGGCCAGGTATAATAATGCCCATAGCCCAAACATATTAGAGCGGAAGCGTTGCCATACTGTAGTAATATTTGCCGGCCAGAATGCGTTTAAGAAAATAACAACAGTAGCTATGGAAATCAGAGCCCGGGAGGCCACGAAGCCCAGTGATAAAAGAAGCAGGCAGGATAAACCTATGAGGGATTGCCAGTAGGCCTGCTTGTTGTTATAATCGGAACTGTTCAATAAATTCATGCTATTTACTTTGACGTTTTCGGCGCTCACGAAGGTAGCCCCATTATTTTCTTTTTCCCAATCGGGGCTGATTTTTTGCCGGCTCTGACTTATTAACCGTAAATTTGAAAAATTTTTTGTTTAATCTTGAAAGCCTTTTTTAAAGAACGAATCAAAGATATTTTTGTTGTGTTGTTATTGATGCAACTGATGTCTTGTGCTAATATTGTACCGCCTACAGGTGGTGATGCGGATACGACGCCTCCCAAGCTACTCTCTATGAGTCCTGAAGATTCCGTATTGAACCAAAGGGTGAAAAAGATCGTCTTGCATTTCAATAAATTTGTTGAGATACAGGACCTGAGCAAACACCTTACCTTATCGCCCCTACTCGAATACCCGCCAACAGTAGTTGCTATAGGTAAACGGGTCGAGATCAAGCTTACCGATTCCTTGTTGAAAGAGAATACTACCTATAAAATAGCATTGGGTAACGCGATTACCGATAACCGGGAGCGTACCCCTTACCCCAATTTTACCTATACCTTCAGTACCGGCGGCTATTTTGATAGTATGGAAGTGAAGGGGCAGGTACGCGATATGTTTTCCGGCCAGCCGGATACCGGGATATCGGTAGTTTTATATGATGCAGAGCGCTTTAATGATTCCATGATCTTGTCCAGGAAGCCGGTCTACCTGGCCCGGACAGATGTTAACGGAAGTTTTCACTTTACCGGCCTGCCACAACGCAACTTCAGGATATTTGCCCTTGCCGATGCCGATAATAATACGATCTATGATATGACCAAAGAGCGTATCGGTTTCCTGGACAGCACAGTCATAAGTAAACAGGCATCAGATTCGGGAACGCTTATGATATATACTTCCCTGGCGGAAAAAAGAACTTCGGTTAGAGATAGCTTGCTGAATGATAGCCTGAGAAGAGCCTCAGAAAGGTTTGTAGGCCGTGTGGTATCAAAAGGGAAAAATGCTTTAGCTTATTCGGTGGTTGCCGATACAATCAGTAAAGACAAAGGGACTTTTGAGCTTACCGCACCTTTACAGATCAAATTGAACACAGTATTGAAAAGCCTGGATTCTGCAAAAGTCTTCCTGAGTTACCAGAACTCCGGTGTGGAAGCAGAGGCCAGCCGGAAAATTACCCATGACACCGCTTCGCTCTATATCCGGGACTCCTGGCTTCCGGAGACCAGGTATACCTTAAGGCTGGTGAAAGGCTGGGCTATCGACACATTCGGCAATGAACTGCCACCGGGACGCTACCAGTTTATGACGAAGTCGCTGGATGATTATGCGAAACTGCAGATCCGGGTAGGCAAGCCTTACAGCGACAGCCAGCACGTAATGCTGGTGATCCAGGATAAAGACACTTTATATAATCAAACACTGAAGGACAGCATCGTCTCTTTGCAATTACTGAAACCCGGGAAATGTAAGATCATTGTATTTAATGACGTTAACGGGAACGGTATCTGGGATCCGGGACAGGTATTATTAAAGCGGCAACCCGAGTTTGTATTCCAGCATGAGGCCGAAGTGGTTTTGAAAGCCGGCTGGGAACATGAGGTTGATTTTAAATATGTACCGGCTTCTTTATCCCGTGGTATGCGTGACAATGCAGAACGGGGCAAAAATGAGAAATTGAAGTTTTAGGCTAATAAGCCTGACTTTGGTTAGGCGCTGTTGCCGCCGGAATTAAATTACGCGTATTTTTTAATGCGAGGAAAACGATGTTAGTGACTACATTCATAAGGATAAAGCCTAATATCCACAGTACCCGCTCTCCTTCTTTCATTGTTTTGTTACCAGCGATTAAGATAATGCCGGCAATCCTATTGGTTATGGAGGCGATGAAGGCAATGGCCCCGGAGAGAATAAGCGCCGGATTAAAGAATATCCGTAATACCTCTTCAGGATTAGGAGGAGTAGCAGCGGGTGTCCCGTTTGAAGCATACTCTATATTGCTGATTAACGATATAATTGCGGAGCCGTAAAGGATGATAACTAATATGCCTGCCAGCAATGACAGGATAAAACTGATTAGCAGTAATTTGTAATGCGTTCTCATAAAGGTAAATGCTATTGAAACGTAAGTTACAAATACCTTTTTACAATCCGGAGTTTCCCGGTACGCTTTTTGAGTTTTTTGGAAATGATACCGCCCTGGTCTATTGCATCGATCACAACGGCGCCTGACTTCTGGCTGGCATGTAATACCTGCTGGCTGTCCAGGAGGATGCCTACATGAATAATGTTGCCGTCCTCATCATCAAAGAATGCCAGATCGCCGCATTCCGCTTCTTGCAGAAAACCTACCGTTTCGCCCGTAGTGGCTTGCTGGGCTGCATTGCGTGGCAGGCGTATCTTGTGTAGTTTGTACAGCATCTGTGCAAGGCCGGAACAATCTATGCCGAGTAAGCTACGGCCGCCCCAGAGATAAGGGGTGCCTAGGTAAGCCATACTGCATTGCAAGGTCCAGTCCACTTTTTGGCTGTTTCCGGTCACCTTTGAGCCTTTATACTTTGCCGCTTCCGCAAGCCAGTAAAACTGGTTAGATTTGATCCCGAAAAGATCACTGCCCGGGCTTAAAATCGTTTGCGGACCTTGTGGCAGGAGCAACCTGTTGGCTCCGATACCGGAAAGTTGTTTGGGTTCTTTTTTATACTGCTTATGGGTAATATAGCTGACATTGCCCTGGTGGGTCCACCCTTCATAGTGGTCCCAGTGACATTCTATATAGAGCCATTCCCCTTCCTGCTTCAGCACAATAGCCCTTTCTCCAAACAACAGCTGGGACGACATTTCCGCCTTTTGTGAAGGCTCTGTGCGAACGGCGGCTGCCGGTACGGAACACACTACATAGGAAAATATCATGCTATGCTTATTAATTTAGAAAGCCTGGGCGGCTAAAATGCAGGGTTGGGTTTAAAATTTATTTATTAAAAGAGGCCAGGTATTTGTCCAGCGCGGCTACCATAGAGGGTGCGTTGGGTACCGGCGCTTTTATTTCAACCGAAAAACCGGCTTCTTCCAGCGCTTTTTGCGTCGTATTGCCAAAACCACCAAATACAATGTCTCCCTGTTTGAATCCCGGGTCGGTACTCATAATCGCGTCTACGCCGAATGGACTAAAGAGGATCATGGCATCATACTCCTTGTTGCCTACAAAAGGTTCCATCGCGTTAGGCACCGTTTTGTATACGATAGCTTCCACGAAATTGAATTTCTTCTGGATCAGGCTGGGGGAGATGTCGTTCTTGGAATTTTCCGAAACGGGTAAAAGGAATTTCTCGGAATCTTTGTATTTGGCCAATACGTCCATAAGGCCGTCTACTGACCCGTCCGCGGAGAAAAATACTTTGCGCTTCCGGTACAATATGAATTTTTGAAGGTAAAGGGCTACCGCTTCGGTAATGCAGAAATAACGCATTTCCTGGGAGACCTTAAATTTCATTTCTTCACATATCCTGAAAAAATGATCTACCGCGTTGCGGCTATTCAGAATTACTGCATTAAACTCAGCAAGTTCTATTTTTTGTTTCCTGAACTCTTTTGCAGAAAATGGTTCGAGTCGGATAAATTGATGAAAGGTCAATTTAACGTCATATTTTCGCGCAAGGTCATAATAAGGTGATTTCTCACTCTCGGGTTTGGGTTGAGAGATAAGAATATGCTTCAGACGCTTACCAGCTACAGCCTTAGCAGTCTCTTTAGATGCTACTTCAGCTTTTTTCTTGTCGCTTGCTTTTGCAGCAGTCACCGAAGTTGTTTCTTTTTTACTCGCAGTTTTTGTAGCTTTTGCCATTTTATTCAAACTAGTATTGAAAATAAGCTTTCTCTTTTTACTCCTTCTTTATCTTAACGGAATTATTACACCAGAATATTATAGGTAAATTTGGCTAAGATCGCAAGTGGGAGCAATTCTGAGGCGCAAAAGTACATAAAAAAATGGAATTTACTGAATTGAAAAAATGAACCCAGTGAAGACCAGGACCTAGTATACCTGTTAAATAACAATATGATGCCCAATGCAATGGCTACTATGAAAATGAGATTCAACCAGTTACCTGATCCAAAGGCCAGAATTATTGAAAAAGGTAATAAGGCAACACCTAATATTTTATTGATCAGGAAAACGTTGTATAAATAATCATTAGTGGCCTGCTCCATCTTAAACGCCCAGCCAATAAATTTCAATATAGCCAGTTTGATAAAGTAGATAAGTCCTGAAAGTAATATACTACCGATCAGGAATAAATTCGGCGAAATTCTTGAAGTTTTCAGAAGATCGGTGCGCTGGGCCACGATCACATAAACAAAAAGCCCCAGGGAAATGCAGAAAAAGATATTCATCGCTGTATTCGCAGCGGTATTTTGCTCGATTTGCTCCCTGAGCGCCCTTTTGTTAGACATCGGGCTCATGAACGAGTTATAGAGGTACCTGAAGTAACTCGGGAAGGCCATCCTTAAAATGCCCAGGGTGAGTAATAATAGGAGCACCAGGTAAAAACTGGCTGTTTTGTTTTCCGGTTCATAGATTTTTTCTACTTGCCGGATCACCTCCACTTTAGGGCCGAAAAACGGGAGAGCGCTCATCTGGCTATGGAACAGGCTGTCTGTTTTGGCCAGGATCACTTGTTCCGGGAGCTCCACACCATAGTGTTGCACTGCTGCTGCATCATTAGATATGAAGCAGGTCGCAATGAGCATCATCAAAAATAAAAATAACCGGAATGTTTGTTTCAAGTTGATTAAAAACTATATTGGGTTTAAAAATCTATGGTTACAAAAGTAAATCAATAATCCAAAATCCTAACAGAATTTATTGAGCTTCTTTATCTTTGTGCTCCGCAATTAAAAATAAATTTAAAGTTTGGAATTAGTATTTAGTACAGCAGAGCAGTATATCATGGAACTGGTGCGCAAAGCCGCAGCACAAATCGGTGTGGAAGCCTACCCTATCGGTGGGTTTGTGAGAGATAAAATACTGGGCCGGTCTACAAAGGATATTGATATCGTATGTAATGGTGATGGCATAGACCTGGCGCATGCTGTAGCTGAATTATTGCCCCAACCGGCCAAAGTCGCTTTTTTTAAAACCTATGGTACGGCACAGATGCGCATACAGGGTATTGAAGTCGAGTTTGTGGGTGCCCGCAAAGAGTCTTACAGTCCTGATTCCAGGAACCCGTCGGTAAGCCCTGGAACGCTGGAAGATGACCAGAAACGCAGGGATTTTACCATAAATGCATTGGCCGTAAGTCTGCATCCCGAAAATTATGCGACGGTCATTGATCCTTTTGAAGGTCTGCTGGATATACAGGATAAGATCATCCGTACTCCTTTGCTGCCCGACCAGACTTTTAGTGATGACCCGCTACGGATGATGCGGGCAATCCGCTTTGCTACGCAGCTGAATTTTCATATCGAAGTGTCCTGTTTTGAAAGCATTTGCAGGCAAAAAGAAAGAATTAAGATCATTTCTAAAGAACGGATCGCCGATGAGCTGAATAAGATCATGATGACTGCCAAGCCTTCGATAGGTTTTGATTTACTCTTCCGTAGTGGCTTGCTGGAAATCATCCTGCCACAGCTGGCAGCGCTTTCCGGGACAGAATATATAGATAATAAAGGGCATAAAGATAATTTTTACCACTCCATACAGGTGCTGGATAACATTGTGCCTAATACCGATAATCTTTGGTTGCGCTGGGCGGCATTACTGCACGATGTGGGCAAGGCGCCTACCAAGCGGTTTGAAAAAGGGCACGGCTGGACCTTCCACGGCCATGAGGTCGTTAGTGGTAAAATGGTACCCAAAATATTTGGCAGCCTGAAATTGCCTTTGAACGAGAAGATGCTGTATACCCGCAAGATCATAGAGCTGCATCATCGCCCGGTAGCGCTCACTAAGGAGAATATTACGGATTCGGCCATCCGGCGCTTGCTGTTTGATGCCGGGGAGGATATTGATGACCTGATGACCTTGTGTGAGGCGGATATTACCTCTAAGAATGCGCAGAAGGTTAAGAAATTCCTGGAAAATTTTGAGCTGGTAAGACAGAAGCTGAAGGAGATAGAAGAAAAAGATAAAATAAGAAACTGGCAACCACCGATCTCCGGGGAAGAGATCATGGAAACGTTTGGCTTGTCGCCTTCGCGGGAAGTAGGGCAGATCAAGACAGCGATCCGGGAAGCTATTTTAGACGGGGTGATTTTAAATAATTATGAAGCAGCAAGAAGTTATATGTTAACGTTTGCGGAATCATTATCTTTGAAACCACAAAACAAATAAATATAAAAGTCTATGTTATTCAAATTTTTCGAGTCCGATTCTTACTTTATCGATGAGAAGGTGAACATGTTTAAGTTTGCCAATGAGTATAAGATCTATGACCAGGACGCGACCCAGATCGGTATGATCAAGCAGAAAGTATCCGGCGGGCATAAGGCTTTAAGATTACTGATCAATAAAGCCATGATGCCTTTTCATATGGAGATCCAGGACCAGGTAGGTGAGGTGCAAACGGTAATCAAAAGAGGCTGGACCTTCTTCATGTCGAAGATCGTGGTACAGGACGGCTCCGGGAATGAGATCGGCCGTATCAACCAGAAGTTTAAATTCTTAAAACCTGAATTCCGCATCTTTGATCCTAATGGTATCCAGGTAGCCACGATCAATGGGGACTGGAAAGGCTGGAACTTTAAGATCACCAATATGAACGGCGAGCAGATCGGTACCATCAGTAAAAAATGGGCTGGTGTGGCCAAAGAATTCTTTACTACTGCGGATAAATATAATGTAAGTATTGATCCGGCCTACCCGGAGGACAATAACAAGGCATTGATCCTTTCTACCGCGATCACGATTGATATGGTATTGAAAGAAGCTAAATAAGCAATCAATTTTTTAAGATAAAGGTCCGGTATGATTTCCGGACCTTTTTTTATTAACGCCGACGGGTGTCCTGCTCTGAAATTTGTGTTAAAGCAGCAGGCAACAGCGGCCTGTTATACAAGTATTCGCCAGAAAGATACTATTTTTATATGATTAGACCGGCAGCCAGGGCTTTGGGCCCAATCTTGCTGTTTAAATATAGCAATTAAAACTTAGCTTTGAAACCAACTACTGTATTATTCAGATATGGAGCACATTGAAACACAAACCGGGGCGGCAAAGATCCAGGAGCTGATTAGCCAGATGGAGACCGTGATCAAAGGAAAACGTTTACAAATCGAGCAGGTTATTACCTGTCTATTAGCACAGGGACATATTCTTATGGAAGATAACCCGGGGACAGGAAAAACGGTGCTGGCAAGAACCCTGGCCCATTCCATAAGCGGGGAGGGTGCCGGTAATGTGGTGTTCAAAAGAATTCAATTTACGCCGGACCTCTTACCTATGGACCTGATCGGGGCCCATATTTTTGACGATCATAAAAAAGATTTCATTTTTAAAAGAGGGCCACTGTTTTGTAACATCCTGCTTGCCGACGAGATCAACCGGGCTTCGCCAAAGGTGCAATCGGCTTTACTGGAAAGCATGGCCGAAGGCCAAATAACCATAGGGGATGAGACGATCCGGCTTAATAAATTGTTCTTCACCATTGCTACCCAGAACCCTATAGAAACAGAAGGGACTTACCCGCTGCCGACGGCACAGCTGGACCGTTTCTTTATGAAAATATTTTTCGGTTACGTGGATGAACGTACCGAACTTGATATCTATAATAATTATTTACAGATCAATGAAAACCTGCAGCAGCTGCACCAGGTGTTAAGTATGCAGGATATCCTGGAACTACAGGAGGCTGCCGCAAAAGTGTTTATTCATCCCGAGATCGTGCGGGCGGTATCCAATATCGTGCGGGGCACCCGCGAGCATAATGACATCGTACTGGGCGCTTCTACCCGTTCCGGTATTGCATTTATCAAATGTCTGAAGGCATTTGCATTAGTGCGTGGCCGGGAGTTCATTATCGAGGATGATGTGCAGGCTATTGCCCGTGCTGTTGTAGAGCATCGTTTGATTTTCAGGAATAAAGAAGTAAAGCGAACGGCCTTCAGCCAGATACTGGACGCGGAAATGCAGCGTTTGAACCAATTGAAATTACATTAAACCGACTATTTTTGAAACGACGGGGTCTCATATTTTTTTTCCTGCTGGCATTGGCTTTTTGCCTGAATGCCGGCTTGCTTTATGCGGAGCCTAATGCAACCGCCCGTTACGGGATCAGGGCTAAAAGAGGGAATATAAAACCAGATTCGGAGGAAGGCCTGGCGGCTTCAAGGGAATTTATACGGTCAGATAGTACGTATTATGTCGGCTGGATGTTCCAGGGTATTTACCAGTCAGAAAGAGCAGCAGATTTCCTGGGCTATAAAAATGCAATAGTGCCCCTGGATAAGGCATTAGGGCTTATCGAAAAAGATTATCAGAAAGCGTTGCAGGTCAAAACGGCCGACCCTTATGCTTACTTTAATGTGCAGCAGTTGCATATGGATTACAGCATGATTGCTTATTACCTGTTCCAGGCTTACCAGAATGCGGATATGAATGAGGAAAGCTATGCCTTGATCCGCCGGGTACAAAAGCAGGACCTGCAAAAAAACTGGATGCTGGAGCCCTATAATATGCTTTCCTGGATCACGCACCGCAACCGGTTTTACACCAGTTCAAAATATAGTTTTCTTAAAGATGATATCGCGGCCAATGAACAACTGGCCAATGCTTACCTGGACAGTGCGCTCCTGCATACCAATAAATACGGGAAATTAAACGGGACTTTGTTCTCGGAATTCTATAATGAATACGAAAAACTGTCGGTATATCATTACAAGTGTATTTTACATGCGTATAATTTCCAGCTCGACTCTGCTGCGCATTATTTTAGCCTGATGGAGGGCTCAACCATGTTCCCTTATAACAATCATGGCACTTTTTTAGCGATACAGGCCCGGTTCAGAGAGGCTATGGAAGAGTATGAGGTTGCCAGCGGGAATGATATGGGCGATAAGCGGCTACAGGAATGGGCCTATTACAGCTCTATCTTAAATATTTACCGCGGTATGCCTTTACACGCTGCTGTGAGTATGCGGGAAATGATCCGGGTTGCAGGCTCTACACCAGGTTTTGGCTGGTATAATATTGCTTTGGGCAGGGCCTGCAGTTATGAGGGTAACCTGGAAGATAGTAGAAAATACATCGATCGGGCAGCCGGCTTCAAGGAAGTGCATATAGGTACCACTTTAAGCCAGTCTTCTTACGAGTTTGCGATCAATTTACTGCGGCTGGTCAATACCACAAAATCCATACAGCAGGTTAAGTTTGAAAATAAAAACTGGTGGTGGCAACCCCGTAGCTGGTACCACCTGAATGCACGGAAAGTGGAGAAATATGCCCAGCAGTATTTAATTACGAATCAATTCGCGGCTAACCCGGAGCGGGAGAACGTGATCTATAAACTGTTTTCTACAGAGAGCATTGTAGGGTTTGACGAGATCTGGTACCTCATCAAAGATTTTAGTACCAACTTTTTTATAAAAAATTTGAAACAGAATTAAAGAACGATAAAAGAGAGAGAGTCTATAAATACTACCACCTTTTCCTGGCCAAACTGGATATGGAAAAAGGCCGGTATAAAAAGGCAGCCGAGCGCTTAGAGAAGACCCTGCAATTTGCGGAAGATATTGACGTAGACTACGAAAGGCTTTTCCTGGCAAGGGTTTATGAAGCCCTGGCGATCTGTGCCGATGAGCGGGGTGAAGATAAAGTGTTCCAGCAATACAGCGCCAAAATGTACAGCCTGTACCCGCAACTGGTACCTTATGCTACCTTCGAGCCACAAATGCAATTAAGCATTTCCGGCAGTAACAGTACTATTGAAAAACGACTGAGAAAATACCGTATTGACTGGACGGGTAGCAATCCTTATGCACCTAAGGCTAACCTGGTTTTTACACAACAGGGAGAACAAAAAACAGTTACTTTCCAGGTGATCGATTACCTGGGGAATATTATTGTCCCGGAGCAAAAGATCATCATCACTAAAACGGAAGAAGCGGTAAAGGAATTAGCCTACGGGCTTTTTGGCATTGTAGCGCTCGATACGCAGTCCGACATTAAGGAGGCCGGCTAAAGGATTTTTACGCATGATCTGCTCCAGTTTTACAGAATAAGTCCCGGCTTTGGTAAATGGCTCGAAATCCTGTCCTGCTTTCAACTGTACTTTATATTCATATACTCCGCCAACATTATTGCCCAGGCGCGTACCATCTGCTGCTAATAAAACAGTTTCTATGCGTTTACTTTCCTTATAAGTGGTGTCCCCGGGTTGCTTAGTCCAGCTACGCACCCAGATATTGGAAAACTCGAATGCCGCGTCGTACCTGAAGATCAGGAATACTTTATAGTTTGAACTGGTATCCGGGATATCAAAAGTGAATTCCGGTTGGAAATTATACGCCCATTTAGCCGCCGGCACCGGTACCTGCTTTTGAAAAGCAGTTTCTGCAGGTTTGCCACAGCCGGTAGCGATTAAGCCCATCATGGAAATAGCGATACAACCTGGTATAATATTTTTAGGAAGAAACATCTTTAGCGTAAATAGGGTTAAACAATATTCAGTACCTGCTCTTTGGCTTTTTCTAATTCATCTTTCATTTGTACTACGATCTGCTGCATGGTCGCGTCATTGGCCTTGGAGCCCAAAGTGTTGATCTCGCGGCCTACTTCCTGCAGTACGAAGCCCAGTTTCTTACCGATACCTTCTTCATTGGCCTTAGCGATAAGGGTATTGAAATAGTCACAGTGGGCGCGTAACCTTTGCTTCTCCTCGGAAATGTCGATCTTTTCGATATAGTAGATCAGCTCTTGTTCCAGCCTGTTGGCATCCCAGTTTTCATTACCTACCCATTCTTCCAGTAAGGCCGTAATCCGGTCTTTGATCCGGGTGATGCGGTTAGGCTCATAAACTTCAGCTTCGCTTACAAATTGTTCGATATTACTGATGCGGGTCAGCAGGTCCTTTTCAATAGGAGCCCCTTCTGTGCTGCGGTGTGTGGTTAAGTTGGCGATTGCCTGTTCCAGTAAGGATTCGATCAGGGCCCAGTCTTCCGTATCGATACTTTCGGCCTCGGGTGCTACCACTTCCGGTAAACGCATTAAGGTCGGCAGGATTTGCTCTTCGGTTAAGTTCAGCGAAGTGGCGATACTCTTGATGGAATGATAATAGCTTTCGGCCAGGGCGGTATTGATCTTCATCGGCTTGGCCGCACCATCCTGTTTGATGATGATGTTTACATCCACAGAGCCGCGCTTTAAGCCTTTGGACAGTATTTTCCGGATGTCGGCCTCGAATGGTTTTACCAGGGGATTGATTTTATTAGTGATCTCAAATTGCTTACCGTTAAGCGATTTTACTTCGATAATAATTTCTTTATTACTGCTGTGCCCTTCTGCTTTACCATAGCCGGTCATGGAATAAATCATACTGTTGATTGCTTTAGTGCACAAAAGTAAGGTTTTAGCGCCTTTGTTTTCACAAATAATTAAACTTGTGTGGGAAAGAGAATAAACTACCTTTGTTTTGTAAACAATTCATTAACGATATGAAAATTCAATCCTTTTACTTATTAGCGACAGCTGTTGGTTTCAGCACATTAATGGCTTGTAATGGCGCCGGCGAGCAGCCAAAAGATAACAATACTGATACTAGCCAGACACCTGCTGCGCAAGCACCGGAAAAGACGATTAAGTTAAGCCCTCTGACCGAAGCTTCTCCTGAGTTTCCGGGAGCGACGCTGACGATTAAAGAGGTGAAAACAGAAATGGCAGGTACCGATTCGGTAAAAGTGACCTTGAATTATGAGGTGAAAAATTATGAGTTGAAGAAGCAAACTTCAGCAACGACGGCAGGGGAGTGTAACAACTCTAAAGATGGTCAGCATATCCACTTTATATTAGATAACAAGCCTTATACGGCATTGTATAATCCTACGCATACCTTTACCGTTCCGGTAAACTCCAAGCATTACCTGATGTCCTTCTTATCCCGCTCTTACCATGAGTCTTTGAAAAATAAAGAAGCAGGTGTTTTATTACACTTCTCTGTAGATGAGAAAGGCGTTTATAAAAAATTAGATAATCCGGCAACACCGATGGTATTCTACAGTCGTCCTAAAGGCGATTATGTAGGTAATGATACCAAGAATGTGTTGTTAGACTTCTATGTGTATAATACTACTTTAGCTGCTGATGGTCATAAAGTAAAAGCGACGATCAATGGTAATTCTTTTGTGATCGACAACTGGAAACCTCAGTTTATCCAGAATGCACCTATGGGAGCGATGAAAGTGAAACTGGAATTAGTAGATAAAGACGGTAATGCAGTGGCAGGTGAAAATACCAGCATCGAGCGTGATGTACAATTAGCACAAAGCGAGCCGGTAAGATAAACCGACCATTTTTATAATACACAATAAAAAAATAAGCCACCTAAACAGGTGGCTTTATACTTCATTTTAGGGTATAGAAGCAATATTTTATTCTACTGTTTTAAGCTGGCCATCATCGCCCACGGCCAGTGGTTGCGCCACTTCCGGTGCTGCTTCTGCAGCATCTGTTGGGAATACGATCTCCATATTGGCCACTTCTTTTAGCTTAGGTAATTGATCAGGTGTATTAATACCCAGGTAATCCATGAAGCTTTTAGAGGTTGCATAGATCAGGGGTTTACCCACGGCCTCTTCATTTCTACCGGCAATAACGATCAGTTCTTTTTCCAGTAATTTCTGGATGGAATAATCGGCGCTTACGCCCCGGATGAATTCAATTTCTGATTTCGTTACCGGTTGTTTATAAGCAATGATAGATAGCGTTTCCATAGCAGCGGTAGATAATTTTTTGATATATTTATCGCCGTTCATTTGCATAATGGTCTGGTGGTAGGCTGGTTTGGTCAGGAATTGGAATCCGCCGCCGGTTTCTTTTAATTCAAAAGGAAAATGTGCACTTTCATACTTTTCGCCGATCGTCTCTATCACTTGCTGTATACGCCCGGCTTCAACAGGCGCGTCCACTATATTGGATAAGTACTCCGCTAGTTCCGCTTGCGTAATCGGTTGCTGGCTGGCAAATATCAGGGCCTCGGTATGTAACATCAATTGTTCTAACTCCATCTTTCCACACGTTTGTTTTTATACAAATACTGCTTCGAAAATAAGCAAAGTCCTATTAACCGGATATAAAAAATAATCAACAGGTGTGTAAAAAAACGTATTTTATGATTAATTTTAATAATAAGATAACTTAAATTATAGGTAGATTTGTATCATTTAAGCCAATTTTATGTAGCAAACCCATTAAAACAGCATTTGTATGAAGTGGAAGCGATTTAACGGAGTACCCATACAACAACCCATAGAAGAGCTCGTAGAGCAGACGATACTTAGGGAAAGGGCCAACGGACACCAGATACGGCTCTATATAGGCACCGACTCCCAGGTATATGGATCTAACACAGAATTTGCCACCGTCATAGTTTTTTTAAGAGAACGTAGCGGTGGCTTTATGTTTGTACAGCATGACGCGCAGAAGCGTAATTACGGGATCCGGGAGCGTATGCTACTGGAAGTATCCAAAAGTATTGGCATTGCTTATGACCTCTGCGAAATATTGACTAAGTATGATGTGCCGATGGAGGTGCATGCCGATATCAATACCGATCCGCAGTTTAAAAGTAATACTGCCCTGAGCGAGGCAATGGGCTATATTATGGGCATGGGCTTCGCCTTTAAAGCAAAGCCCCATGCCTTTGCCAGCACAACCTGTGCCGACCGGGTAATTCATTAATTAAGTCCTTAGTTTAAGAAAGGATTCGACCGCATTTCTTCCCCGATAGTGGTAGGGGCACCGTGACCGCTTAGCACAAGGGTATCTTCCGGTAAAACAAAAAGTTGGGTTCTGATACTATCAATCAGGGTGTCTAAGTTGCCGCCCGGTAGGTCAGTTCGGCCGATGCTTTGCTGGAACAATACATCGCCGCTAATGACCCATTCTCCTTCAGGATTATAGAAGGCTACGCTGCCCGGGGAGTGTCCCGGTACAAACAATACCCCTACGGCGTCATCGCCCAGCTTTAAGCTGCCCGGTTCTATCCAGAAGTCAGGTTGCGGGCTTACCGGGAATTTAAGCCCGAACATCGCCGCGCTGTTGGCCGCGTTGCGTACTATAGGCTCGTCTGCTTTATGTACCCCGAAAGGGATCTTGTATTTTTGTTTGAGGCTGTCGATACCGAAGACGTGATCGATGTGGCCGTGGGTATTGATGATTTGCTGCGGTACCAGTTCCTGTTCCGCGATAAAGTCAAAAAGTACTTTTTCTTCAGCGGCATCGTACATGCCGGGATCTACGATCCAGCATTGCTTGTTATCGTTGAAGATGATGTAGGTGTTTTCCTGGAAGGGGTTGAAAGTGAAACCCTGAACGTGCAGCATAAAATGAATCAATTAGACAGAGGGCAAAGAACGGGAATAAAATGTAAAAGGTGCTTTAAAAAGCGGGTGAAAATTTTTTTCTAATTTTTTTTGGAAGTTATTGTAGAAAATATTTACCTTTGCATTCCATTAAACGGAAAAGCGGTAGCGGTTTTGCTTGATGGGAAATGATTCCGTAGCTCAGTTGGTAGAGCAATACACTTTTAATGTATGGGCCCTGGGTTCGAGTCCCAGCGGGATCACGAAAAGCACTCTTA
>Ga0256797_1000072_pt1 | contig 17100 bp, 10 predicted proteins | sample MC6MC0948MT_FD_190196 | JGI IMG/M metagenome (GOLD analysis project Ga0256797, IMG submission 190196) | Metatranscriptome of enriched soil aggregate microbial communities from Iowa State University, Ames, United States - MC6-MC0948-MT... | ecosystem: Environmental > Terrestrial > Soil >...
ATTCCCGTTGATGTATTCCGAAGCGCCGCTTACCTTATTTTCCATCCCGCTGGCCGGCAGCCCGGGCTTTAATATTAAAGCCGGGCAAAAAGACGGCCTGTTCCGGACCCTGGCAGGCAAAGCCGGCATTACGATCTGTAATGAGTCTTTAATCCCAAAAGCTTCCCGAAAACTTGCCCGGGATGGGGCCGAATTTTTAATGATCATATCCAACGACGGCTGGATCGCGAACAGTTACCTGGCCCAACAGCATTTTTACAGCGCCCGGCTACAGGCTGTTGAAAGCCGTCGGGATGTAGTCATCAACAGCAATTCCGGTTATTCCGGGGCCTTTAACAGTATGGGTAAGGAATTGGCCCGGCAAAAAGAGACTGTCGGCTTTGTACTACCCGTATTCATCCAGAAAAACACCCCACTCAGCTTTTATTCAAAAAATTATCACTTTTTCATTTACGTTTATCTGTTTCTTACTGTCTTATTATCTATAATCTTAATAACACAAACTTTTAAAAGAAGAATCGCATGAAAAACAGTTTTATATTAGTCTTCTTAATGTTGCTGGGCCATATCGCCTCGGCCACCATAACACCGACACTTCAGCAATCTAAATACCGCTGGCGTAACAACAACGGCAACGAAGCGACTGCGACCTGGAAGGCAGCAGAAAACACGGCTATTACGCTCACGGATGCCAATGAAACCTTAAGACTCCGCACGGAGTACTATAGCAGCCTGGGCGCTTCTACTTTAGGCCATTTTATAGCTTACTCAAAAGATGGCGGTACTACCTGGCGAACGGTCAACGAATCCGATACCAATGATTTCATGCTTACGACAAGTACGTTCGTGAACCATGGAGACAATACCACCAATCAACTGGGAACGAGCACAGGGGGCACTTTTGCTGCAGGGCGGATCATTTCCCAGGACAACCCGTCCATGGCCATGACGGTCGGTACCAGTGAACGGATGGAAATGGAATGGGTGATCAAACCTACACTGTTTGTACAAAACAATACCACCTACCTGTTCGAAAACCGCTCAGTTAATATCACCGGCAACCGGGCCATACTGAATACCAACTTTAACTGTACCATGCCGGTACTTACCGTACCAGCCTCCATTGAGCGTTGCGGTAATGGAACGGTAACGCTGACCGGAAGCCTGAATACAAGCGGCGGGACCATCATCTGGCGCAGTGCCCCTACCGGCGGAACCCTTCTAGGCATAGGCACTTCCCTTACCTCACCATTCTATACCGCCAATACAACCGTTTATGCCAAAGGCACAAAAGATGGCTGTACCACAGCCGGCCAGGCCGTTAATATTGTCATTAAAAGCAACCCGGTCGTAAACCTGGGCAATGACCTGGACACCTGTACCTTTGCCGCACAACCCATGACCCTCGATGCAGGCCCACAACCAACAGGTACCAGCTTTACCTGGGAAGACAATAGCACTACAGCCCAAAGACAAGTTAGCCAATCAGGCACCTATTCAGTAAAAGTAACCAGTCCTAATGGCTGTACTGCAGCAGATACAATCAGGATCACCATGCGGGAAAAACCGGAAGTAGACCTGGATAAAGGGGATAATACGCTTTGTATCGGCCACAGCAAAATACTGGATGCCGGTCCCGCCGGTCAAAACGGGGGCAGCTACTATTGGAGCACCGGCGACCTGAGCCAGGTCATCACCGTAAATAATCCGGGCACTTACATTGTCCAGGTTACCGCAAGCAATCATTGCACCAATTCAGATACTATAGAAATTGTAGCCAATGGCTATGCACCGGCCCTGGAAGGACTTCTGGCCATAGCCCAGGGGGGTAGCTCCTTTAAATTTATGGCCGTTGATCCGGAGCACGTACTGGACTATGCCTGGGATTTTGGCGATGGCAATGGCATTTCCACCGATCCGGAACCGACTTATACCTATAACAGCAATGGTATCTTTAACGCGCGTTTAATGGTAAGCAGCAGCTGCGCGGACGTATGGGACAGTATCCAGGTGAATATCATTGGCGTTGGCATTAATGACCCGGACGCAAACAGCCGCCTGTTTAATGTATACCCTAACCCTAACCGGGATGGTAACCTGAACATTGAAGTAATGGGAGCAGCCCACATTAACAACATAAGGGTAGTCAACCTGAACGGACAGGAAGTGGGCCGTTTTGAGCTTGAGAAAGGCCAGGCCAAATACCAGATTAGCCTACCCGCCTCGTTAAGCGGCGGTCTTTATCACCTACTTATTAAAACCGATAAAGGCATGGTGGTTAAACAAATCAATTTGTTGCGCTAAACATAACAGGTAAAACACAAAGCCCCGGAAAGTGCTGACTTTCCGGGGCTTTGTGTTTTATACCGATTTCTCTTATAGCAAACAGTCTTTAAATATAATCATTTACGCTACCATCCAAGCCCGGGTCAACAGATCCAACCTCTAAAGGCAAGGTATTTTTAACGCGCAAAATTTCTACCGGTTGAAGCATATTGGTCCTCACAACGCCTTTGCTTACAGCGGGGTGCAGTTAGTCGCCTTCAATGACGATCTGGGTCTCATCACCCTTAGGCCAAACCCTATGCATGATGAACCACTTCCTATTTTTCCTGAAGAGCACCTCAATAATCCAGGGCATAAAAAAAGAGAGCACATTACTGTAATCTCTTTTCGCTCTCCCTTCAGGACTTGAACCTGAGACCCCCTGATTAACAGTCAGGTGCTCTAACCAACTGAGCTAAGGAAGAATTTTCCAATCCGTTTTCCGCTGATTGGAGTGCAAATATAAGAAGCGTTTTGGATTCTCCAAATATATTTTTTTCAGCTAACAGCAAAGCCATATTTTTTTATACACCACAACTTTTGCTGTTGCTCCGCCAGCAACCCAAGGCCTCAAAATTAAGGCATAAAAAAAAGAGACCACATTGCTGTGCTCTCTTTTGCTCTCCCGCTGGACAATTATCTAACCTATTGATTGAATTTCTGTTTAATATTAGAAAGCAGATTATCGACCATAGAGGAATTGACAATAAATTAAAAAATAGTACCGCTTAATGTCAGCAACGAAGTATTCTTTTGTGCAACCACCTTGCGAGCCTATACAGACCTTTTTTGATCCAGTTCAGCTAACACTTGTTTCAATTCATTTTCCGTTCCTGCATACTCTTTTTCCACAAGTCTCATAAGCTCTTTGATATGCACCCCATCTCCCCCGCTGTTACTATTTTCTATTTGCTCCATGATATCGCCTGGCCCGGTACACCCAATAAACCTGAAAGACCCTTTGAGCTTATGAGCCAGGAACGCTATCCTATCCGTATCATGAGCTGTAAGGGCATCACGAAGCAGGCGGATATTCGGCCCAACAGTTTCAATATAACTTTCTATGATCTCAATCACAAATTCATCTTCTCCACCCGCCAGCTCCATTATGTATTCAAGATCAATATGCTTATAAGTTCGCGTTGAATCCGTATGGACGGTAAGCAATTTATCAGCCCATTTTGCTATCATTCTTTCTATATCCTGAATTTTATAGGGTTTGCTCAAATAATCGTCCATTCCCGCCTGCAACAGCTTTTCACGGTCGCCTGTTAAAGCATTTGCCGTAAGTCCTATAATAATGGGGCGAACGCCCTCTTTATGATGCGCTGAAATGATCCGGGTGGCTTCATAACCATCCATCTCTGGCATCATTACATCCATAAAAATCAACTGGTATTTTGTAGCGGAGGCCTTTTCCACTGCCTCCCTGCCGTTCACTGCCAGGTCTATCGAATAGCCCAGCTTCCCCATGGCCCGTATTATAAATTTTTGATTAATGTAATCATCTTCAGCTACCAGTATACGAACGGGTAAAACCTCGCCCGTTTCTGCTACAGTTTTCGATGGAATATTTATACTGCTGGTTCCGCTTAATATCTGGAATAGTATTTCTTTTATCTGGTTATGCTTTGCCGGTTTATTAATTACTGCACAGAACAATTGCTTCAGGTCAATGTCGGGCGGTACATACCCTGCCGAGCTAAACAGAACAAGAGGGAGCGTGTGACTTTGTTTACGGACCATTCTTGCTACTTCCACTCCGTTGCGATCAGGCATCAGCAGATCGATGATCGCAACATCAAAATTTTTCTTTTCAACAATACCCAATGCATCCTGGTAATTGCTGACAGCAATAGGTTCCATGCCCCAGGCGGCACACTGTTTGTTCAGTATTTTAAGATTGGTCTCGTTGTCATCTAAAAGAAGCACTTTCTTTCTATGCAATATACCGGCTAAAAACTTTTCTTCGGCCCTGAAATGCGGAACAGCTGTATTGGCTGCCACTTTAATAGTAAAAATGAACGCAGATCCCCGCCCTTCCTCGCTTTCAACATATATATCGCCACCCATTAGTGCTACAAGGCGCTGACAGATAGCCAGGCCTAAACCCGTACCGCCGTACTTACGCGTGGTAGAAGAGTCGACCTGCGAAAAACTATCGAATAATTTATAGAACTTTTCTTGTGGAATACCAATACCGGTATCTTTTACAGTAAACTGCAGTGTATATATACCATGCTCCAAGCCGGTTTTTTCAACCGTTATTTCAATCTCACCCTGTGATGTGAACTTAATACCATTAGAGATAAGGTTTAACAATACCTGCCTGAACCGGGTGGGATCCCCGACAATATCTGAAGGCACATCGGGCTCTATGTAATACAGGAGATCCAAACCCTTTTCATTGGCCTTTACACTCATCAGGTCGTATGCTTCTTCAATAGCTGAACTCAGCCGGAATGGTTCAGTCTCCAGTTCCATTTTTCCCGACTCAATTTTGGAAAAGTCGAGAATATCATTGATGATGGATAGCAACGACTCTCCGCTAACACGTATCGTATCCACATAATCTCTTTGTTCCGCATCCAGCGGTGTAAGCGCCAGCAAGCTGGCCATACCTATTACGCCATTCATAGGCGTGCGGATCTCATGGCTCATATTGGCCAGGAAATCAGATTTCGCTTTATTCTGATCATCTGCCAGTTGCCGTTTCTTATCAAGCTCTGCGTTGAGTACTTTAAGCTGCTCTGAAGCTGCATAAATAGGCGTGATATCGGCAAACACCCACAGTCTTCCTTTTATATTATCAGATACTACGGGCACACAGGACACATCGAGCACTTTTGATACAGGAGTTCCAAATATCCATTTCCATTCTTTAACAATGCCATCAGGTTTTCGAAACAGCCGGGCTGCTTCCTGTTCAATTTCCCTGGCATTAACGGCTGTCATTCTCCATTGCTGCATGGCACTCGAAATTACAAGTGAAGCGTTAGGGCCCGGGCTGATATTCAGCAACGCAGCAGCAGCATTATTCACCCAACCATCCTGTCCGCTGTTATCTACAAATAAGATAGCTTCATCCACAGCACTCAATATAGCATTGTAGCGGGCAGAAAGATGCTCGAAAGAGTAATAGGTTTGTACCAGCATGGTCATCCCTTTTAGTCCTTCCCAGGCCTGATATAAAAAAGTCCGGTAAGCCTCATCAACAGGCGCATCCGTTGCTATAATAAAAATCCCTGTAAGCGTGCCCCGGGTAACCGGGAACATAATGTTATTACCAGGGAACAGATTTAGGGAAGCATCATCTTCTATCTTTATTTCATCTGCATCGATAACCTGGCGGGTATACTCGGCATCAAAAAAGCCTGATGAAACGGGTGCCGTGGAATAAAGTATCCTGGCCGTTAAGGTGTCCTCAAGTCTCACCAGCGCAGCTGCGTTAGCCAGGGCATATTGTTGTAAGCTCCCGGCTATCTTCGCCCTTATCAGAGGAATATCCCTTTCATCTTTTACCTTATAGAGGCTCAGTAAAAAATCAAGCGCTTGTTTTTGCCAATCGATTATTGCAGGATCCACGGTTATTATTCAATAAATTTTTTAATCTCTCTTATAATTTTATCAGGAGCACTGATATGCGGAAAGTGACCTTCGGCTTTCACTTTCACTAAAGTGCTGTTCGGGATATGCTGGTTCAGGTACCGTGCCACGTCCCAGGGCACCGCATTATCATGTTCTGTTTGCAGCAACAAGGTTTCCATGTTTGCTTTAGGCAGATCCTTCCTGTGATCAGACTGAAAAATTACACGTGCCACCGACTGCGCAATATCGGGCCTGATGGAAGCCAGTGAATGTGCAAAGCTTTCGGCCAGCTCGGGCTTATCGGGATTTTCCATCACCATCGGTGCGAAACCGCTTACCCAAGCATAATAATTATTAGCCATTGCAGCATATAACTGGTTCAGCGCTTCCTGGGTAAACCCGCCCATGTACCCCTCATCATCCAGGTATCTTGGTGAAGCACCTACCAGTACCATTTTCTTAAACAGGTCCGGCTCTTTTACGGAAGCCAGCAAACTGATCATACCGCTTACTGAATGGCCTACCATAACAGCATCTTGCAGGTTCAGGCTCCTGCAGATATCCACCAGGTCATTAGCATAGGAATGCAGGGTATCATATCTATTGGGACTGAATGCAGCAGGGTCTGACCGGCCCGCACCCACATTATCATATAATACCAATTTATAATTGTCTGTAAAAGCTGCGGCAACTTGTTCCCATGCAGTTTGATCGGTACCAAATCCATGAGCAAACACTATCGTAGCTTTAGCATTTTCGTTCTTTACAGTAACATTATTCTTTTTAACAATATCTACAGGCATAAGAGGGAACCACTAGCTAAGTATTTGAAAAAATAAAACGATAGGACATTATAACTGTATTGATTAGGTTATTTTTTATACCGTCCGCACAACTTATAATCATCCATTCTGTTGTACATTTACAAATATATAAAACTATAGGATAGTTAACTGTTTAAAATGCAATTGAGAATGGGAAAAGTGTTACTTATAGAGGATGATACATTAATACAGAGGGCAGTCGCGTCTAAACTGAAAAAAGAAGGTTTTGAAATGGTTTGCTGTAATGATGGCAAAGAAGGCCTTGAAAAATTAGCCACCGAACTACCTGACCTGGTACTTACCGATGTGATGTTACCCTATGTATCGGGGCTTGAAATTGTAAACGCGGTTAAGTCCCTCACCGAAAAACCAATTAAAGTTATCGTGTTCTCGACCATGGGGCAGGAGAAGATTGTACAGGAAGCTTTTGATCTTGGAGCAGACGACTACATCACTAAACCCTTTAGCCTGAACGAGCTGGTCATTCGTGTCAAAAAACAATTAACCCGCTAATTAATTGCCCATGAACAGCGGTGCATTCTTTCGCCTTCTTTCCCCTGAGCACCTCTATTTTAGTGCTGCCTTGTTTGCATTACTTACCCTCTTGCTGGTAGGCATGATTTACCTGTTTCTATATATAAAGAAAAGACGCTTCCGTGTAAAGAAAAGCATCACCGGCCAGCTTAATGATTGGATAAGTGAGCAAATGACAATGGAAGAAGACGGTTCATTTATTACGCTGCCAGATTTCGCACCTCATTTTAAAAAGAAATATGTACGGCAATTTATTACCGACAATCTCATCAACTTTAAAAAAAGTGTAGCCGGACATTTATCAGATAGCGTTGTTCGTTTATATGAGCATAGCGGGTTGAAAAAGGATTCAGAAGCCCGTATGAAAAGTTTGCGGTGGCATTTAAGATCAAGAGGTATTTATGAGTTATACATGATGCAGCAAAGGGAGTCTTTGTCGGATATTCTTGATTATACCAACAGTAACAACGAATATGTACGCATGGAAGCACAAACAGCCATCATAGGTTTTGACGGGTTTAAAGGATTGATCTTTCTGAACGATTTACACTACCCGCTTTATGAATGGCAGCAGATCAAATTGCTGGAACAACTGGATGCCTTTAACAGCGAAGAAATGCCCCATCTACCTTCCTGGCTGCGATCGGCGAACAGCTATGTGGTACAGTTCGCGCTCAAACTTACAGAGGTATACCAGCAATTCAGGGTACACGGGGAGGTGGTACAGTGCCTAGGCAGCGACAATCAAAAAATAAGGAATCAGGCTATCAAGACATTAGGCAGCATTGCGCATGAAGATACTGTATTCATATTACGACAGCAATACTTCACAGAAACTATTGCCAACCAGTTAGAAATATTAAGACAAACAGGTATTAATGGCACAGAAGAAGATATTGAGTTTCTTAAAGGCAGGCTATATGAGGAAGACGATTCCCTTAAACTGGAAGCCGGCAGGGCTATTGTAGCTATTACCCCCGGGCATATTGCAACGCTAAAACATATCGCGGCGAACGACCCGATCATTCATTCCATAGCTAATCAAATAAAGTACGAACTCACATCATGAGCGCCTGGAACATTTTTACCATGCTTCTTACCTACGGCATTTTTATCTATGCCGTTTTATTAATTGCTTTCTACTTATGGATCGGGCTATACTCTATTGGAGCTATCCGTAAGTACATGCGTAAAAACTCCATTACCGATTATCGTTTGCTGGCCTCATCATCTCATGCTCCTTCGGTAAGTATCCTGGCACCCGCCTATAATGAAGGCGCCAATATAGTGGAAAATGTACGCTCCTTACTTTCCCTGTATTACAGCAACCTAGAAGTGATCATTATCAATGACGGAAGCAAGGACGACAGTCTTCAAAAACTTATAGTCGCTTACCAGCTCGAAAATACACCGCACCATGTACAATATAAAATCGCCACTAAAGAAATACGGGGCATTTATAAAAGCAAAAACCCTGCATATAAAAAACTAGTAGTGGTTGATAAGGAGAACGGTGGTAAAGCCGATGCCTTAAATGTAGGCATCAATATATCCGCCAATAATTATATTGTATGCATAGATGTAGATTGTATATTGGAGCAGGACGCCCTATTAAAAATGATCAAGCCCTTCCTGGAAGAAACAGATAAAAAAGTAATCGCGACAGGAGGTGTAGTACGGATCGCGAACTCCTGTATTATTAAAGACGGAAGATTAGTAAAGGTAAATCTCCCGGGCAATTACTGGGCAAGAATGCAGTCGTTGGAATATATCAGGGCATTTATATTGGGTAGAATGGCATGGGCACGCATGAACGGCTTAATGCTGATATCGGGCGCTTTCGGAGCTTTCGACAAAGAGATAGCCATAAAGGTAGGAGGATACAACCCTAAAACAGTAGGTGAAGATATGGAACTGGTAGTACGTATGCGCCGTTTTATGGAGAAAAGTAAACTACCTTATAAAGTGAGCTACATACCGGATCCGCTTTGTTGGACAGAAGCGCCTACAAATACCCGGATACTCGGCAGGCAACGCAATCGCTGGACGCGGGGTACGATTGAAACACTCAAGTTTCACCGCATCATGTTTTTTAATCCCAAGTACCATCTGCTGGGTATGGTAAGCTACCCGTATTGGTTCTTCTTTGAAATGCTGGCGCCATTGATCGAGGCCTTTGGCATTGTCGTTTTTTTGTTGATGGTTATTTTCCAATTGATCAACTGGCATCTGTTTATCGCCCTGCTCGCATGCATTGTATCTTTTGGTTACCTGTATTCTGCGTTTGCAGCTTATATGGAAGTAACTACTTACAACATGTACAGGCGACGTACCGACATGATGAAGCTACTGCTCACAGCACTTACCGAGCCTTTTGTATTTCACCCATTTGTAGTGTGGGCTGCTATCAAAGGATACATCGATTACCTGCGTAGGAAAAAAGCCTGGGGGGAAATGACCCGGCAGGGATTGGGAACGCCTACATTGCCAGACAAAAACTAGAACCGGCGGATATACCCTAATCCAAACTGCAACTGGTTACCCTTTTGTCCGGGCAAATATTCCTGGTTTAAAATGGAAAAGTTTGCAGTAATTATATTTAGCCGTTGTACAGAAACCCTTGCAGTAAGCTCTGCATTATAATTGCGCATTTTATAGCCACTGTTTAGCTGTACATTGCTCCTTACATCATCAGGTGATATACCCGACCCCACCAATACGCCAATATAATCGTTAGGCCCGCCGAAATAATAACGTGCCATAATACTGTAGGCCTGGGTAAAGGAAGACGTTTGCGGCGTTAAAAAAGCTCTGGCTCCAAAAAGAAAGCGGTTATAATACTTCCCGGCGTAGAAGGTATACATAAAAACATCCCTGTTGAAATACAGGTACCGTACGCCCAATTCTGCTTCAAAAGCTTTGGGCAAATTGGCAAACAGTGATGCGCCGGCTTTCCATTTAGGGAATACTACATTATTGTCTGAATAGCCAACATTTAAATACCCATAAAATGTTTTGGAGAACCGGGGATAAGCCTCCAGCTCATATTGCAGTCCCTCTGCCGCGAACCTGTTAGCGTAATTCAGTCTCGCCGTAAAGGCGCCGGCCTTTGTATACCGTGTATAATCTATAGCAGCCAGGTGCCAGGGATCAGGAAACTGTTCATCAAAGTAGATATAGTCATACCTGAGGCCGATACCATTTTTTGCGATGTGATCCTGTATTTGAACAGCCAGCCTGCGTGCTTCGGCATTTTTTCGGTTGGTACGCAATAAAGAGTCCAGCACCGGTATCGCTTCAGCGTATGCCTTACGGGCCTCCAGAACGCGTGCCTTACGCAGCAGCAGCCTTTCCGATGCAGGGTGCACCTTCAATCCACTATTCACAATATCAAGGGCCGGCTCATGATTTCCTTCCCAGTACTCCATATCTGCAAAGCCGCTAAAAGCATCTTCAGACAGGGGCTGTTGACGCAAAGCCTCATTAAAATACAGGCGCGCGCTGTCGGGTTGTTTGTTCCAGGTATATACCCTTGCCAGGAAAATAACGAGCTCTGTATAATCAGGTTTAATATCCAAAGCCGTTTTGGAAAGCTGTATCGCGGCTGTATAGTTCTTTCGCTCAAAGGCTGCATCACGGGCCACTGTAAACAGACTATCCACATCCTGGGCTTTGAGCCCGGAAGCAAAACTGGTCGCTATAATCAATACCAGTAAAAGGCGCTTGTTGAGAATACTTTTGTTCATTAAGTTTTCGACGGAATAGAGATATTGAATATTTCCAAAGTTGGAACAAAGATAGAATACCTTTAGAGATTGCCTTCAGAATGTAAAAAAAATATAAAATTGCCCGTCCAGTATCTCCAATCACAAAATCCGGGCATAAAAAAAGAGACTACATTGCTGTAATCTCTTTTTGCTCTCCCTTCAGGACTTGAACCTGAGACCCCCTGATTAACAGTCAGGTGCTCTAACCAACTGAGCTAAGGAAGAATATTCAACTGTTTCCCGTTGATTGGATTGCAAAGATAAGACGTCTTTTGAATTCCCCAAAATATTTTTTCAAAAAAAATTAAATATTTTTCCGCCTAATATTTCGATTTATAATAATCCAGGTATCCCTGCCAGTTTTTATCTGTATACAATTTCAGGATATTATCATTCGAGATGATCAGCAACTCGTATTCGTTAGCATTGGAAAACTCCCGGAACAATTCTTTTACCTTGCTGATCTCTGTAACATATTTTTGAGCCTCGGCAGCATTCTTAAATTCCTGCACCACCACCACGCTTCTTTGCCCGTCCAATGGCGTTATAGACACTTCCAGTTTTTTCCGGGCAGGCTTGCTGCTGTTATAATCCCTCAGGCCAGCTCTTATGCCATTGATCTTATTATCGGTCACCGGCGTGCTTACCATAACGTAATGCAGGTTACCCGGCTTATAGCTATACTGCAGGCTGCTATCTGCAGGCAATACCATAGGTCCGCTCACCTGGGTACTTAAGCGTGCCGAATCTTTCTTCCAGGCTTCCAACTGTACCTTCACGTATTGCTGCAGGTTTTTAGCCCACAGAATGGTTTCATCATTCTGGTTTTGTGCTACGAAAATAGTCAGTAAGCTATCCGCTTCTTTATAGTCCTTATTTCCCGCTATCGCTGCATATTTCACCAGTGTATATTTCTTCTGGTAAGGATTGATCTCTTTAGGATATAAAGCCGGCGCTGCTTCTGCATCCCTGTAGGCTTTCGCAAAATCCTGGGTCATCAGGGCATTATAAGCTCCCTCATAATGCTCTGCTATGCCGATACCATTGGTCTCGGGTCCTGCAGTAGCCTCCTGGCTGGCCGCAGCTACCATCTTCGCCCATTCTGAGCTGCCAAATTGGGATTGTAGCTTAGCCAGGTACTCCGTGGCCTTAGCTTTATCATTATTGTTTAAAGCGGTCAGGTAACGGTAATAGGTAAGCTCTGCGCCATAAATATGTTGCGGGTACTTACGGTCCAGCTCATCAAATGTACTTAAAGCCATTGGAATGTCTTCCATATTTTTGTAATAGCCTATCCCCAGCTGGTAAAGCGCTACTTCCAGGGCTTTACTAACGCTATCCATAGCCGGCTTTCCTTTAGGGATCAATGCCATTAAATCGCTTTCTGATGGTAAAGTGGCCCTTAACTGGTCTTCTTCCGACATCGCTACAGGATCATCACTGGAACTACTGGATGAGCCAAAAGGATTGCTCCGGTTCCAGTCATCTTTCAGTTTACGGTCGCCCCACTTCTGCTTAAAGCTGGCCATCCCCTTCTGCATATTGGAAGGGTTAGAGAAATACCAGGATTGCTTGCCCGAACTCAATGAGGTAGGTGCCGGCAAGGCCTGTGGCGCATTTGCCGCATTGCGGGCAGCATAAAGGCTGTCCAGCAAATACTTTTCCATATCCCGGATCTGCTTGCGCACTACAGACAACTGGTCTTTTTCACTCAGTTGCGCCAGGCGCAGCAAGCTGTCATTATATTTTACCTCATTACCCGGCCCGGCGATAAACTCTAAGGCACCGGCGCGTTGCACGGCAATGCTGTAGGTAGGGTTTTGCGCTTCAGTAAGGAAGGCAAGGGCACTATCATACGAGCTTTTGGCCGTATTATAATTATTCTGCAGGTAATAGATGTTACCCATCCCGGCAAAAGCCAGGCCTTTCTGGCTCACGTTTTTGGTACTGGTGCTAATGGCCTTCCTATATTCCGCAATCGCCAGGGCTGTATCTTTATTCGCCTCGTAAACCCGGGCCTGGGCGAAATGTATCTTATCGTAATAGTCTTTGTACTTCGTTTCCCGGCTCATCTTTTGCAGGCTGGCCAGCAAAGCACGGGTATCCGAAAAACCTCCGTTAATGCTATTGTTCACCTTGTTCATCTTGGCATAGAAGTCCATCTCCATTTCGGGCCTCAATGCGATCACTTTGTCAAAGGCAGAATCAGAGGCCTGGAATTTCCCTTCTTTTTGCAGCAATTGCCCGCGGATAAATGCGGCTCTTTGTCTTAACCAGTCCGGGCTGCTTTTATCTTCCGTAAGTGCAACCAGGTCATTCACCGCGGCCGGGTGATTATTTTGCTTCAGGTCCACAAAAGATTGCACGGTAGCAAAACGTCCATCCAGCAGGCTGTTATATTGCTTGCTGCTATGCATCATATTCAGCACGGTCTGCGCCAGGCTCAGCTGGCTATCCTGTGCCAGGGTCCGGGCCAGCCACATAATGGCATCATTCTTAGAAGTCTGGTGCAAAAGGAAATTCCGAGATTCTTCATCCGGCAGTTCTCCCAGCGCTTTTTCTGCTTTCTTATCCTTTTTCTTCGCTTTCTCTTTTTTCTCTTTTTCGGCGGTAGCAACGATGTATTTAAACGCGGCTGCCGCATTTTTATAATCCCCTTTATAATAATAAGCCTTACCTACAATCAGGTACATATTATCCTGCCACCTGCTCCGCGGGTCATGGATCTGTATGCCCACCCCGGCCTTACGGATCAGGGAGTCCAGGTCTACCGCATATTTTGTAGAGTCCACATTCGGATCGAAGGGGAATAAAGGCAAGAGCGAGTCATATTGAGTGACACTGTTGCGCTGCATATTTTCTTCTATTTTCCTTAGCCGCTCTTGCGCGTTGAAGTGGTAATTGTATTTGGTCGTGGTATTATGCCAGGCCCGGCGCAGGAAGGACCATTTCTTTTTGCGCATATCCTCGTTGGAATAGGCGTCTCTTTTCTTCTGCTCCTTGCCCCGCATTTTAGCATTATAGGCCTTTTCCCGGTCTTTAACCCGTTTCTTGGCCAGGGCTTCCCGCTCTAATTTAGCTTTAGCCAGGCTGTCTGTCCGGATGGCCCGGACAGCAGCAATACTATCTTTCAGGGCCTGGTTTCGGGCTTTTTGCTCCGTCAGAACCGTCTGTATACTGTCGTTATATTGTTTCCGGACCGCGGCCAGGGAGTCCTGCATATTTTTACGTACGGTAGCCAGGCTATCCTGCATTTGCTTGCGGACGACGGCCAAGCTATCTTTCATCCTGACTCTTACCTTTGCCAGGGAATCGGCCCGCGCCTGTCTTACCTGGGCAATACTATCCGTCCGGGCCTGCCTGGCAGTAGCCACACTGTCTTTATACGCTTTACTTTCACGGTACGCCTTAATGCGGTCCAGGCTATCCTTCCGGGCCACCTGTATCGTTTTTAAGCTATCCGCAACTCTTTGTCTTTCCAGTTTCTGTGCCTCCAGTGCGGTGCGCACACTGTCATTATAGCGTTTGTTGGCTGCAGCAGTACTGTCTGCAATCCGCAGGCGCTCTTTTTTCAAACTATCCTGCATTGCCGCCTGGGCCGACTTCATACTATCTATATAGCGCAGCCGGGCCTGCTTCATGCTATCAATATACTCCGGGGAGCCGGGCTTTAAGCTGGCCTGCCGGATGACTTCTTTGCGTTTAACGGTATCGGCTGTATTTTTAAGGGTATCCTGCTGCTGGGTATAATAGAATGCATTATCGTCCCAATATCTGGGCCTATTTAAGGCAGATAACCGGGACAAAATGATCAGACCGATAATGGTCAATATAATATATGCTACTTTTCCGTTCTTCAAGCTTTATATTGGGAAATAAAGATGTTACAAAGTTAATAACTACTTTAAAAATAAAATATTGCGCATATTAAGACTTTTTTTACGCTTATCTTATACTATTTTGCAGTTTTGCAGGTTAACAGACATAATATGAGTAAATTCAGCATCATAAAAGCGGGTTTGGCCCAGATAGAGGATATTATACAAATCGCTCATGCGACCTGGCCGGCGACCTATTCCGCTATCCTTTCCCCGGAGCAACTTGCTTATATGCTGGAGCAGTTTTACAATAAAACCTACCTCGCCGAAAGGATGAAACAGGGAAATTTATTTTACCTGGTGCAGCAAGCAGACGAGTTTCTGGGCTTCATGGAACTGGAAATTGATGAAAAACCGGGTTATACTAAATTACATAAACTGTATGTGCTGCCCAAAGCCCAGGGCTTAAAATTGGGCCGCCTATTACTGGATGAAGCCATCCTCATCGCCCAACAGGCGGCGCAGGCGGGATTATTCCTCAATGTGAACCGGTACAATAAAGCCAGAAGTTTTTATGATAAGCTGGGTTTTGAGGTGATTGAAACGGTAGATATCCATATTGGCAATGGCTTTTATATGAATGATTTTATAATGCAGCTCAATTTTAAGTAACTTTGTAGCGGTTTTCCTATAAGTTTTTATATCCCTAAAATTGAACAAATATGCTGGTACATCTTCATCCCGACAATCCACAGGAAAGAGTTTTAAATCAAATTGCGGACTTATTGCGTAAAGGTGGGGTGATCATCTTCCCTACCGACACCATTTACGGTATCGGTTGTGATTTCAATAATACACAGGCGATTGAACGCATTTGCAAGATCAAGAATATTCAACCTTCAAAAGCACAGTTCTCTTTTATCTGTAAAGACCTGAGTGAACTGAATGTATACGCGGCCAATATCAGTAACCCTACCTTCCGGTTCCTGAAACGCAGCATACCGGGTCCCTATACCTTTATTTTAAACGCCACGAAACTGGTGCCCAAGCTTTTAAAGACCAAAAAAGATACGGTGGGTATCCGCGTCCCGGACCATAAGATATCCCAGGCGATCGCTAATGCGCTGGGAAACCCGATCATGAGCACTTCCCTCCCCCAAAATGAATTTGTCGAATATTATACGGATCCCGAAATTATCCAGGAACAGTTCGGCCACCTGGTTGATATGGTCATAGATGGCGGTATCGGTAATACCGAAGTTTCTACGGTCATCAGCCTGGTCCATGACGAACCGGAACTGATCCGTCAGGGCGCCGGGGTTTTCGAACCGTAACTAATAAGGAACATACATTACTAAAACTACTATACCTGAGTTTTCTTATCGAATTTATAAGATGTCCACAAAAATAGAATCCCCAACACAACCTACACCAATGGAAGCGTACCAACACCAGGTACACCATCATTGTGAAAGCGGTGCTGTATCGAACCTCTTTACCAGCTATGGTCTTCCCCTTTCGGAAGAAATGGTTTTTGGTATTGGCGCCGGTCTCTACTTTGCCCATGTTACTTTCCTGAAGACTATGGGCGCCCCGACGACTACCTTCCGGTTTTTCCCCGGGCAGGTCTTCAAAATGGCGGCCAGGACCCTGGGCGTGCAATGTACCGTACGTACTTATAAAGACGCGCAAAAAGGCATGAATGACCTGGATGCATTACTGGCTGAACAAAAGCCGGCCGGACTGTTCACTAATATGCTCCACCTGGCTTACCTGCCTGATATTTTTAAATTTGAGTTCAGTGCGCATAATGTGATTGTCTATGGCAAAGAAGGAGAAGATTACCTGGTGAGTGATTCTATCATTGAGTTCCCCGTAAAAATCAGCCGCGATGAGCTGGCCAAAGCGCGCTTTGGTAAAGGCTTCCTGGGTTCTAAAGGAAGAATGTACCACGTTACGGACTTCAACCCGAAAGTGTCTTTAGAAGACGCCATCCGGGCCGGGATCCGTAAAATGTGCAAAAGAATGCTGAGCAAAGTTTACCCCTGGGGTGGCTTGAGAGGGATGCGCCGGTTGGCAAAAGGGATCAGTAAGTACCCGCAAAAGTTCAGCGAGGAACAAGTAGCTTTCTACCTGACTAATATAGTAAGGATGCAGGAGATCGTAGGTACCGGTGGTTCCGGCTTCCGGCTGATCTATGCCCGCTTCCTGGAAGAAGCCGCAACAAAACTAAACAGCCCGGAA
>Ga0256797_1000073_pt1 | contig 17059 bp, 16 predicted proteins | sample MC6MC0948MT_FD_190196 | JGI IMG/M metagenome (GOLD analysis project Ga0256797, IMG submission 190196) | Metatranscriptome of enriched soil aggregate microbial communities from Iowa State University, Ames, United States - MC6-MC0948-MT... | ecosystem: Environmental > Terrestrial > Soil >...
CGACGGGTTCCGGAGTCGGCTCGGCGGCCGGCTGCGGCGCGGGCGGCTGCGGGGCGGACGGCTGCGGCTCGGCCGGCTGCGGCGCGGTAGCACCCGTCGTAGCGTCCGTCCCCGGCACGGCGCCCGTCATGGCGCGCTCGTGCGCCTCCCTCGCCTCACGCGCTTCGCGACGCGTGCGGGGCTGACGACCGAGATCGGGGAACACGGGAGGCTCGGGCCGCTCTGCCGGAGCCGACGTGCTCTCGTCGGCGAAGATCGATCCGAAGGGATCGAACTCGCTCTCGTTGTCTGTGGGAGGTGTGGTCTCGCCAGTTCCCGGGGGATGTGGGTTCTGCGGCAAACTAAGGTCCAATGTTCGGTTCGAGGGGCTTGCCCGGCGGATGACCTGTAGCTCGCTCCGCATCGAGGGCGTGCTGCAAAATTATCGTGGCGGCGACTTGATCCACCACCGGACGCGCACTTTTCGAATTCCTGCCCGACGCGCGGAGTGCGGAGTGGGCCGAAACCGTCGACAACCGCTCGTCGACGAGACGCACGGGAACGCCGACCTCCGCATCCAGGGTGGTGGCGAAGCCGATCGCATCCGCGGTCGACGCCGTCTCCGCTCCCGAGAGCGCCAATGGCAGTCCGACGATAATCTCGAAAACTCCGAGTTCTGTCACAATCTCGCCGATCCGGCGACGATCCGCAGCATCCTCGGAGCGGGCGACCGTCTCCACCGGCGTCGCCAGCATGCCGTGCAGATCCGACCGGCTCACCCCGATGCGGACCTTTCCGACATCGATGCCGAGACGTACACCCGTGCGCACAGGCGACCTAACCGTCGATCGCCGCTGCAACCGCGCTGAGCGCCGCTGGGATCGCGTCCACGTCCGTGCCACCGCCCTGGGCGAGATCGGCCTTGCCGCCGCCACCACCGCCGAGCACACCAGCGGCCGTCTTGGCGAGCACTCCCGCGTTGACGCCCGCGTCACGTGCACCCTGATTGGTGGCGACGATGACGACCGGCTTCTCTCCTGCACGGGCAGCGAGAGCCACCACCGCCGGCTCCGAACCGAGCCGTTCGCGTACGGTCGTCGCGAGGAGCCGCAGGTCGTCGGCCGAGTTGAGGCGTCCCGCATCCGCGGCCACGACCAGAGCCTTCCCTCGACGGGAGGCCGATTCGATGAGCTCGGGAACCCTGTCGAGTACGGCACGTGCCTCGAACGCCGCGATGCGCTTCTCCGCCGCCTTGAGGTTCGCCATGAGGTCCGCGACCTTCTCGGGCAGCTGCTCTCGCGGCGTCTTCAGCGTGCCGGAGAGCTGCGAGACGATTGTCCGCTCGACCGCGAGGTCCTTGAACGCTTCCAGTCCGACGAGCGATTCGACGCGGCGATTGGTCGAGCCGACGGACGACTCGCTCACCAGGTTGATCATCCCGATCTCGGCGCTGGAGGTGACGTGCGTACCCGCGCAGAGCTCGCGCGACCACGGTCCGCCGATGTCGACCACCCGTACCGTGTCGCCGTATTTCTCTCCGAACAGGGCCATCGCACCCAGCGATTTCGCATCGGCAAGGGCCATCTCCCGGGTCGTGACCTCGAGGTTCTCTCGGATGGCGTTGTTCGAGATCTCCTCGATCTCCGACTTCGTCTCCGGAGAGAGGGCTTGATTCCACGAGAAGTCGAGCCGGAGGTATCCGGCCTTGTTGTACGAGCCCGACTGGTGCGCGTTGGAACCGAGCACCTGACGGAGCGCGGCATGGATGATGTGGGTTCCGGAGTGCGCCTGACGCGCTCCCCGGCGGTAGTCGCGGTCGACCAGGCTGGTCGCGGGTGCTCCGACCCCGACTTCCCCGCTCCGCACGAGAACCTTGTGGCTGATCAGTCCCTTGACCGGCTTCTGGACGTCGATCACCTCGAGCTCGTAGCCCGGTCCGACGATCGTTCCCGCGTCGGCGTCCTGTCCGCCCGACTCGGCGTACAGGGCGGTCGCGCCCAGAATGACCTCGGCGATCTGTCCCTCGGTCGCCCGGGTGACGGATGCGCCGTCGACGATGAGTCCGAGAACGCTCGACTCGGTCTCGAGCTCGGTGTATCCCGTGAAGACGGTCTCGCCCTGCGACCGGAAGGCGCTGTACACCGACAGATCGGCCAGTCCCGTCTTCTTCGCCTTGGCATCCGCCTTCGCGCGCGAGCGCTGGTCGGTCATGAGCGTGTCGAATGCCGCGCGATCGACGGTGAGCCCCGCCTCCTCCGCCATCTCGAGGGTCAGGTCGATCGGGAAGCCGTAGGTGTCGTGGAGGAGGAACGCGGTGTCGCCCGCGAGCTCCTTCTTGCCGGCGCGCTGGGTGTTGGACACCGCGACATCGAGGATTCCGGTACCGGCGACGAGTGTGCGGAGGAATGTCTCCTCCTCGGCGTACGCGAGCTGAGCGATGCGATCGAAGTCCTCGTCGACCTCGGGGTACGCGGCCTTCATCGCGTCGCGCGAGACGGTGAAGAGCTCGGGGAAGGTCGGGCGCTCAACGCCGAGAAGGCGCATCGCGCGGACGGTGCGTCGCAGCAGGCGCCGAAGGATGTACCCCCGACCCTCGTTCGACGGGGTCACCCCATCGGACATGAGCATGAGGGCACTGCGGACATGGTCCGCGATGACACGGAGCCGCACGTCGTCGTCGTGCACCTCTCCGTAGGTCTTGCCTGCGAGCTCCGCCGCGCGGTCCAGCACCGGCCGGACCTGGTCGATCTCGTAGAAGTTCTCGACGCCCTGCTTGAGGAACGCCACGCGCTCGAGACCCATGCCGGTGTCGATGTTCTTCTTGGGCAGGTCTCCCAGTATTTCGAAGTCGCCCTTGCCGGTTCCCTCACCGCGGAGATACTGCATGAAGACGAGGTTCCAGATCTCGACGTACCGATCGTCGTCGGTGGCCGGGCCGCCGTCCGCGCCGTAAGCGGGACCGCGGTCGAAGAAGATCTCGGAACACGGTCCGGCGGGGCCGGGCTGTCCCGTCGACCAGTAGTTGGTGTCCATGCCGAGCCCCTGGATGCGCTCCTGCGGCAGACCAGCCACTCGCGCCCAGATCTCGCGGGCCTCATCGTCGTCTTCGAACACCGTGACCCAGAGATCCTCGGGACGGAATCCGAGACCGCCCTCGTCCTCGGACGTGGTGAGGAGCTCCCAGGCGAAGCTGATCGCCTGCTCCTTGAAGTAGTCGCCGAACGAGAAGTTGCCGCACATCTGAAAGAACGTGCCGTGACGGGGGGTCTTGCCGACCTCGTCGATGTCGAGCGTCCTGATGCACTTCTGTACGCTCGTCGCACGGGGGAACGGCGCAGGCACGAGCCCGGTGAGGTAGGGCACGAACGGAACCATCCCGGCCACCGTGAACAGCAGCGACGGATCGTCGCTGATCAGAGAAGCGGATGGGACGACGGTGTGACCGCGCTTGGCGAAGAAGTCGAGCCAGCGGCGATGGATTTCAGCAGTCTGCATGGGTTCCGGGTGTTCGAAGGGGTGAGTGGAGAAGATGGATGCGCTCAGTCGCCATCGATGGCCGAGCGCAGTTCGGCCTCACGCTGGTGATAGCCGTCTGAGACGGCACTGCCGAAATCGCGGGCCTTCTTGTCGATCGTGCTGAAGAACTGTTTGCCCTGCTGGCTCTCGTTCAGTTTGTGCGCGACGACGAATCCGAGCCCGACGCCGACGACGAGCCACAGAAAACTCTTCATGCCCATAACTCCCTCATGGATGGTCCCCGTACGTGGATGGGGGGCGCGAACGCGAGACGCGCCTCGCACAGTTTAGTGCGTGGTTCCTCGGGAGCGCCGAGAGCCGCCGGCCGCGCGGAAGGCCGCGCGTGCGGCGGCGCTGAATCCCGCGAGCTTGATGAGCGGACCGCCGACCGTCGCCGCGAACAGCGCGACCAGGGCCGACACGTTTCCCGTGACGTCGGCGACGTTCCTGGTGATCACATCCACTCGGGCCAGCTGCTTGTTGGTCTCCTGGATGGTCGTGGCGGTCTCGTCGAGGATCGGCGTGATGCCGTCGCTCGCCTCCTTGATCGCCTCCCGTGTCTGATCGAGAACACGACCGAACTTCAGCAGTGGAACCGCGATGAATCCGACGAGCACGGCGAACACGACCGCCGCGATCAGTCCTGCGATATCGCCAAACGACATGTCACCATCCATCCGTCCGCGGGGCTTTGACCCGGCTGAAAAACAATACAGGGCCGTGACTCGAAAGCCACGACCCTGTCTGTGTAGAGCTTGTCGACCTCAGCGGGCCGCGTAGTACTCGACGACGAGCTGGACTTCACACGTCACGGGAACCTCGGCACGCTTGGGACGGCGAACGAGACGAGCCTGCAGCTTGTCGAGTTCCACCTCCAGGTAGGCCGGCGTCTTCGGAAGGACGTCGACGTGACCGCCGGCAGCGGCGACCTGGAACGGCTCGGTGCCCTCGGAGCGCTGCTTGACGTGGATCAGCTGACCCGGCTTCACGCGGAACGAGGGACGGTCGACGATCTGGCCGTCGACGAGGATGTGACGGTGCACGACCATCTGGCGTGCCTGTGCGGTCGTGCGGGCGATGCCGGCACGGAGCACGAGCGCGTCGAGACGCATCTCGAGGAGCTCGACCAGGTTCTCACCGGTCAGGCCCTTCGTGCGGCGGGCCTCTTCGAACGCGATCTTCAGCTGCTTCTCGCGGATGCCGTACTGGGCGCGCAGACGCTGCTTCTCGCGCAGACGAACGGCGTAGTCCGAGTCGGCCTTGCGCTTGGTGCGGCCGTGCTCACCGGGAGCGTACGGACGCTTCTCGAGGTATTTGGCAGCCTTCGGGGTCAGGGCGATGCCCAGTGACCGCGACAGGCGGGTCTTGCTACGGGTACGTGACTTGGTAGACACGAGTTCCTTTCGGTTGTCTCTCTAATAGGGATATCGCAGGCACACAAAGTCGTCCTGCAAGAATTAGAGGGATGGTGCCGAGGACGCCCGGCTACAGGGCCAGTCCCTTCGAGAACCCGTTTCGACGCAGCCGCACGCGAAACAGGTTTCTAGGCCCGTCGATTCTAGCAGAACTCCGCCTACTGGCCGCGCACGATCCGGCGGAGCTTGGCGAGTCTCGCCGACACGTCTCGCTCGTTGCCGTGCTCGGTGGGCTCGTAGTACGTCGTGCCGGTCAGTTCGTCGGGGAGGTACTGCTGCTGGAGAACGCCGAGGGCGTCGTCGTGGGGATATTTGTATCCCTTGCCGTGGCCGAGTCGTTTGGCTCCGGCGTAGTGCGCGTCGCGCAGGTGTTTCGGCACCCGTCCGATGCGTCCGGCGCGCACGTCGGCGATGGCGGCATCCAAGGCCATGTATGCAGCGTTCGACTTGGGGGCGGTGGCCAGATGCACCACCGCCTGCGCGAGCGGGATGCGCCCCTCCGGCATGCCGATCAGCTGAACGGCGTCCGCCGCTGCGACCGCGACCACGAGAGCCTGCGGATCGGCGAGGCCGATGTCTTCGGAAGCGAGGATGATGATGCGTCGCGCGATGAAGCGAGGGTCCTCGCCCGCTTCGATCATGCGTGCCAGATAGTGCAGCGACGCATCCACGTCGGATCCCCTGACCGACTTGATGAAAGCACTGATCACGTCGTAGTGCTCGTCGCCGTTGCGGTCATACCGCAACAGCGCCCTGTCGACCGCCTGAGCGACGATGTCGGCCGTGATGACCGGCTTCTTCTTCGAGGTCGCCGGCGTCGCTGACGCGGCACTCACCGACCCGGCCTCGAGCGCGGTCAGCGCACGCCGTGCGTCTCCGGACGCCAGCCGGACGATCGCATCCCGGGCCTCCTTGTCGAGCACGTACTGATCGGCGAGACCGCGTTCGTCGACGACGGCCCTGTCGATGACAGTGCCCAGATCCTCATCGCTCAGGGTCTCGAGCGTGAGGAGCAGCGAACGGGAGAGCAGCGGCGAGATGACGGAGAACGAAGGGTTCTCCGTGGTGGCGGCCACGAGGATCACCCAGCCGTTCTCGACCCCGGGAAGCAGGGCATCCTGCTGAGCCTTGGTGAAACGGTGGATCTCGTCGAGGAACAGCACGGTCGACACACCGTAGAGGTCTCGCGTGGAGAGCGCTTCGTCCATGACCTGTCGCACGTCTTTGACGCCGGCCGTCACGGCGGAGAGCTCGACGAATCGCCGACCGGACGAATGGGCGATGGCCTGGGCGAGCGTGGTCTTTCCCGTTCCCGGCGGACCCCAGAGGATGACCGACACCGAACCGGTCTCCCCGCTCTTGTCGGAGGCGAGGCTGACGAGCGGCGAGCCGGGGCGCAGCAGGTGCTTCTGACCGGCGACCTCGTCGAGGGATTTCGGGCGCATGCGCACCGCGAGCGGGGTCGCTCCTGTGCGGAGCCCGGGTTGCACGTCGACCATATGTTCCAGGCTACCGGCTGCCCCCGACACCGAATCTGGGAGCCGTGACTTTGTGACCCATAGGCAGGTCCAATAGGGTTCATCCTGCCCGCGGCCGGTGATCCCGGCGCAGGAAAGACTCGAGCACGATGGCGCGCCCCCGGAGGAATCACGTGGCACCAAAACAGCAGAACGAACGCGAAGCACGACAGGCCAGGGAGCGCCTGCGTGCCTACCAGGCGCGGCAGACGGTGCACCAGACCAAGCTCAAGCGCCGCGTCCGCGACAACTGGATCGCGGGAGCCGCCGTTCTCGTCGTCGTCGTCCTGGCCGTGACCACGCAGCTGCTGTACTTCGCGAAGCCGTCGGCGTCGAGCGCATCCTCGTCACCATCGCCGTCGGCGTCAGCTGCCGCGAACACGCTTCCTCCGAAGACCCTCGCCGCCAACCGCACGTGGACGGGCACCCTCACGATCAACGACATCCCTCTCGGCGTCCAGCTCGACGGTGCTGCCGCACCGCAGGCCGTGTCGTCCACGATCGCGCTCACGCAGAAGAAGTTCTACGACGGGCTCACCTGCCACAGGCTCACGAACGGCGGCTTCTACGTTCTGCAGTGCGGCGACCCGGAGGGAACCGGTCAGGGCGGCCCCGGATACGAGTACGGTCCGATCGAGAACGCCCCCAAGGACAACGTGTACCCGGCCGGAACGCTGGCGATGGCCCGGCAGCAGAACAACGCTTCCAGTCAGGGAAGCCAGTTCTTCATCGTCTACAAGGACACGACGATCAATTCGGACACCGCGGGCGGATACACCGTCATCGGAAAGGTCACGAGCGGTCTCGACAAGCTCGTGTCCGGAGTCGTGGACAAGGGCATCAAGGGCGGGACGAGCGACGGCGCTCCTGCCGTCCCGACCACGATCGGGACCTTCACACTTCAGTAACGCTTCGACGGTCGCACGGCTGCACGCCCTGCGTCGGTGCAATAGGCTGAATTCCAACTGTGGGCGGCGTGTCCGCCCGGGAACGTCGTAGCAAGGTGAGGGTCTTGGCAACTACTGATCAGCAACCGTGGGGTCGTGTCGATGAGACCGGCACCGTCTTCGTCCGCGAAGGCGCCGCCGAACGAGCCGTCGGCCAGTACCCGGACGGCAGCGCCGAAGAAGCGCTCGCCTACTTCGAGCGCAAGTTCACCGATCTCGCCGGTCAGGTCGGGCTGCTCGAGCAGCGCGCCCGTCGTGGCGCCCCCGCCTCGGACATCGCCAAGGCGGTGGCTTCCCTCCGCACCACCGTCACGGGTGCCAACGCCGTCGGCGACCTCGCGTCGCTCGCCGCCCGTCTCGACAAGCTCGGAGGCGCCGTCGAGGAGCTGACCGAGCAGCAGAGCGCCGAGGCGAAAGCGCAGGTCGAACTGGCGATCGCCGAACGCACCGCGATCGTCGTCGAGGCAGAGACGCTCGCCGCCGAAGACCCCGCACGCACGCAGTGGAAGCACACGACCTCGGCCCTGGATGCGCTGTTCACCCGGTGGCAGGCGCACCAGCACGACGGTCCCCGCATCCCGAAGAACGAGGCCAACGAGCTGTGGAAGCGATTCCGTGCTGCCCGCTCCACCATCGAGCACAACCGCAAGGCGTTCTTCGCCGAGCTGGACAACCAGCACCGCGATGTCCGTTCCCGCAAGACCGCCCTGATCGAGCAGGCCGAAGCGCTCATCCCCCGCGGCGCCGATGGGGTCGCCGAGTACCGTCAGCTCCTCGATCAGTGGAAGCTCGCGGGACGCGCTGGCAAGCGCAACGACGACACGCTCTGGGCACGGTTCAAGGCCGCCGGTGATGCCATCTACGGCGCCAAGGCAGAGGTCGACGCTCGCGACAACGAGGAGTACAGCGCGAACCTCGAACTGAAGCTCGCCCTTCTCGAGGAGGCCGAGCCGCTGCTCGACGCAACAGACCGCGAGTCCGCCCGCAACAAGCTCATCTCGATCCAGCAGCGCTGGGACGAGATCGGCCGCGTGCCGCGGGATCAGGTGCGCCCGATCGAGGACAGACTTCGCAAGGTCGAGGCAGCCGTGCGCAAGCTGGACGAACAGCACTGGGAGCGTAACAACCCTGAGAAGAAGGCGCGGGCCGAAGGCCTGGCCGGTCAGCTCAACGCGGCCATCGCAAAGCTCGAGCAGGAGCTCGAAGAAGCGAAGGCCAGCGGAGACAGCACCAAGGTCAAAGAAGCGCAAGAGGCGCTGAACGCTCGGAAGATCTGGCTCGACGCGCTCGGCTGAGCAACAGTCCACACGGGTCGTCCATCCACAGATCCTGCCGCTGACGCCCCTCGCGTCGACGGCTCCGGGATGCTGGAGGCATGACCGCGCTTCTGCCCCGCTTTCTCGACGACTCCGTCCTGCCGCTTGCCGAACTCTGTGCGGCGCGGCTCGACGGCGAACTGTTCACGGCGGGTGATGCCTACGTGCTCCTCGACACTCCGGACACCCCGGAACTGCGTGCCGACGCATTCTCCCTCGCGGCTCCACGCACGGTCATCGCGGATCGGGGCACCGCGTCGTGGATCCACGGCGCCCGCGCATCTCCCCCGTCACCCTGGCAGGCTTGCGTCGACTCGGCGCGCAGAGTGTCGCCGCTCAGCATCCGAGCTCTCGATATGCGGCAGTGCGTTCTCGCACGCGGAGATGCCGAACGGATCGGATCCGCGCTGGTCACCGCACCTCTGCGCACCGCGGTCGACCTGCTTCGGACGGTGTCCCGTCATACGCTCGCGCTGGCCGATGAGGTCACTGCGCTGCTGCGCATCGGCGACGTCGATCTCGGAGCATGCCGCGACGCCCTCGAGCGCCATCCTCAGGCACCGGGCACACGACGAGCGCTAGCTCGTCTCGGCACCCTCGTCGAGCGAGACGAGGTCAGCCGGCGCTGACGCGGTAGACGTCGTACACCGCGTCGATACGGCGAACCGCGTTCAGAACCCTGTCCAGGTGCGTCGTATCGCCCATCTCGAAAACGAATCGGCTGAGCGCGAGGCGATCGTTGGAGGTCGTCACCGTGGCCGAGAGGATGTTCACGTGATACTCGGAGAGCACGCGCGTGACATCCGAGAGCAGCCCGGCACGATCGAGCGCCTCGACCTGGATCTGCACCAGGAAGACGCTCTTCGAGCTCGGCGCCCACTCGACGTCGATCATGCGATCCGGCTCTTGCAACAGTGACTGCACGTTGTGGCAGTCCGCCTGGTGCACGGAGACTCCGGCTCCTCGCGTGACGAATCCGACGATGGGGTCGCCGGGCACCGGGGTGCAGCACTTGGCGAGCTTCACGAGGATGTCTGGTGCACCACGGACGAGCACGCCGGAGTCGCTGTTGCGCAGCTGACGTGACCGACCCTTGACCGGCAGATCGATGTCGCCGTCGTCGCCTTCCGCCTCGGTCTGCACGGATGCGACGACCTTCTCGATCACCGACTGGGTGGACACGTGCCCCTCACCCACCGCGGCGTAGAGGGCCGAGACGTCCTCGTACTTGAGCAGAGAGGCGATCTCGATGAGCGCATCCTGCGACATCAGTTTCTGCAGGGGAAGGTTCTGCTTGCGCATGGCGCGGGCGATTGCGTCTTTGCCCTGCTCGATGGCCTCGTCACGACGTTCCTTCGTGAACCACTGGCGGATCTTGTTGCGCGCACGCGGGCTCTTGACGAAGTTGAGCCAGTCCTGGCTGGGGCCGGAGTCCGGGTTCTTCGACGTGAACACCTCGACCACATCACCGGTGCTCAGACTGCTCTCGAGCGGCACGAGTCGACCGTTGACCTTCGCACCCATCGTGCGGTGGCCCACCTCGGTGTGCACCGCGTATGCGAAGTCCACGGGAGTCGCTCCGGCGGGCAGTCCGATGACCCGACCTTTGGGCGTGAAGACGTAGACCTCTTTGGCGCCGATCTCGAAGCGAAGCGAGTCGAGGAACTCGCTGGGGTCCGCCGTCTCCGCCTGCCAGTCAGAGATGTGAGCGAGCCAGGCGAGATCGGTATCCGTGGCCGCGGGGCCACCGGAACTCTTTCCCGTGGTCTGCTCCTTGTACTTCCAGTGGGCCGCGACACCGAACTCGGCACGCTGGTGCATCTCTTCGGTACGGATCTGGATCTCGACAGGACGACCCTCGGGACCGATCACGGTCGTGTGCAACGACTGGTACAGGTTGAACTTGGGTGTCGCGATGTAGTCCTTGAAACGACCAGGCATCGGCGTCCATCGTGCATGGATCGAGCCCAGCACGGCGTAGCAGTCGCGTACCGAGTTGACGAGGATGCGGATGCCGACCAGGTCGTAGATCTCGTCGAACTCACGACCCCGCACCACCATCTTCTGGTAGATGGAGTAGTACTGCTTGGGTCGTCCGACGACCTTGCCGCGAATGCGGGCGGCCTTGAGATCGTCGTTGATGGCGTCGATCACGTGCTGCACGAGACGCTCGCGTTCGGGCGTGCGCTGACGCACCAGGCTCTCGATCTCCGCATAGAGCTTCGGGTAGAGGACCGCGAAGGAGAGGTCTTCGAGCTCCCACTTGATCGTCTGGATTCCCAGGCGGTGCGCGAGCGGCGCATAGATCTCGAGGGTCTCGGTGGCCTTGCGTGTCGCGGAGGCTGCAGGAACGAATCCCCACGTGCGCGCGTTGTGAAGGCGGTCGGCGAGCTTGATGATCAGCACACGGATGTCCTTCGACATCGCGACGATCATCTTGCGCACGGTCTCCGCCTGGGCGCTGTCGCCGTACTTGACCTTGTCGAGCTTGGTGACACCGTCGACCAGCATCGCGATCTCGTCGCCGAATGCATCCCGCAGTTCGTCGAGCTTGTAGTCCGTGTCTTCGACGGTGTCGTGCAGCAGAGCGGCCGCGATCGTCTTCGCACCGATGCCGAGATCGGCGAGGATCTGGGCGACGGCCACAGGATGCGTGATGTACGGCTCGCCGGAACGGCGCTTCTGCCCGGAGTGCGCACGCTCGGCAACCGAGTATGCCCGCTCGATCAGAGACAGGTCGGCCTTCGGGTGATGCAGCCGCACAGTGCGCACGAGGGTGTCGACGGCACCGGCGGGCTGGGCACGGGAGAAGATACGAGGCACGAGCCGGCGCAGAGAAGCCGCCTGCGGTGTCGTTGTGTCAACCATGAGCGTGCCTCCTGTTCTCCATTATCGCCGTCTTGCGAACCGGGACGGACCCGGACCGGATACCCGACTCAGACGACGGCTCCCGCAGTGCCGTCATCTCGCACGACCTCGGCGCCGGAGAGCTGCCAGGCGGACATCCCGCCGGCAACGTTCGCCGCGGGGTAGTCGGCGCGGCTGAGCGCATCCGTCACCATGCGTGAGCGGCCACCGCTGTGGCAGATCACCAGTATCTGCTCGGCATCGGGCAGCTCGTGTTGACGCGTCTCGATCTCGGCCATCGGGATGTGGTGGGCTCCGGGCGCATGACCGGCGTCCCATTCGTAGCCCTCACGGACATCGAGCAGCCAGGCCTGGCCCGACTCCACGAGCTCGCGAGCACGCACGGCACTCACCTCGTCGTCGTCAAGGTAAGAACCGGGCACGGAGTCTCCTTATTCCGCCGCGACGGCGACAGAGTCGGCTTTGGCGGCTTTCGGGCGAATGGCGAGGACCTTCGCGTCGTGCTTCTTGACCGCCGCCTCGCCTTCGCGGAACTGCGAGTACATCGGCGCAGCGAGGAAGATCGTGGAGTACGTTCCCACGACGATTCCGATGAGCAACGCCAGCGAGATGTCGCGCAGGGTGTCGGCTCCGAGTGCGAACGCTCCGATGAAGAGGATCGAGGCCACGGGGAGCACCGCGACGACAGCGGTGTTGATCGAGCGGACCAGTGTCTGGTTCACGGCGAGGTTGACCGACTCACCGAAGGTGCGTCGGCTGAGCTCCATCTCCTCCTTGGTGTTCTCGCGCACCTTGTCGAACACCACGACAGTGTCGTAGAGCGAGTATCCGAGGATGGTCAGGAAGCCGATCATCGTCGCGGGTGACACCTCGAAGCCAACGAGCGCGTAGATGCCGGCGGTGATGATGAGGTCGTGGAAGAGCGAGACGATCGCGGCCGCGGACATCTTCCAGGTACGGAAGTACAGCGCCATCGCGATGAACGCGAGGAGCAGGAACACGACGATGCCCTGGATGGACTGCTGGGTCACATCCGCACCCCAGGAAGGTCCGATGAAGGTCGACGCCACCTCGGTGGACGGCACCTCGTAGGCCTTTGCGAGCGCAGCGGCGACCTGACGGGTCTGCTCTTCGGAGAGCTGATCCGTCTGCACGCGCACACCGTCGCCGTTGACGACCGTGGTGTGTGCGACCGCTCTCGGCACGATGCTCGAGAGCGCGTCCTGCGCCTTGGCGGTGTCGGTGTTGTCGACGTTGGTGATCTGGAACTGCGATCCGCCGCGGAACTCGATGCTGAAGTTGAATCCGCCCTTGATCACGGGGATCAGGATGGACGCGATGATCATGACGGCTGCGATCGCGTACCAGATCTTGCGCTTGCCGACGAAGTCGAAGGACCGGGCGCCCGTATAGAGGTCGTTACCGAACTTGGTGAGACGACTGGCCATCAGGAATCCTTCCCCCCGGTCTTGCTATCCGAGGATGCCGAGGCGGAGGCCAGTTCGGCCGCCTTCCGTTCGGCGATGGTCTGGCGGCGTGCCGCTTCTTTGCCTGCTGTCGCGGCCTTGCCCGCGCTGACGGCCGTCGGCTTGCGGAACTGGGCCGCACCTCGGTACACGGCACCGAGCGCCTGGGGGTCGAGACCTGACCAGGCGTTGCCGCTGTTGAAGAACTTCGTCTTCGCCAGGAGCTGCAGGACAGGATGCGTGAACAGGAGCACGACCAGCACGTCGATGATCGTGGTGAGGCCCAGCGTGAACGCGAAGCCGCGGACGTTCGCCGCCGCCAGCACGTAGAGCACGATCGCGGCGAGCAGGTTGGTCGCCTTGGACGCGTAGATGGTGCGCTGTGCGCGCTTCCAGCCCGCTTCGACGGCGGATTCGAGACCCCTCCCGTCGCGCAGCTCATCGCGTATTCGTTCGAAGTACACGATGAACGAGTCGGCCGTGAATCCGATCGCGACGATCAGACCCGCCACACCTGCCAATGACAGTCGGTAGCCGTAGTGCCACGAGAGGAGCGCGATGGACAGATAGGTGAGGGCGGCTGCCACGATGAGCGAGATGATCGTCACGAAACCGAGCAGCCGGTACTGGAACAGGGTGTAGATCGCGACCAGGATCAGGCCGATCAATCCCGCGATGAGACCGCTCAGGAGCTGGGACGATCCGAGTGTCGCCGAGATCGTGTCCTGGCTCTGGACCTGGAACGAGAACGGCAGCGCGCCGAACTTCAGCTGGTCGGCGAGAGTCTTCGCCGTGTCCTGAGTGAAGTTACCGGTGATCTGCGGTTTGCCGTCGGTGATCACGGCGTTCGTCGTCGGGGCCGAGATGACCTTGCCGTCGAGCACGATCGCGAACTGGTTCTGCGCGCCCTTCAACCCGTTCAGTCGTGTGGTGACCGTGGCGAAGGACTTGGTGCCCTCGTCGTTGAAGATGATGTTGACGCCCCACTGGCCCGTCGTCACACCGCTGGAGCTCGACGTCAGACCGCTGGTCGCATCCTTGATGTCCTGGCCCTTGACCTCGACCGGACCGAGCAGGTACTTGACCGTTCCGCCGTCGTCGCACGTGATGAGCGGCTTGTCGGCCGGCGCGACCCCGGTGCTCTTCGCCGCATCGGACGCGCACGAGAACGCGTCGAACTTCGCCTGCAGCGCGGGCGTGATCCAGGCCAGATCGCTGCCGTTGGTCGGCTTGGTCGACGGAGTCGACTGCAGGCCGGGTGCGGGTGTGGGGGCCGGCGTCGACTTGCCGTCGGCACCGACGACCTCGTTCGTCGGTCCGCCGGCGAGCAGCACGGGACGGAAGTCCAGTTTGGCGCTCGCCTTGATGCGATCGAGGGTCTGCTGATCCGGTGTTCCCGGGATCGAGACGACGATGTTCTTCGATCCCTCGGTCGAGATCTCCGCCTCGGACACACCGGAGGCGTCGATGCGCTGACGGATGATCGAGACGGCCTGGTCGAGCTGCTGCTGCTGAACCGTCTGACCGTTCTCCACCTGAGGCGCGAGGATGATCTGGGTTCCGCCCTGGAGATCGAGCGCCAGCTTGGGCAGCCAGGTCGCGTTGCTCCAGATGACGCCTGCGGTCAATGCTCCGAGGAGCACGATCACGATAGCGCCGAGCCAACTCAGGGAACGCCAGGCCTTCTTGACCGGGGTCGACTTTGCCAACTAAGTACTCAGCTTTCTAAGAGTGTGCCCACGTCGAGAACGACGTGGGCACACGGGAGAATCGGGTCAGTCGTCGCTCTTGGCGCCGGGCTTCTTGGACGACTCGTCGACTCGCTCGCCGAACTCAGGATCACTGGCCGGGATGGCGTGGTCGGTGTTCAGCTCTGCGACCGCGGGGGTCTCGAACTCGGCGGGCTCGTCGACCTTGGGCTCGACGACGCGGGAGAGGACCTGACGGTGCACCTTGATGGTGTGGCCCGGCTCGGTCTCGATCACGGCCGTGTTGTCGTCTTCGTTGACGGACAGGAGCTTGCCGTAGAGACCGAAGTTGGTCATGACCTCGACTCCGGGGACCATCTTCGAGCGCGTCTCGGCCTGCTCTTTCTGGCGCTTGCGGCTGTTGCGGAACATGAAGAAGATGAGCGCCGCGAGAACGACGACCATGACGATGGTCAGAGTTGTGTCACCCATGAGGTGGGGTTACCTTCCGGTGCGCGGCGAGAAGCCGCTTCTATCGATGAGAGGGGATGGCCGACGGGCCAGCTTGAATTATAAGTCATCCATCAGTGATGGTTGCTGTGAGACTACCCCCTGCGGGTGTGACATACCGAAATGCCGCCAGGCCGAGGGTGTCGCGACCCGCCCACGTGGGGTGCGCGAGAGCAGTCCGATGCGCACGAGGAACGGCTCGACGACGGATTCGATGGTCTCCGCCTCCTCACCGACGGAGACGGCGAGCGTGTTGAGCCCGACCGGTCCACCGTCGAACCTCTCCAGCACGGCGTGCAAGACGGCACGGTCGAGTCGGTCGAGACCCAGCTCATCCACGTCGTACAGGTCGAGTGCCGCACGGACGGACTCGACATCGGCGTGCTGACCGTGCACGAGCGCGTAGTCGCGTACGCGCCTCAGCAGACGGTTGGCGATACGCGGGGTGCCGCGGCAGCGTCCCGCGATCTCAGCCAGCGCGGCGCGGTCGACCTCGAAGTCGAGCATCGTGGCGGCACGCGTGAGCACCTGCGTCAGCTCGGACTCGTCGTAGAACTCGAGATGCGCCGTGAACCCGAATCGGTCGCGGAGCGGATTGGGCAGCAAGCCGGAACGCGTCGTCGCACCGACGAGGGTGAACGGTGCCAGGTCGAGCGGGATCGAGGTCGCGCCAGCCCCCTTGCCGACCATGATGTCGATGCGGAAATCCTCCATCGCCAGGTAGAGCATCTCCTCCGCGGAACGAGCCATGCGGTGGATCTCGTCGATGAAGAGCACTTCGCCCGGAGTGAGGGATGACAGCAGCGCGGCCAGATCGCCGGCGTGCTGGATGGCAGGTCCGCTCGACAGCCGCAGCGGCCGGCCGCTCTCGTGCGCCACGATCATGGCGAGCGTCGTCTTGCCGAGACCGGGAGGACCGGCGAGCAGGATGTGGTCGGCCGTCCTGTCCTGCATCTTCGCTGCTGTGAGAAGCAGCTGCAGCTGCCCGCGCACCTTCGCCTGCCCGACGAACTCGGCCAGCGAGCGGGGGCGCAGAGCACCCTCGAACGCGAGCTCCGACTCCGACTCGAGCTGCGGTGCGGTGAGATCGTCGTCTGTCACGGTCACGGCCTCCCGGTCTGCTTGGCCGGACCGAGTCGTGCGAGGGTGAGCCGCAGGAGTGTCTGCACACTGTCACGGGATGCCTCATCTGTGTCGGCGACGACCTCCGCCACCGCATCCGCCGCCACCTTCTCCGGCCAGCCGAGTCCGACGAGAGCGACGAGAACGCTGTCCCCGATCGAGCTGGGCTTGCCTGCTCCGACCGTCGCGGCCGGGATTCGACGGGTGACCGCCAATTTGCCGGAGAGCGACACGACGATGAGCTTCGCCGTCTTCGGGCCGATACCTGACACCTTGCGGAACGGAGCATCGTCATCGGCCGCAACCGCATCCGCGACCTGGTCCGGTGACAGCACCGAGAGGACTCCGAGCGCGGATTTCGGACCGACTCCCGTGACACCGGTGAGCAGCTCGAACACCTGCAGCTGCTCGAGCTCGGCGAAGCCGAACAGGGAGAGCGCATCTTCGCGGACGATCAGCACGGTGTAGACGAACGCCTCGTCACCGATGCGCAGCGACAGCACGTGGTCGGGTGTCAGCTGCACGGAGAACCCGACACCGCCGACCTCGATCACCGCGGACGTGCCAGCGGCGGAGAGAACGGTGCCACGGAGAGAGGAGATCACCTGGCAAGCCTACGGGGCGCTACCGACGGCCGGCCGGACCGTTCGGCGGCGCGCCATGCCGCCTGCGCGGGTGTGAGACTCGCGTCGTCACCGGCTCCGGCCGAACCGGC
>Ga0256797_1000086_pt1 | contig 16409 bp, 17 predicted proteins | sample MC6MC0948MT_FD_190196 | JGI IMG/M metagenome (GOLD analysis project Ga0256797, IMG submission 190196) | Metatranscriptome of enriched soil aggregate microbial communities from Iowa State University, Ames, United States - MC6-MC0948-MT... | ecosystem: Environmental > Terrestrial > Soil >...
ATTTAGAGGGCAGCATTGAATTATTGTAGCAGTGCATTTATTTTTGCTTGCCGGTAATTTTTATTTCGCTTTTAATGCTCATAGGCATTTTTTGTCCCTGGGCTTGCATTTCTCCTTTAATATCCTGCGTGATATTGCCGGATAAAGTCATGCCGGTGCTCAGCTCCACATCCATTTTTCCTTTTTGCGTTCCCTTCATATCCATGGTCATGCCATTGCTCTGGGCACTATTGTCTTGTCCCATTTTGATTTCTGAATCCATACTAATGGTGGCGACATTACCTTTTACTTCAGTCAGCGTATAAGTACTGGATATGTTCATTTTAAACATTTGCATGGACATAGCGGCATCCTTTTTCCAGGTATCACCCACTTTTACTGCCTTATTCGGGAAGATGTTCAGAGAGGTTTCCATGCTTTGCTTTAAATCATCCGATTTCATAGCGCCGCTCTTGTCAATGTTCTCCCAGCCATCGATGCTTACTACTTTACCTTCCGGGCTTACGGTCATAGAGAACGGTTTGTTGACCATGTCTCTGAATCCTTGTGATTCCGGCGTCTGGTCTTCTGAACTCATTTTTACGGTATTGCCCATAGACTTCATCTCCATACGCATCAGGTCGTAGATTACTTCCATTTTGGAATTGCCTTCAGCTGCTTCTTTCACATTAAAAGTGTATTTGGAATACAGATTATTGGTAGAGCTGGTGCCGGCGGCCTCCACGTTTTGCTTTACGTCCATATCGTAACTATAAGTGGTACCTGGTTTCAGGTTAAACTTAAGATCGTAAGTGTCGCCAGAGCCGGTCTTTCCGGTAGCAGCACCGTTTTTACTGTCGGACGAATTACAGCTTACTGTAGTTGCTGCAGCGAACAGCATAGCCGCCATAGCGCTTAATTGAATGGTCTTTTTCATGTTTTTTTGTTTGTGTCTGGTGAAAAAGGCTGCCAGGAACAGCTTATGCGCAGCTGACAGCCCGATATGATTTTAAATTTTTGGCAATTATTTACCGGTAAATACGGCGGCTCTTTTCTCTAAAAATGCAGCCGTCCCTTCGCGTTTATCTTCTGTATCGAAAGAGGCACCGAATGCAGCAATTTCATTGCTGAGGCCGGTAGGGCTTACTGTTGCTGCTTCATTTACCAGGTTGATGATCTTGGCGATCGCTAATGGCGCTTTTGTATTGATCTTAGCCAGTAGTTCTTTGGTTTTGTCTAATAGCTCTTCTGCGGTGAAAACGTGGTTAACCAGGCCCAGGGTTTTGGCTTCGTCTGCTTTGACCATATCTGCGGTCATCAGCAATTCCATAGCTTTTCCTTTACCGATCAACTGTACCAGGCGTTGCGTGCCGCCATAGCCCGGGATCAGGCCCAGGTTAACTTCCGGCTGGCCAAAACGGGCATTTTCACTGGCGGTACGGAAGTGACAAGCCATGGCCAATTCACATCCGCCACCCAAAGAGAAGCCGTTAACTGCTGCTACGACCGGTTTAGGACAGTTTTCAATTTTATTGAATACATTATCTTGTCCTACCTGTGCCAGTGCTGCTCCGCCTTTGCCATCCAGGTCGGTAAATTCAGAAATATCAGCGCCGGCAACAAATGCTTTAGCGCCTGCACCGGTGATGATCGCAGCCTTGATCTCGGCATTGTTGTATACCTCATCCAAAGCCATGCTTAATTCAGCAATGACGTCTTTGTTTAAAGCATTCATTTTATCCGGGCGATTGATCGTGATCGTGCAAATATTATTAGATAGCTCTGTCAAAATTGTTTGATACATGATTATTTAGAATGTTTGTGATTTAAATTTAGTGGGTATGTTTTGGTTTAAAAAAGTCCCTCTTTGATCTCTTCCCATAATGCCTCGTAGGCTTTGGTACCGCGGGAATGCGGTGCGAAGTAGGGTAGTGGTGCCTGGTGTACGCCCATTTTTTCTACATCAGAAAGGTAAGGTATCGAAGACTGGAAAAATTTCCTTTGTTCTGAAAATTCCTCTATAACCTCGTTGTGCAATGCTTTCCGGCTATCCACCATTGAGAAATAGCACATCAGCTTGGACTGGTCGATTTGTTTTTCTTCAAAAAAATGCTTGACCGCATCGAAGGTTCGTAATGAAAGCGTAGTGGGAATCGTGGGTAAGAGCACAATGTCTGCGGCATTGAAGATACTTTCTGCCAAAGTGGAAAATCCTGGTGGGCAATCGATAAAAATTAGATCGTAGTCGTGCTTTAAGGGTTTCAGCAGTTGCTTTAAAACTTTTTTGCTATTCTTCTGTGCTTCAATGAAAAGGTCGAGTTTCCGGCTGGAAAAGTCGGCGGGGATCACATCCAGGTTATCGTAACCCGTATCCAGGATAAGGGTCTCTATATCCAGCGCTCCGCCAATCAGTTTTTTACTCAGTTTGTCTGATTCTGCTGAGGCATTAAAATAGAAGCCTGCAGCCCCCTGGGGGTCAACATCCCATACCAGGCAACGATATTGTTCCTGCGCGGCCAGGTAGGCCAGGTTGACACAGCCGGCGGTCTTGCCTACGCCACCTTTTAAGTTGTATAAAGCAATAGTCGTCATAGCAAAATATTTTACCCTGCTTTAGGGATTACAGGTTGTCTACTTCCCCGTCCAGCCAGTTGGCATAATTGCCATACCAGTTGGCTGCGGCTACATAAATGTCGGACAATTGATCGTTGGCATTTGTGCGGTGTAGAAGTAACACGTGGTGTTCGTCGTCTCCATCTATGTTAGTAAATACAAAAGGAAAGTGTTGGATATCCTTGAATGGTTGCATTTTGTCTGGGTCTGCAGCCACTACTTCAAATACAGATTGGCTCGGGATGTGCAGTAAGACGGTACGTTCCAGCAATTGTTCGCCGTTCTGGTTGTCACCGTCCAGCAAAACAAATTCCGGTAAGGGGTAATTTTTCTGAAGATTCATATTTTAAATTTTATGTGCTGCTTTTAATAGAAAAAGGACAGGGTATGCCCTGTCCTTTTCAAAGCAATCGGCTTTAAAATTATAAAACTTCCACCTGATTTTTCAATAAATCTTCGAATACGTCTCTTTTACGGATAAGTTGTGCTTTCCCTTCGTGCCACATTACCTCTGCCGGTTTTAAGCGGCTGTTGAAATTAGAGCTCATTTCAAAGCCGTAGGCGCCGGCATTTCTGAACACCAGGACGTCTCCTTCCCTTACTTCATTGATCTTACGATCCCAGGCAAAAGTGTCCGTTTCACAAATGTTACCTACAACGGTATAGATCCTTTGGTTGCCTTTTGGATTGCTCAGGTTTTCAATTTTATGAAAGGCATCATAAAACATAGGCCGGATGAGGTGGTTGAAGCCTGAATTAACGCCCACAAAAACAGTAGCCGTGGTTTGCTTGATCACATTGGCTTTTACTAAGAAGCTCCCACTTTCAGAAACCAGGTATTTACCCGGTTCGAACCATAATTCAAAGCTTTTATTTTGTTCTTTTTCAAAAGTTTCCAGCGCTTTGGCTACTTTTTTACCCAGCAAAGCGACATCTGTCGCGATCTCTTCATCGGAGTAGGGCACTTTGAAGCCCGAACCCATATCCAGGTATTTGAGATGGGGAAACTGGCTGGCCAGTTCAAACATGATCTCCAAGCCTTGTACAAAGACTTCAACATCCTTGATCTCGCTTCCGGTGTGCATATGAAGACCTTCTACCCGGATGCCCGTTGAGTTGATGATTCTTTCGATATGCCTTACCTGGTGGATCGAAATGCCGAATTTGCTATCAATATGCCCGGTAGAAATTTTATAGTTGCCACCAGCGAAGATATGCGGGTTGATACGGATAAAGATGGGGTAATTGCCGGCATATTTATTGCCGAATTGCTCCAGTATGGAAATGTTGTCAATGTTGATGTGCACCCCAAATGCCATTGCGGCTTCTATTTCTGCCAGGTCGATACAGTTGGGGGTAAACAATATATTTTGCGGTTCAAAGCCGGCTTTAATGCCCAGCTGTACTTCATTGATGCTGACGCAATCCAGGCCTGCGCCCAGTTGATTGATGTACTTTAAAATATTAATATTGGACAGCGCCTTGCAGGCATAAAAAAAGCGGGTGTGCTTCTTAAATCCCTGTTTAAGCTTTTGATATTGGTTCTGGATGCTTTCGGTGTGGTACACATACAGGGGGGTGTCAAATTCTTTGGCCATCATTAGTAATTCGCTGTCATTCATTTTAATGGTTTTTTAAAAATAATCAGCGAAATTATAGTAAAATAATTAAAAATCTTTGTTTTAATTAAAAAATAGATTTTATATCTAATTTTTAATTAAAATTCTATTCAGATCTTAATTGTATTGGGAGATTGTAGTAGCTTCTTACTGATTTGCCTCCCTGGTAAGCCGGGCTTTGCCATCCGGGCATTTTATGCATTACACGGATTACTTCCTGTTTCAGTAATCGCTCTGTATTAGGAAGCAAAAATGTTCCGGCTGTATTGTTGACGCGTTTTATTTTGATATTGGAGATGCTGGCATCTTTTTCAACGATAAATTCAACCATTATCCTTACGGAAACAAAATTTGAATCTTCCAGTACGGCTGGTGGATAGCTGAAGTTTTTGCCCACGAACTCGCTAATATTGAAACCGCTTACGGCTTGCTTTTCCACTGCGTTTAATACGCCGGTATCTGTTATTGGCTGTGGAGCCGGCGTTAAGGCCGGGGCATTGATCGTGCCTTTTTGTACTGGCTGCGGTTTATTTTCCTGGGCCAGTGTAGCAAAGGAGCTTGTAAGGAGCAGGCATAAACTTAAAAAAAAGTATTTCATTGGGTTTGCTTATTGTTTAAAATTAAGGCTAAATATTTGAATGAAGGTTGTAGTTCCTGGGTTTTACCGGTTGCTTCAGAAAAGCATAAACTTATGCCAGATAAATAATTAAAAAGTAGCTGAACCTTTGGGACAGCTACTTTACGATGAAAATTTTTAAAAGGAGTAATTACCCTTCAGGATTAGTTTTTGATTTGCATATTTACCTTGCTGGCAAATTTGCTTTGCTCCGTGATCGCTTTGTTGACCAGGCCGTCGATTTTGTCAAAAGCGGTACTATATGCTTCTACGGCTTTGTTGTAAGCGTCCACATTCGCTTCGGGGTTTTCTATGCTCAGGATATTGTGATAAGCCGGGATCAATTGGCTTTTTACACCAGCATATACGTCAACTACAGATTGGTGGAACTCTTTACCTTCTTCTGTAGGCTTCATTTTGTTCATTTCAGCAGTGCAGCTATCCGTAGATTTTTCCAGGCCTTTGAGCGCGGTTTTCTTTTGCTCTATGTCGCCACCTTCACTATCGATCACGCCGGTATAAGTGTTGAAATCAGTAGTGTATTTGTCAAACAGGTTAACGACATCATCATTGTAATTGATGTTGCCTTGTCCACAGGAGAATAAAAGGCCGGAAGCGATCAGTGCGATGGACGCAAATAGTGTACTTAATTTTTTCATTGTTTTTTTTCGTTTTGTGAATAAGATGAGGCGTCTAAGATAAACATTTTTTGCAAAGTCAGTGCCCATTTGCTGATTTTAAAGCTTTTTTTACACCTTAATGTATTGTGGATTAATGATTTCTATTCCTTTTGCACTGCTACTTGGTAGGTTATCTATATACTAAAAACGCCACCGGGATCCCGGTGGCGTTTTTAGTAATATGCTTTACTATTTACTTAAGTGCATGCTTCTTTCTTTATATAAATTGCGGAAGTAAGGGTCTTTCAGATTTTTGATAAACCGTATCGCTTCACCGGTACTTTTCATTTCAGGGCCTAACTCTTTATTTACGTTAGGGAATTTATTGAAACTAAACACCGGCTCTTTAATCGCATAGCCTTCCAGTTTTTTCTCAATCGTGAAATCTTTAATCTTGTTAGCGCCCAGCATAACTTTGGTCGCTATATTCAGGAAAGGTACTCCATAAGCCTTCGCGATGAACGGAGTCGTACGGCTCGCCCTTGGATTGGCTTCGATTACAAACACTTTACCATCTTTGATGGCAAACTGGATATTGATCAAGCCTTTTACGTTTAGCTTTAAGGCCAGCTTCTTCGCAATATCCACCATTTCTTCTACTTCCAACTTACCGAGGTTGAATACCGGTAATACGGAGTGACTGTCGCCGGAGTGGATACCTGCCGGTTCGATATGCTCCATGATACCCATAATATGCACTTCTTCACCATCGCAGATCGCGTCGATCTCGGCCTCCTGACAACGGTCCAGGAAGTGGTCGATAAGGATCGTATTGCCCGGAAGTATTTTTAACAGGCTTACTACGCTTTGCTCCAGTTCTTCGTCATTAATCACGATACGCATAGCCTGTCCGCCGAGTACATACGAAGGGCGCACCAGAACAGGGTAGCCTACCTGGTTGGCGACTTCCATTGCTTCATCTGTAGTGAAAGCGGTACCGTATCTAGGATAAGGAATTTTTAATTCTTTTAAAAGATCAGAGAAACGGCCGCGGTCTTCAGCGATGTCCATATCGTCAAAAGAAGTGCCGATAATGCGGATGCCTTTCTCATTCAATCTTTTTGCTAATTTAAGCGCAGTTTGTCCGCCCAGCTGTACAATAACGCCTTCCGGTTTTTCATGTTCGATGATTTCCCATAGATGTTCCCAGTAAACCGGCTCAAAGTATAATTTATCGGCGATGTCGAAGTCGGTAGAAACGGTTTCCGGGTTACAGTTGATCATGATGGCTTCATAACCACATTCTTTGATCGCCATAAGACCGTGCGTACAGCAGTAGTCGAATTCAATCCCCTGGCCGATACGGTTAGGGCCGGATCCGAGAACGATTATTTTCTTTTTATCGCTTACAATTGATTCATTGTGCAAGGTATCGTTGCTGATCGATTTTTCTTCAAATGTACTGTAGAAGTAAGGTGTTTTCGCTTCAAACTCGGCACTACAGGTATCTACCATTTTATAAACCCTGGTAATATCCAGTCCTTTTCTGTATTCATACACTTCTTCAGCAGTGCAGTTGCCTAATATTTCGGCCAACTGGTCATCACTGAAGCCCATTTTCTTGGCTTCGAACAGGATGGATTTAGGTAATTTATTTAAATGCTTGTAAGTAGCCAGTTTCTGTTCGAGGGTGACGATCTCCTGGATCTGGTATAAAAACCAGCGATCGATCTGCGTTGCTTCTCTCAATGTTTTTATGGAAACACCTACTTCCAGCGCTTCTTTGATCCTGAAAATTCTATCCCAGGTCGGGCGTTTCAGGTATTCGATCAGTTCATCCGGGCGCATACGGCTCCGGCTGATAGAAGTTAAGCCAATAGCATTATTTTCCAGGCTCTGACAGGCTTTTTGCAGGGCTTCAGGGAACGTGCGGCCGATAGCCATTACCTCACCTACCGATTTCATTTGCAGGCCCAGGGTATCATCCGCGCCTTTAAACTTATCGAAGTTCCAGCGGGGCACTTTTACAATGACATAGTCCAGTGCCGGTTCGAAATAGGCTGAAGTCGTTTGGGTAATTTGATTTTTTAGCTCATCCAGGGTATAACCTACCGCTAATTTGGCCGCGATCTTAGCAATCGGGTAGCCGGTTGCTTTAGAGGCTAATGCTGAAGAGCGGCTCACGCGCGGGTTGATCTCAATCGCGATGATTTCTTCTGTTTCCGGGTTTAAGGCAAACTGTACATTACAGCCACCCGCAAAATTACCCAGATCCCGCATCATACGTACTGCTGTATTACGCATCAGTTGATAAGCGGTATCGCTCAGGGTCATCGCCGGGGCAACAGTAATGCTGTCTCCGGTATGAATACCCATAGGGTCAAAGTTTTCTACCGTACAGATGATCACTACGTTGTCTGCCTGGTCTCTTAAAAGCTCCAGCTCAAATTCTTTCCATCCCAATACGGCTTGTTCCACCAGTACCTCGTGGATCGGGGAGGCGTTCAGGCCCGCATTTAATGCAGCTTCCAGCTCATCTTTATGTTTTACGAAACCACCGCCGGTACCACCAAGGGTAAAAGAGGGGCGTATTACTAATGGAATGCCGATTTCCTGGGCAAACTCTTTACCTTCCAGTAGAGAGTTGGCAACTCTTGCCGGGGCAACGGGAATCTTCATTTCCAGCATCCATTCACGGAACAGGTCCCTGTCTTCTGCTTTATCGATGGCTTTAATATCTACACCGATCAGGCGTACTTTATATTGTTCCCAGATACCTAGTTCTTCTACTTCCTTACAAAGATTAAGTGCGGTTTGTCCACCCATGGTAGGTAAAACGGCATCAATCTCATTTTCCTGTAAGATCTGCTCGATACTTTCTGCGGTTAAGGGCAGCAGGTAAACTTTATCTGCAACGATCGGGTCGGTCATAATGGTGGCCGGGTTGCTGTTGATCAAAGTAACTTTGATCCCTTCTTCTCTGAGGCTTCTTGCCGCCTGAGAGCCGGAATAGTCAAATTCGCAGGCTTGACCAATAACAATAGGGCCGGAGCCGATAATCAAAACAGATTTAATGGAAGTGTCTAAAGGCATTTTTTTTCTTTGATTTGAAAATTTTTCGGGATAAATGCCTGCCACGATTTTTGCAATTCGTTGCGGTTCAATTAAGGGAACCTTTATATACAAAAAATCGGGCTGGTGCCCGAAGTGCAAAATTATAAAAAAAGAGGTAAAAAGCGGCAGACTTTTTACACTAATGTCTGCCGCCTGGGGATAATTTTATTGGATTAATAGTTCTAAAGAGGTTTTGATCAGGTTTTCAACCGATGCAGCACCATCTTTTGAGAAGGTTTTATTCTGCCTGTTGGCAACTATCGTACTTATAGATAAGCATTGGTGGCCAAGTAGTTTGCCCAGGCCGTATATAGCAGAGGTTTCCATTTCAAAATTGGTAATGCGATGTTGCCCGCTGTTAAATCCTGATAAAGCATCAATCAGGTGTGGGAAAGCCGGAGCCAGGCGTAGTTGTCTGCCTTGTGGTGCGTAGAATCCGGGACAAGTGACCGTAATGCCATGGACATAGCCTTCTCGGGCAGGAAACTTATTGACCAGGTGAATAGAGGCTTCGGCCATATAGGGCCGTATGGCCGCATTTTCGAGTGCTGTATGTTGCACAAATGCGTTCCGCAGGAAGGCCACTTCTGCATTTTCTTCATAGTTATAGTAATGCAGGAGATTGTCCAGGCCTATGCCAAAGGTACTTACGACGAGGCTATCCACGGGAATATCCGCCTGTAAAGCACCGGAAGTGCCCATTCTTACAATCTCCAGGCTGGTATGTTCCGCTTTGGGTAAGCGGGTGTCGAAATCAATATTGACCAGCGCGTCCAATTCATTGAGCGTAATATCGATATTGTCCGGGCCTATACCGGTAGATACAACAGAGAGCCTTTTGTTGCCGATATAACCAGTGTGACTTACGAATTCACGGTGTGCTTTTTTAGTTTCAATACGGTCAAAATATTTGGAAACCGTAGCGACACGGCCCGGGTCGCCAACGGTGATTACGGTATGGGCAATTTCGTCCGGGTGGAGGTCTAAATGGTAGATGGAGCCTTGTTCTGTGATAATCAGTTCTGATGCGCCAATGGGTAAATTATGGATCATAGTTTCTTTAATAAAATAATTTTTGAAATTACACAATTTAATGCTTACCTTTGCTGTCCTTTAATCGCAAAGCAAATAAGGTACCATGGCCGAGCGGTTAGGCACCGGTCTGCAAAACCGTTTACAGCAGTTCGAATCTGCTTGGTACCTCAGCAAAGATAAAAGCATCACGGATAAAAGTGGTGCTTTTTTAATTACAAATTTTTCAATTACAAATTACGAATTAAGAAAATTGATAATTATTCTTGAATTTTGTAATGTGAAAAGGGATAATGTTATTCAGTAAAAAACGTTTGCTTTCGCTATCAGGGTTGTAAATCTTTATAAATATCTCCAAACGAAGCAGAAAGGCGTCAATTGGCGCAAATGTCGAAGAGGCAATTGGCGGGCAAAGCGGGAAAGATTTTTTTGCCAAGCTGACAATAGCCTGTAAAGAAGCCAGGGAGGCCAGGTATTGGATAAAATTATTAAAGGAAACCTTCTATTTATCAGAGCAAGAAGCGAATAGTCTGTTATTAGATATTGAGGAAATCTGTAAAATTGTAGGCACTATACAAAAAACTATAAGGTTTCGAAATGAATAATCAGATTTGTAATTGCCAATTTGTAATTGATTTTTATGAGCAAGCACAGTAAACAAGCGAAAGTATATATAAAGAACAGGCCGGCTACCTTTGAGTATGCTATTGAAGACCGCCTGAATGCCGGGATCATGTTAACGGGTTCCGAGATTAAGTCCGTGCGTGCCGGGAAGGTGAGCTTTAATGATAGTTATTGTTTTTTTCATAAAGATGAGCTCTGGATCCGGAGCCTGCATATTGCGCAATATGTAAATGCAGGGTATGTGGGGCATGACCCTACGCGGGAAAGGAAATTGCTGCTCAACCGCAAAGAGTTGAAAAAGTGGGCGCAGAAGATCAAGGAGAAGGGCTTTACTATTGTCCCTTTGTCCATGTTCATAAATGATAATGGCTATGCTAAGCTGGAGATCGGCCTGGGTAAAGGTAAAAAACTACATGATAAAAGAGAGAGTATTAAGAATAGGGATGCAGAGCGCAGCCTGAAACAGAAGGATTGGTAACAATTGATTTACTGATTTGAAAAAATTGTTAAACTGACCCTTAATCCTAAAGTATTATTAATTTTCTGCTATTTTTGTTTTTTATAAGTCAGATTTATCGTCTTATAAAGAAAGTATATCAGAAACAATCAAGGTAACTTTAAACTTTAAACAAATAAAAATTAGATTATGAAAAAAGTACGTGTAATTTCGACGGCAGCTATGTTAGCTTTATTGTCAGTTGGTACAATGACCTTTATGTCTTGTGACAAAGAATGTGAAATTGGTTATGAAGGTTCTAACTGTAAAACTTTAAGCCGTGAGAAGTTTGTAGGTGTATGGAATGGTACCGAAGCTTGTACTACAGGTAATGACACTTACCAATTAACAATTACTGCTGCAGGTGATGAGATCAAATTAAACTACAGCAACCTGTACAATGAAAACTATTCTGGTCAAGGTACAATGACTGGAACAAATACGTTCTCCTTCTCAGGTCAAAACGGTGCTGCTACCTGGTCCGGTACAGGATCTATTGATGGTAGTGGTAGATTGACAGTTACTTATCAAATAGGTAATGGTGCAATCTCCAATTCTTGTACTTTCACAGGAACTAAATAATCAGGGTTTTAAATTATTTCCTGATACAATATTATTGACCTAAAAATACCCCGCCATTTATGGCGGGGTATTTTTTATAGTTTTTGGGGTCGCTGTTCTATATTAACTTTCAATGGAAATGTTGCGTTGGGAGCTTCCCATTTGCCTAATTCTTGTATTGCTTTCGCACTGAATTGCCAGGAGTGAAAACTATTTGCCGGACAGCATTTATTTATAAAAACACCCCCGGCATTTTATTGCCGGGGGTGTTTTTACAATGTTTCGTTCAGAAGTTTTCTAAACTATGTTTTGCAATGGAATTATTTCATAGAAGGCTTACCATTACCAACTTTTTTCTCTTCATTTTCAGACTGATTTTTCATAGAAGGCTTTCCGGTACCTATTGTAGATTTGTCATCTTTCATTGAAGGTTTTCCGTTACCAATGGTACTTGGTTTCTCATTTTTAGGCTCGCTAGGAGTTGTTGGCTTTTGAGTAGCTGGTTTAGTGCCAGGTTTTGTAGCTGGTTTATTACCTGTTTTTGTTCCGGAATTAGCTGCTGCCGCTGCTGCTGCATTAGCTGCTGCGATAGAATCTTCCGCCATTTTATTTAATAAAGAATCTTTTGCTAATGCATTAGCTGCTGCAATTGAATCTTCAGTAGCTTTTTTAATAGAGTCCAATTGAAATTGGGAAATTTCGTTATTGGCCGGTTGCTCGTTACCACCACAAGAAGTTAAATAAACGATACCTGCAATTGCTGATAATGCTAAGATCGACTTTTTCATTTTATCTGTTTTGTTTTGATTAAAAATTTAATGGACAAAGATACAAACCCTGACTTTACAAATAGGATTATTATTCTATTTAATTGTTAATGTGCCGGGCATATATCCTCCTATAAGATGCTTGTTAATCCTGAATTGCATAAAAAGTAACCTGCGGATTGTTTAAATAATTCTTAAAGCGGATTTTTTTTTGAAATTTAATATTTCTGTACCTATCTTTGCACATGGCTACAAAATCTAATAAATTCTACGGAGAAGGCTTAACATTTGATGATGTTTTACTAGTGCCTGCCTATTCAGAAGTCCTTCCCAGGGAAGTGAACATTTCCACCAAACTGACCAAAGATATTACCTTGAACGTCCCTATTGTTTCTGCAGCAATGGATACGGTTACTGAGGCTACTCTGGCTATTGCAATTGCCCGTGAAGGTGGTCTTGGGATTTTACATAAGAACATGAGCATCGAGCAGCAAGCTGAGCAGGTAAGGAAAGTGAAGCGTTCTGAAAGCGGCTTAATCCTTGACCCGATCACCTTACATCCTGATCAGACCATAAGCGAAGCTTTAAAACTGATGCGGGAAAATAAGATCGGTGGTATTCCAATCATAGATAGCAATAATATCCTGGTAGGTATCCTTACCAACAGGGACCTTCGCTTTGAGAAGAATTCCCGTAAGAAAGTGAGCGAGATCATGACCAGCTCCAACCTGGTAACTGCACCGCACGGTACTAACCTGCAAAAAGCAGAAAAAATACTCCAGCAACATAAAATTGAAAAATTACCTATCGTGGACAAATCCGGTAAATTAATGGGTTTGATCACTTATAGAGATATATTACAGCATTCCAGCCATCCTAATTCCTGCAAAGATAATTATGGCAGGCTACTGGCAGGAGCCGCTATTGGGGTTACTGCCGATATCCTGGACCGCGTTGATGCTTTGATCCAGTCGGGTGTGGATATCGTTACTTTAGATAGCGCTCATGGTCATTCCAAGGGTATCCTGGATGCTTTGCGTAATGTGAAGAAAAACTTTAAGAAACTGCCAATCATTGGCGGAAATATTGCTACCGCTGCCGGTGCATTAGCTTTGGCAGATGCAGGCGCAGATGCGGTTAAAGTGGGTATTGGTCCTGGTTCCATTTGTACTACCCGTATCGTTACCGGTATTGGTGCACCGCAATTAACGGCTGTAATGGAAGCGGCCACCGCCCTAAAGAAAAAAGGCATCCCTGTTATCGCAGACGGAGGGATCCGTTATACCGGAGACCTGGTGAAAGCAATAGCTGCCGGAGCTTCCTGTATTATGGCCGGATCGGTATTCGCCGGAACGGAAGAAAGTCCTGGTGATACGATTATTTACGAAGGACGTAAGTTTAAAGCTTATAGAGGTATGGGCTCCCTGGATGCCATGCAAAGTGGTTCTAAAGACCGGTATTTCCAGGATGCAGAAGATGATGTTAAGAAATTGGTTCCGGAAGGTATAGTGGGTCGTGTACCTTATAAAGGTACCGTAAGCGAAATCGTGCAACAATTTGTAGGCGGCTTGAAAGCGGGTATGGGCTATTGCGGTACCGATACGATCAAGCGTTTACAGGATGAAGCACAATTCATTAAAATTACCAGCGCCAGTATGGCGGAGAGCCATCCGCATGGCGTGGTGATCACTAAAGAAGCGCCGAACTACAGCCGATAGGATATTACAAAATAGTATATCAGCAAAATGCCCCTGGTTACAGGGGCATTTTCTATTGCTTTAATTTATCTGCAAATACTTTTTTGAACTTTTCAATTTTAGGCTTAACGACCAGCTGGCAATAACTATTTTGCGGGTTTAACTCGAAATAGTTGTCGTGATAGGCTTCTGCATCGTAAAAGGGACTAATGGGTTCTATACTGGTTACGATTGGCGCCGGGTAAGCCTTTTCCAGGTTGAGCTGGCTGATGTAATATTGGGCTTTTGCTTTTTGCGTCTCATTTAGAGGAAAAATGGCGCTTCTGTACTGCGTCCCGATATCGTTACCTTGTCGGTTAAGCTGGGTGGGGTCATGGGATACAAAAAAAGCAGCGAGTAATTGATCGTAAGTGATTTTGTTGGCATCGTAGATTACTCTTACCGCTTCCGCGTGCCCGGTGGTGCCGGTGCACACCTGTTCGTAGGTAGGCTGTTGTACTGTGCCTCCTATATAGCCGCTTTTTACACTTTGTACGCCGTCTAAATGTTTCAACTGGCCTTCTACGCACCAGAAACAACCGGCGGCGAAAATGGCGGTATCCAATTTCTGTTCTTTACTTAAGTTTTCTTTGTTGTCTATCATTGAATTTATGGTCTTTGAATCCGTCTGGCTTATGGATGTGCTGGTATTGCAGGCACTGAAAAACAGGGCACAGGCAAGAAACCAGGAAAATACTTTATAATCAAACATATTATAAAATTAAGGCTAAATTTTTAGAGTGTTTGAATAAAGTTTTGCTAAAAGAATGGGCTTAAAACCCGCTATATTATTGGGTTTGGATTTATGATAGAAAAAATATTTTATCATTTTGTAAAGTTTTTTTGGTTATCAAAATTGAATGCCCTTATTTTGCACCCGGAGAGATGGCAGAGTGGTCGAATGCGGCAGTCTTGAAAACTGTTGACTGTCACAGGTCCGGGGGTTCGAATCCCTCTCTCTCCGCTGAGCGGGGCTTCATTAAGAAGTCCCGCTTTTTTTTCGTATATCAACAATCCTTTTTCTTTCATTTTCAAGTGGTTATGTGACAGTAGATCGAGGATGGTAGGTGTTCGATAGATACCACTTTCATAGTACAGGTTGTTGTCGAACACCAGGTTTACAAATTCCCGTTTTTGTAGCGTGTCGGACACGGTATACACGTGGCGCATATCAGTCAGCAGGTTCAGGTTCTTTTCCAAAATATTGAACGCCTGACTTTGGTCGTTCCCCAATCTCTCTATAGCTGTCTTCAGGTTGATGATATTACCATTATATATATCGTGCCAGCGATCATAAGTGTCTTTATTGATTTCATTCTTTATCCATTTTTCTTCTACCGAAAGCAGCTTTTCTTCCTCCTGTTGTAATTCAGTTTTTTTAGCAATAGCCTTTTTACGGTTACCCTCCATTTCTTTGTCAATGGCAGCCTTACTTTCTGTTCTGATTTGCCTGATGGTAGAAGCAGGTAAGCTCATCAGTTCGCATACACCTAAAAATTGGTCGTGAGCTTTGATAGCACTGATATTGTTGTGTTTGGAGTGTTTGCATTTATAGTAGTAAAAGTACTTGCCTGATTTACCTCTTGACGGCGCTCCCGACAGCGGATGACCACAATGGCACTTTAAGATACCACGTAATGGAATTTCATCATCAATGACTGTTCTTATGGCCGATGGGCGTTTCATTTTCTCCTGCACCATTTTCCAGGTCATCATATCAATAATAGGCTCATGAATGCCCTTAAACAGTCCGCCTGTATAGTCTTTATAGGCATCTACCTTTAATTGGCCAGCATATACTGGATTGGTCAGTACACGCTCAACGGCCATATTGCCTTTTGTTGTAAATCCGAGTTGCCGGGCCTGCTCTTTAATGAGGTAGAGGGGTGTATTTTTCAAATAGGATTCATAGATGAAGCGGATTATTTTAGCTTCTGCTTCTTCCACAATCAACCGCCTTTCTTTTCTCTCTCCCTCTTTCCTGTAGCCGAAAGGTGCATTTTTGTATACATATCTTCCTTCTTTGGCCTTTGCGGTGTAAAGACCGCCTTTTACTTTAATACTCCGGTTAATATTGTCTTCTTCTGCAAGCAGCAATTGCAGGCCTGCTCTGAAGAAGCTACCGGGTGTATCATAGTCAAAAATGATGCCTTCGGTAACGCTTACCACCTGTATATTGTATTTTTTCTGCAAGAGTTTCACCATGCTCATGGCCTCGCCTGCATCACGGCTGAAACGGTCCAATTGGTCTACCAAAAGGTAGTCAACTGTTTTATGGTGTTTAGTAATAAACTCTTTGAGTTTGATGAAATCGGGGCGATCAAAGGTGCGGGCGCTTTTGCCCCGATCAGTAAAAGTATCTACCAGTTCAACCTTGTTATAGCTCAACCATTGGTCGGTATAAAGCTCCTGCCGCTCTATAGAACCATTGCTTTGACCCAGTTGACTGAATCTAAGGTATCTTATTGCTCTTTTCATAGTATTCCTTTAGCGTAGATGAAACAATAATCTCAACAATTAAATTTACTAACTTTTCTTCTTTTTGCTGCTCTGCCTCTTTATTTATTGAAGTGATTTTTTGATCTACATCTGGAGTACTGCTTTTTCTATTTTCACTCTCCTTCATTAGCGA
>Ga0256797_1000088_pt1 | contig 16359 bp, 7 predicted proteins | sample MC6MC0948MT_FD_190196 | JGI IMG/M metagenome (GOLD analysis project Ga0256797, IMG submission 190196) | Metatranscriptome of enriched soil aggregate microbial communities from Iowa State University, Ames, United States - MC6-MC0948-MT... | ecosystem: Environmental > Terrestrial > Soil >...
ATGAAACCAGCCGCTCTTGCCGGTACCGGCAAACCCAAATTTGATTTTTTACTGTTCTTTTGCCTGGCACTGGCAGCACTCCTCTTGGCTAACTACAGCCAGGCCCAGGGTCGCGCTGTAGACAAATTCCCGGTTCCTGCATTTAATACCCAGACCCAATTCTACCTGCAAAGAACTACTGATGCCAATACGATCATGTATGACCTCAATTTCAAAAATGGGGTACTCAATGAAAAAGAACCTATAAAACCTTATTGGATAAGATATACAGAGAAAGGTGCTAAGAAAAGCCTGAGCAGTATACAGAATAATTATGCTTTTGGTGTTAAGAGTACCAAACTAAAAGACGGTCAGTTCAAATTGTTGTTTGCCGGCTATGGCAAAGTGCCGCTTTACCTTAAAAAGTTAAATAATGGTGCTTACCAGACGAGTGTACACCTGGACGGACAGGAAATGATCCTGCAAAGACTGTATATACATATCGAACCCGGTGGTACTTTCTGGTCGCCTAATATTGGCTATATTGAATTTAAAGGCCGGGAAACAGCCAGTGGCAAGTGGGTACAGAAAAGGATCAATCCAAAATCATAGCTGACAAATCTGCAAGATTTTGTTCGTAATAATGACAAAAGGGGATCTATGCTTTCTATTCGGAAGCGTAGGCCCCTTTTCTGTATATTTGGAATAGTTTTTGAACTGTCTTTCTTAAAATAAAACATCATGTCTGATATACTGACCACAACATTTAATACTCCTTTTCAATCAGCTCCCTTTGAGCAGATCAAAACAGAAGATTATTTACCTGCTTTTGAAGCGATGATCCTGAAGGCAGAGCAAGAGATCGATAGTATCGTTAATAATACAGCAGCACCTGATTATAACAATGTTATAGAAGCATTAGCCTATTCCGGCCAGGAGCTGGAAGTACTGTCCAATATTTTCTTCAATATCAATTCGGCAGAAACCAATGATGCAATTCAAAAAATAGCTCAGGATGTTTCGCCTTTATTATCGGCACATGCTTCAAAAATTGCACAAAACATCCCTTTATTTGAAAAAATAAAGACGGTTTATGAGCAACAAGCTGCCTATAATTTAAATGAAGAGCAAAAAACCTTACTGCAGGATACCTATAAAGGATTTGAACGTAGTGGTGCCTTGCTCAACGATGCAGACAAAAAAAAGCTGGAAGACATCAATAAAGAGCTTTCTTTAAAATCCCTGCAATTTGGTCAAAATGCGCTGGCGGCCACTAATGCATATGCCAAACACATTACCGATAAAACGCTTTTATCCGGCCTACCTGAGGATGTTTTAGCACAATATGCAGAAGAAGCCAAAGAGCGTGGGCTCGAAGGCTGGGTGATCACTTTGCAATACCCCAGCTTCGTACCGCTGATGACTTATGCCGACAACAGGGAATTGCGGCAGGAGATCGCACTGGCCAGTGGTAAACGCTCCTTTGATGGCGGTGCTTATGACAACCAGGAACTGATCCGGGAAATTGTTACGCTGCGGGACCAGAAAGCGACACTTTTAGGTTATGAAAATTATGCAGCCTATGTGCTGGAAGAACGGATGGCAAAAACCCCGGGAAAAGTAAATGACTTCCTACAGGAACTGCTCGAAAAAGCAACTCCTTATGCAATCAAAGAAATAGATACCTTAAAAGAAATGGCTGCAAAGGATGGCATCACTGATATGCAAAGCTATGACCACTCCTATTATGCCGAAAAATTAAGAAAGCAAAAATTTGACCTGAGTGATGAAGAACTGAAACCATACTTCCCTCTGGAGCAAGTACAGGAGGCGGTTTTTGGTTTAGCGAAAACGCTGTTTGGGCTTGAGTTTGAGGAGCTGCAGGACATTCAGAAATACCACCCGGATGTAAAAACCTATAAGATCACGGAAAACGGGAATTACAAATCTCTTTTGTATGTAGACTACCATCCCCGCAAAGGCAAGCGTTCCGGGGCCTGGATGACTTCCTACAAAAACCAGTATAAAAAAGAGGGTGAAAACCACAGGCCCCATATTTCTGTAGTCTGTAATTTCTCCAAACCTACCGCAGAACTGCCCAGCCTGCTCAGTTTCCAGGAAGTGACCACTTTATTTCACGAGTTTGGTCATGCTTTGCATGGTGTATTGGCAGATACACAATACCCGGGGCTCTCCGGCACCTCCGTAAAATGGGATTTTGTAGAATTGCCTTCACAGTTCCTGGAAAACTTCTGCTACGAACCGGAATTCCTGAAAACCTTTGCACACCATTATAAAACCGGGGAAGTATTACCGGAAGAGAAGATGGCACGCATTGCGGAAAGCAAAAATTTCATGGAAGGTTACCAAACGATGCGCCAGTTAGGTTTCGGCATCCTGGATATGGCCTATCATACCAAGGCGGCAACGCTTGGTGATATTAAATCTTTTGAAACGGCTGCTACAGCGGCCACCAGCCTTTATCCTTTAAACCCGGAAACAGCGGCCAGCCCTTCATTTTCTCATATATTCGGGGGTGGTTATGCTGCCGGTTATTATTCCTATAAATGGGCTGAGGTGCTTGATGCAGACGCCTTCCAATACTTTAAAGAAAACGGGCTCTTCAATCCTGAAGTTGCGGCTAAATATAAAGTGCTTTTATCCTCCGGTGGTACCAAAGACCCGATGGAGTTGTTTAAAGCGTTCCGGGGAAGCGAACCTAAAGTAGCAAGCCTGCTGAAAAGAGCATTCGGATAAAAACTATTGGTTGATTTAACGGGAAAGGCGGTGTCTGAAAAGCTAACCAAATTTGTCCTCCTGAGTTTATCGAAGGATAGACAAATTTGGCAATCAATTCTTGTCACATTGCGACAAGCTCAATGTGACAAGCTCAATGTGACAAGAATTCTGTCTTTTAGATAGCTTCTTTCCCGTTTACTTAATAGCTTGTATAGCGCTCAAAGGTTTGCCAGTACTTATCTTTAAAGATCTGGTAATCTATTTCCAGCTTACCGGCGAACTGGTGAATAAGATGCTGGGTAATGCGGGAAGGCGCCCGGAACCCTTTACAAGCGAAATAGATCTCCCGGATCCCTTCTCCCGTTTCCCGGCCCAGGTTGATAAAGCCATCGCCCTCAGGAAAATAATCCAATAGTAAATCATCAAACTGGTTGATCTGGGCTAAGGTTTCCGCATCCGGGAATCCTTCATTGACAGTGCCGTCGTAGTTGATGGCAATCTTCAATATCCAGGGATGTGAGCCTTTAAATTCCCAGTTGAGCGCAGCAGTATTCATAGTAGCAATAAGCTTACTGCCACTTTTTAACTGGGCTTCAAAGCCGGTATAACTATCATTGGCGGAATCATAATAATAATCGCCGTACTTCTCCACAAATTCTTTCTCCCGCCAGACCAGGTAAGGCTTTAATTTGGAAATCGGTATTAACTCGGCATCGGCTTCAGCCTTTGCTGCGATCTTAATGGTATCTATCAGCGTTACCGCCTTGATCTCTCCCAGTAAATGATCTATAAATATGAAAGCGCCGCTGTAAGCCGTACTTTTCTGCTCTTCTGTGAAATGAGCCAATACAATGACCAGTTCAATTTCATCGGGATATTTTTCATGCCGGATCGGGTAAAAGCAAATACTTTTTTCTTCGAATTTCAAGCCGGAAAGCTCCACATTAATCTCATTAGCCGAATGCTCCGGTTTAAGCGCGGTAAATTTCCAGTTGTTAACGGTTGGTGCTGCTGCAACCAGTTCTTCAACGAAAACGATGTTCTTGATTACGCCATCTGCAGTAAATATAAGCTCAGCGGTAGCATCATCATGCATCCCTACGAGAAAAAATACCCGGTCTTTTAATGGGCCTAGCTCAGGAGCCAGTAAATCAAAAAAACTATCTTCTGCCTCATTTACCGTCTTTAGGCGTTCAAATAACAGGGCAGCATGATCGCTGAACCAGCTCCAGAATTGCTGGTATAAAGCGAGGTAAGGTGATTCGCTAATATCTGTTTTTAGTAAGTCCATTTTACTATTTAAAAGTAAAAAAAATCGGGCAGAAATCAAACAACAGGCAACAATAAATCCATAAAAAATCCGGGATAAGTATTACTCATCCCGGCTTTTTTATGAACAAATGAAATGACAGATTATTCTGCGACAAATTTAAATTTAGCCAGTGGGGCCATTTTGCCCTTATTTAAAGAAAGCACTCCATTATTAACAGTATAATTATCTGCCGTTCTTAATGCTTCCCCAAATTGGTTTTCTATATCCATTATGCCCAGGCAAGCCATCATCGTTTGCATGGCCGGACCGAATTCTATTTTAAAATCGTTCATTTGCTTAACGCTGCCGCCAAAACCGTTACAACCCGAATGACCGAAAAAAGTACCGTCTTCTTCTTTAAAAGCCAGGAAAGGCTCCTTCTGTAGTTGCTCTGATTTAACTACGGGCTTACCGCGTAATTCTATCAATACCCATTTTCCACCCAACAGGCGTTTGTTAATTTTAGCAGGATTACCAGTGCTTACCTCTGGCCCTACACTACCTCCTGATTTTACGAACTCGTTTCCGTTAAATTCATTTTTCAGTTTTCCTTCCATTACCCGGAATTTCTCCTGGGTTTCGGATAAAGTAATCGTATTGCCACCCGGGTTCCAGGTCACTTTACCGGAGTTAAACAGGTTGCCATTTTTATAAAGATAGCTATTGTCTGCAAACAAGCTTAATTTTATTAGTCCATTAGAGTAGGCCCCTACCCAATCCAGGCTATTTTTGGAAGTATGGGTACCTGCTTTCTTTTTCTTTGTTTGTGCATGAACTGTTCCGGGATATAGACCGGCACTTAGCACCGCTAGCAGTACAATCGTTTTAATGGGTGTAATAATTTTCTTCATATATTTATCTGTTTAATATTCAGTTTAGATAAAATAACAAAATCACTGGATGAACGAAAATAATGAAAATAAAGAGAAATAGTGGCTTGGGCCCCTGTTAAATTATCAACATATGGTCTATCCCCTTTGCAGAAGTATTAATTAGGCACTGAGATCCACAATTAAATAGGCCTCTGTTCCGTTATTTTTCAGGGAGTCAAAGCAAAAATTATGATGTATTTTTGATGCGATGCTCTCTTAATTCAGAAAATAAGCAATGAATAAAAATATACCTGTCCTGAAGCAATCGGCCTGTGCCCTTCTTTTATCTGCCCTTTCCTTATTGACAACGCCCGTTGTGCTTAAGGCACAGACAGAGCGGCCTTATGTAAGCGGCTGGAATACCTATTTACCTTATGCCGATGTTATAGACTTTGACAGCGACGATAATGACCTCTTTTATTGTATCTCCAGGGCTTCTTTTTTTACTTACAAGCATAGTGAAGGTATGGTAGAAAGATACAGCAAGGCTAATGGCATGAACGATGTAGAAATGGCATTTATAGAGGCAGATGATTACACCGGGAAAGTTGCCCTGGTCTACCTGAACGGGAATATAGATCTTTTTAAAGATGGTAAATTTGAGAATATCCCTGATTTAAAAGTATCTACCGTACCCGGAGATAAAACATTATATGCAGCACATACCCGGAACGGCAAGCTGTACATCAGTTCTGGTATCGGCCTCATTATCGTTGACCTGGACAAGAAAGTTGTAGCGCAGCAGATCCCTTTTTACAGCAATAATACCCAGGCCCTGGTCAAATCGGTAACCACTAAAGACAACAATATATATGTGGCCACAAACATTGGGTTATTTACTACAAATTTAAATAATCCTCAATTATTCAATTACAGCACCTGGCAGCAGATCAGCACACTGAATTTTAGTTTTTTAAGCAGTAATGATCAGCATGTTTTTGTAGCCACAGAAAACCAGGTTTACCAGGTAGCTAATAATAACCTGGTCAGCATCAATAATACTTCAAACCCGATCCAAAGGCTGGATGGCAGTAGTGATGGCAATGTATGGATACTCACTAAAGAGCAATCCCTGGCTCCATATGCTGTAAAAGTAAGCAGCAACGGAACTGTTATCGACTCCATCCCTTCTTTTTTTGCGGCCAGGTTTATGGATGAAGGTGATGGCAATTACTGGTCTGCCGATGTTTATTCGGGGCTTAGAAGAAGAAGCAGTGCCGCCCCTAATGAAGCCTGGTCTAATATTGCCCCTGCCGGCCCCAACAGCGCCGGTGCTTATAAAGTATGGGCAAAAAACGGGGAGATATGGCTGGCACATGGTAGTAAAGACTACACCTCATGGCTTCCCGGCCTGAACCAGGAAGCATTTTCCCGGTACCAAAACGGTTCCTGGCGCAACTGGAAATGGGACATTATTAGCCCCCTGCCGGCCGCGCAAAGATATTACCGTACCGATGCCATTGCCATTCAAAAAGATGAAGCAAGCGGGAATGTATATGCCGGTTTGCTGAATGGTGGCGTGATTAAAATTGATGCCAATGACCAGCTAAGCACCTATCGAAACGGTTACCTGGGCACCAACATTCAAAATGACACGAATAGCTACAGGGTAACCGATCTTAAGCTCGACACCGACAATAATCTATGGATCACCCAGAGTGCCGTACAAAATGCGCTAAGAGTTAAAACATTCGATGACAAATGGTACAATTTTAATATTAACGGCATCACGCACCTGGCTGCGATAGCTATTGATGATTTAGGCCAAAAGTGGATGGCATCAGGAGAAAGCGGGGATGGTATAGCGGTATTTAATGATAATAACACCATAGGTAACCCTAATGATGACTACGTCAGAAAGCTCAGTACGGGTGAAAATAACGGCAATTTGCCCAGTTTGAAAGTGCATACCATTGCAAAAGATAAGAATGGTGAAATGTGGGTAGGAACGGAGAGCGGTATCGGCATATTCAGCTGCGGTGCCGACATTCGCCAGGGCGTCTGCAATGCTATATTAAGGCCATTGGTCACTAAAGGTTTTAACTTCGCCAATCATATGTTTGAAGGTATCCCGGTAAAATCAATTGCTATTGACGGGGGTAACCGTAAATGGGTCGGTACCAGCGTAGGAGTATTCCTGCTTTCAGAAGACGGAGAAGAGATCATCGAACAGTTTACCGCGGAAAACAGCCCTTTATTATCCAATACGATTATTAATATTGATATAGACCCGGTTACCGGCGTTGTTTACATCTCTACTGCTAAAGGCCTATGTTCTTTCGGCGGCAGCGCTATTGAAGCCGAAGCGACTATCGAAAAACCCCTGTTTGTATTTCCCAACCCCGTACCCTCCGGCTATAACGGCCAGATCTCTATCAAGGGTATGACAGAGGCAGCTAATGTTAAGATTACTGATATTAACGGGCAGCTCGTCTTCCAGGGAACCTCAAACGGTGCTATGTTGGCCTGGAACGGGCGTGATTATAACGGCCGCAAAGTACAGTCCGGCGTTTACCTGATATTTGTGGTCAGTAAAGATGGTACACAAAAAGCTAACGGCAAGTTTATTATTCACGAGTAGTAAGTAATGATTATAGCGACAAAAGGCATTGTTTTAAAGGTCATAAAGTATGGGGATTCAAGTATCATCTGTAATATTTTTACAGAACTGCTTGGCTTACAGACCTACCTGGTAAAAGGAGTCAGAAGTGAAAAAAAGCAAAGCCAAAAAGGCAATATCCTCCGGCCAGGCAATATTTTAGACTTGCAGGTATATCACCAAAACGAGAAAAACCTGCAATACATTAAGGAATACCGGCTGGATTACTTCTTCGAAACCATAGGAGATAACGTGATTAAAAACACCCTCTTACTGTATGCGGTAGAAGTATTAGGTAACCTTGTGCAAACAGCCGATGCGCAGGAAGACCTTTTTGAATTTGCCACCGGCTTTTTGCATAAAATGGACCGGGCCAGGGCAGATCAATTGGGCAATATGCCGGTCTTCTTCCTGAAAGAAGCAGCTAAGAAAATGGGCTATGCCATTGATGATAACTACAGTAGCAGCAACTGCTATTTAAACACCTACGAAGGCTGTTTCCAATCGCGGCCCGGGGAGGCTTTGCCTGTATTTGACCGGGAACTTTCTTATAATTGTTATTTGTTGATCAAAGAAACAATCTTCGAAAATATGAGCGGTATAAAAGTACCTGCCGCAGACCGTTCCGCTATTCTCGAAGGTTATCTTCACTTTCTACAATGGCACGACAAAAGCTTTAAACCGCTAAAGTCCCTGCCCGTTTTACAGGCTATTTTGCATTAGCCGGGTTCAGCTTGCTGTGTTTATACCCGAATAAGAAATAGACAACCAACCCTGCACCCATCCAGCAAAGGAACACCAGCCAGCTATTGGCCGGGATCTCTATCATAAGATACATACAGCATAGTAAACCCAGCACCGGGATCAAAGTGTACTGCTTATAAGCAGCATAGATCACGATTGCGGTGGCTGCGATTACATACAATACAAATAAAATTTCATCAAAGTTTATAGCATATAAATGCTGGTAATTATAGCTGAACTTCTCCCAGGTAAAGAATAAAAATACCAACAGTAATACCGGTGCAATATACCGGGAATTGATATAAGGTAATTTGAACTTTTGATCCGGGCCTGCTTTAGGCAGGCGCAACACTCCGGCGCATACCAGTACGAAGGCAAAGAGTGTACCTATACTGGTCAGGTCCGTAACAATATTGGCATCAATAAACAGTGCCGGAACGGCAACGATAAGGCCGGTAATTATTGTGGCAAAACCCGGCGTTTTGAATTTAGGGTGGAGTTTGGAAAACTTCTTGGGCAGGAGACCATCGCGGCTCATGCTCATCCATATGCGGGGTTGCCCGATCTGGAAAATCAGCATTACACTGGTGGCAGCAACCACTGCACTGAAGGAAATAATTTTACCAATAATCGGCTGATTGATCTGTTCAAAAACAAAAGCCAAAGGGTCGGTCACGTGCTCAAACTTACTGAAATGCACCATGCCCGTGATCACCAGGGCCGTAAGAACATAAATCCCGGTACAGATCAGTAAAGAATAAATCATCCCCCGCGGCATATCCCGCTGTGGATTTTCACATTCTTCGGCCGTAGTAGAGATCGCATCAAAACCTATATAAGCATAAAACACTGCAGAAACGCCCATCAACACCCCTTTAAAGCCATTAGGCATAAAGGGCACATAATTATCAGAATTGATATAAAAGAAACCCAATGCGATCACAACTACCAGTATCACGAGCTTCACCACTACCATGGCATTCGCGCTTTTCTTGCTTTCTTTTATCCCGATATAAGCCAGCCAGGTAACCAGGATCACGACCACAAAAGCCGGCAGGTTCATAATTATTTTATTGCCGCCAATACTTGGTGCCGTAAGCCAGGCCTGTGCATGAATATTTTCCGCACCTTTCATAAAGGCGTCTTTAGCCGTCTTCACATCAGAAATGAGCCATGCAGGCAGATGGATATTCGCTGCTTCCAGCATATTATTAAAATAACTGCTCCAGCTGATGGCTACTACAATGTTCCCTATTGCATATTCCAGGATCAGCGACCAGCCGATGACCCAGGCAATGATTTCGCCAAAAGCTACGTAGGAATACGTATAAGCACTACCCGATACGGGGATACGTGCGGCAAACTCTGCATAACACAAGGCAGTAAACCCACAAGTGACTGCTGTAATCAGGAAAAGGAAGATGACGCCCGGGCCACCCTGGAAAGCAGCCTGGCCAATGGTACTGAAGATACCGGCACCAATTACAGCCGCTATACCCATCATTACCAGGTCTCTTACCTTAAGCGTACGCTTCATCGTATGCTCTCCAACCCTTTGCGGGATATTTTCATCTATTCCCAATAATTCAGGTGTGACATCCGGGTGGGAGTGCCGGGCTTGTTCTATTGTTTTTTTTCTTGTTAGTTGATTAAACATATGGAATTAGTTAAAGCGGCCTGTCTGCACCGTTGCAGCCTGCTGCTATTTTTATAGAGAAGCCGTTTAAAGATATATAATTTATGAATACTGGTATTTTACGTTCAAATATAATCACAAAGATTGTTCTGACGCTATTTTTATTGTTTTTGACCTTCAACTGCCAGATTTCTTAATAGTTTAATAGCTGACCTTTCGCATTAACATTTTGATTTCAAAAGCCTTTTATGCAACTGCTACCCTTTTTTCATCTTACTTTTGTTATCTATTAGTTTAAACTAAAGCAAAGCAAAATATGAGGTCATTTTATTATTTAATATGTACGGCACTACTATGCCTTACTATTAATGCACAGGCTCAAAACAGAACAAACAGGATGGAAAAAGGAACCCCATGGGCCAAAGTTGACTCACTGGTCAGCATTGGCAAACCGGAATCCGCTAAACTTATTGTTAGCGATATTCTGAAATCGGCGGAACAAAAAAAGCAGGCGGATGAAATGATTAAAGCAAAAGCCTGGCTGCTGGCACTGGATCAGCAACAGGAAGATGCGCATGCCAAAGCCCTCCAAAATCTGGAAGCTGAAGTGCTCAAAGCCAAAAGCCCGGTTGAAAAAGCCATCTGGCAAAACATGGCGGCCAAAGCTTATCTATCTTATTTTGAAAACAACCGGTACCAGATCTACCAGCAAACAACAGTGGCAAATAATACCAGTACCGATATTGCCACCTGGGATGCGACAAAGTTCCATAAAAAGATTACGGCATTATTCCTCGCATCTATTGCAGATCGCCAGGAACTGTTGAGCACACCTACTGCTAAGTATAAAGCAATCATTGATCCGGGACAAAACACAACACAATTGCGCCCCAGCCTTTACGACCTTTTAGTATTTGATGCCTTAGATTATTTCAAGTCAGATGAAAGGGATGTCATCAACCCTGCCTATAAATTCAGTATTGATGAAGCGAAGTACTTTTCACCGGCAACAGAATTTGTCAAACTGGACATCCGCTCTAAAGATAGCAGCTCTCTGCAAATGCAAGCCTTAAAACTATACCAGGAAATCATTAGCAAAAATATTCAGGGCGATAATATAGAAGGCCTTATTGATGCGGACCTGTCCCGACTGGCATTCGTATACCAATACGCTACAATAGCGAACAAAGAAGAAGTGTACCGGGAAGCCTTGTACGCTTTGGCTAAAAAATACAGCAAAAATCCGGGTGCTGCCCAGGCTTATTTCCTGGCAGCCCAGACTAAGCTCATCTCGACTGCCAATAGCAGAGGTAGACATATGGAAGCAACAGTGGAAAATAAAGCCGACCTGCTTGCCCTAAGAACAGAATTGCAGCAGATCATTAAGCAATACCCTAAATCGGAAGGGGCTATAAACGCAGCCAACATGATCGCCAACCTGGAAGACCGTTCTGTAAAAATAGCACTCGAAGACGCTTATATTCCTAATGAAAACATTAAATTCTTACTAGCTTATAAGAATATCAAAGAGGTGGAGATCAGTATTTATACTACAAACCTGGCTCAGGCAAGGAACGAAGAATACCTCGGCAAACTCGTTAAAACCTGGAAACAAACCCTGGTCAATAGTGAAGACCTTAAAGACCACAGTGTAGAGCTTAAAGCTGATGGGTTACCCGCAGGCCTTTACCAGGTAGTGATCAAAGACAACCATACGGATCTTGTCGTTAAAAAATTATTACAGGTAAGCTCTTTATCTGGCATCAGGCTCCAGGGGGATAAAGAAGAAAATAAATTGTATGTATTAGACCGCAAAACCGGGCAATATGTAGCTAATGCGAACCTGGCCCTGATTAATTTTCAATACCAGAATAAAAGCGGAAAATATCTTGGTAGCATCAAAAAAATGTTGAACGGTACTAAAGAAGGTACGATTGCTTTGCCGGGAGACAATATTGATTACAATACTTCTTTTGCCTTTGTAAAAGGCAAAGACACGTTCCTCGTAAATCAGAATGAAAGCTATGGCCTGCGCAGGGAACCTTATTACCGTGATAACGATCAGGTACATAAGACAAATTTCATCTTCACCGATCGTAGCATTTATCGCCCGGGGCAGACGATTTACTTCAAAGGTATTTTGTTGAATAGTCAAAATGCCAAACAACATAATGTCGCCGCCAATGAAACCGTTAAAGTGATCTTCCGGGATGCGAATTATCAGCCCATAAAAGAATTGTCCTTTACCACAAATGAATTCGGTTCTTTCTCCGGTAGCTTTGAAGCGCCGGTAACCGGTCTTACCGGTGGTATGAGTATCAGCTCGGAATATGGCAGCGTATACTTTAATGTAGAAGAATACAAACGCCCGAAATTCTATGTGGAGTTTGACACCTTAAAGGCTAACTATAAAGTCGAAGAAATCATTAAGATATCCGGTAAAGCATTAGCTTATGCCGGCAATAACATAGACCAGGCTACGGTTAAGTATCGCGTGGTGCGCAATGTGCGTTACCCCTACCCTTGGCTCTACCGCTCTTATGTACCTAGTACCCCACAAATGGAAATCATTAATGGCACTACAACTACAGATGAAAATGGCAACTTCAATTTTGAGTTCACGGCTATCCCGGATAAGAGCGTGGATGCCAACAGCCTGCCTGTTTTCACCTATACCATTACTGCGGACATCACCGATATTAATGGAGAAACCAGGAGCAATACCCAATATGTATCTGTTGGTTACCGCAGCCTGGATATACAGTTAAGTGCGCCAGCACAGACACTTTCCAGCAATCTGAACAACATTTCGGTATCGACGCGAAACCTGAATGGTGTATTTACTCCGGCTACGGTACAGGTGCAAATCAGCCCGCTGCAAAGCCCGGATAAATTCTACCGCGAGCGCTTATGGGCGATGCCGACCGACTTCATTTATACAGAAAGCGAATTCAAGCAACTATTTCCAGCTGACCAGTATAAAGAAGAATGGAAACCGGAAAACAGGAAAAAGCTGGCTGCTGCCTGGAACAATACGTTTACCAGTACTAAAGAAGGTAAATTTGAGTTACCTAAAAACATCTGGAAACAATCCGGTTATTACGAGATCGAGGTAAAAGCAAAAGATAAAGAAGGTAAAGAAGTCGTGCAAAAGCAATTTATCTATGTTTTTGTACCTGATACAAAAGTACAATATGACCTGGCTCTTTTCACGGCCAGCGACAAGAATAGCTACCAGCCGGGAGAAAATATAAAACTCTTTGTAACACCGGCATTAGAACAGGCTAATTTATTGCAGCGCAACAGCTGGAACAAGCAATTAGATTGGAAGAAAAGTCCGCTGAATATCCCGGTAACAGAAGCCGACAGGGGAAGTCATAGTACCAACTGGCTCTATGTTTACAACAACCGGGTCTACCAGGCGACACAAAGTATCAATATTCCCTGGACTAATAAGGATCTATCGATCACTTGGGCAACCCATCGGGATAAATTATTACCGGGCGCTGCGGAAGAGTGGACCCTTACCATCAAGGGGCATCAAAAAGAAAAAGTAGCCGCCGAATTAGTTGCCGGTTTGTACGACGCTTCCCTGGAGGCATTAAATCCTCATGCCTGGAACTGGAGCAAACTATTTGGCAGCAATAGTCAGTATATTTACTGGAATAACTTTGGTTTTAGCAGCAATAGTCAGGAAGCCCGCCAGCAGGATCCCGGAGCTAGTAATATCGAAAAAGAATATCCATCCTGGACTTTGCCGCTTGACTTTGGCAGCTATAATCGCTATTACGGCGGCCGAAGGATGTATATGAACAGTGCTGCCGGAGCTGATTATGCAGAGGCTGAAATAGTATTAGAGGACGCGGTTAGCAGTGAAGCACGGGAAGCTAGTAAAGCAGTACCCGCACCTAGTACAAAGAACAGCACACAAGAAGGTAGTGATCAGCCTAATGCGATTAATCCTTCTGGAACACCCATACCGCCAAAAGATAAAAATAACGGTACAGCAGCAGTGCCTATCCGCACCAATTTAAATGAAGCGGCCTTCTTTATCCCGCAATTACAAACCGACGCCGATGGCAATATCAAAATAAAATTCACCATACCGGAAGCACTTACCGAATGGAATTTTATGGCCTTCGCGCATACTAAAGACTGGCAAACGGGCTACCTGAGCGGTTCTGTAAAAACGCAGAAAGACCTGATGGTCACCCCTAACCTGCCCCGCTTCTTCCGCCAGGGTGATCAAATCACCATTGCGGCTAAGATCAGCAACCTGTCGGATAAAGCCTTAAACGGCAAAGCACGTATTGAGATCGTAGACGCCCAGACTTTACAAACTTTAAACCTGCCATTTGGTTTTAAAGAAAACCAGCAAAGCTTCACGGTAGCTGCACAGCAAAGCAGTGTGGTTAATTTCAGCCTCAACGTACCACAGGCCCGCTTTGAGCCTGTACTCGTACGCGTGATTGCCGAAGCCGGTGATTTCAGCGATGGCGAAGAGCACCTGGTACCAGTCGTCACCAACAGGATGCTGGTCACCGAAACACAACCTTTACCGGTTCGTGGTAACACTACAGAAAGTTTTTCTTTGGAAAAACTGTTACAGTCTGCCGGCAGCAATACTTTACTACATAAAGGACTGACTGTAGAATTCACCGGTAACCCGGCCTGGTACGCCGTACAGGCATTACCTTACCTGATGGAGTTCCCTTATGAATGCGCCGAGCAAACCTTTAACCGTTTTTATGCCAATGCACTGGCAGGCCATATCGTAGCGCAAAGTCCTAAAGTGGCCGCTATCTTTGATAAATGGCGTACGACCGATACGGCCGCATTATTGTCCAACCTGCAAAAGAACCAGGAGTTAAAAACAGCCTTGCTGGAAGAAACACCCTGGGTACTGGAAGCGAAATCAGAAGCGCAGCAAAAACAAAATATTGCCCGCCTGTTTGAAACGCATCAACTGGCAAAAGGCCTGAACAGCGCCATTGACAAACTGGCTAAAATGCAAAACAACGACGGCTCCTTTGGCTGGTTCCCGGGTATGGGCAGCAACCGTTACATCACCCAGTATATCCTGACCGGTATGGCGAAACTGCAATCCCTGAACGTAAAATCGGCACAGGACAAGGACGTGCAAAACATCCTGCGTAAAGGCCTTTCCTTCCTGGATACCGAAGTTTTGAAAGATTATCGCAACATCAAAAAGGAACATTTAAAACAAAATAACCTGTCTCAAACACAGATCCAGTACCTGTACCTGAGAAGCTTTATGAGCGGCACGGTACAGCAGGATGCAAAAATTGCCTATGATTATTACATGGGCCAGGAGAAACAATTCTGGATGAACCAGGGTAATTATATGCAAGGTATGATCGCCTTGACCCAGTTCCGTAAAGCCGATAAACCTACGGCCAATACTATTATGGAATCTTTATCAGAAAGAGCCTTGCGTAGTAAAGAGATGGGTATGTACTGGAATACGAACAGGAGTTATTGGTGGTATGACCTGCCAGTTGAATCCCATGCCTTATTGATCACGGCTTTTGAAGAAATCAAAAAAGATGAAAAAACGGTAGATGACCTGAAAGTATGGTTGTTGAAACAAAAACAAACCCAGAACTGGCCAACAACTACGGCTACTGCAGATGCGGTTTATGCGCTGCTACGCAGCGGTACCGACTGGTTACAATATGAGCCGGAAGTAGTCATATCTTTAGGCAACATGACCATCAACTCCGCGCAGGAAAAAACAGAAGCCGGAACGGGTTATTTCAAAAAGCAGATCGAAGGCAAAGACGTAAAACCGGAAATGGGCAATATCAAAGTGACGGTAGACAATAAAACCGGCAAGAACACAGGAACTTCCTGGGGTGCTGTTTACTGGCAGTATTTTGAAAACATGGATAAGATTACTTCTTCTGTAGGCGCTAGTCCTTTAAACATAAGCAAACAGCTGTATATCGAAACCAATACAGATCGCGGACCGGTCTTAAAAGAAATCACGGCTAATCAACCGCTGAAAATAGGCGATAAAGTAAAAGTACGCATCGTATTGAAAGTAGACCGTGATATGGAATACGTACACATGAAAGATATGCGTGCTGCAGGTTTTGAACCCGTAAACGTTTTAAGCGGCTATAAATGGGGCAACGGCCTGGGTTATTACGAGTCGACCAAAGACATTGCTACCCACTTCTTCTTTGACCGTTTACCCAAAGGAACCTTTGTATTCGAATATCCTTTGGTAGTAGCACAAAAAGGTACGTTCTCCAATGGCATTACTACCGCGCAATGTATGTATGCGCCGGAGTTCAGTTCACATACCGAAGGCATCCGTGTAGAAGTGAAGTAGCACGTTGGGGGCAAAGCGACTAAAACTTACCCAACTCATCCAAAGCACCCTGCCCGTCGGGCGGCTGCGGATTAAATCAGTAGACAAGGCTAAGCATGTAGTACCGACAGCGGAGTACTG
>Ga0256797_1000090_pt1 | contig 16173 bp, 15 predicted proteins | sample MC6MC0948MT_FD_190196 | JGI IMG/M metagenome (GOLD analysis project Ga0256797, IMG submission 190196) | Metatranscriptome of enriched soil aggregate microbial communities from Iowa State University, Ames, United States - MC6-MC0948-MT... | ecosystem: Environmental > Terrestrial > Soil >...
CGCTGCCTTAAAAAGGAATAACATTATTTGAGCGTCTTAGTTAGTAGAAAAGCAGGCAGTTTGGTTTGGGAGGTCTGAAGAAGCCGTTTTTCAACTAAGGTATAATGGATATTTTTTAATGTCCGGTTTGTAATAAGCATCATTGTGATGCAAAAAGTATTGAATGGGCTTGATTGGGCTATTGATACGGGAGCAGTATTGAAGTGGGTTAGCCGGCAGGCCGATTTGTTTATTTATGAAGATAACAGGTTCTATTGTAACATATAATACATCATTGACAGAAGTATTGCAGGTGTGTAAATCTTTTTTGCAAAGTAAGAAGGTAACTCAACTGTATGTAATCGATAATTCTGCAATTGATCAGATAAGTTCTAAACTCAAGTTTGACAATAGGATAATTTATATGCATTTCCCCGGAAACCTGGGATATGGCAAAGCACATAATGTGGCCATGCGGGAAACCATGAATAATTCTGATTATCATGTTGTCTTAAATCCTGATCTTTTATTTGATGCGAAATGCCTGGAATCTTTAGGTAGCTTCATGGAAGAAAATGCTCATGTAGGCCTGGTTATGCCAAAAATAATCTATCCTGATGGCCGTATTCAGTATCTTTGTAAAAATAATCCTACTCCTTATATTTTGCTGGCCCGGCGTTTTATGAAAGGGCTGGGGCAGAAGCGCATGGAAGAAGCGCTTTATTTTTTCGAAAATAAAGATAAAGATTATGAAAAACCAATGTTTCATATTCCCTTCTTGTCCGGCTGCTTCATGTTCCTGAGATGCACCACTTTGCAACAGGCCGGTTTGTTTGATGAACGTATATTCATGTACACCGAAGATGCCGATTTAAGCAGGCGCATTCTGAAAATAGCAGAAACGGCGTATTTCCCGGAAGCGGTAGTGGTACATGATTTTAAAGGAGGCGTGCATAAAAGTACTTTATTGACCTGGTACGGATTCCGTTCTTCCCTGTATTACTTTAATAAATGGGGATGGCGCAACAAAATTGACCGGGAAGTCATTCAGTGAATGTTCATAAGTTGATCTAAGTGAAATATTACATCATCGCAGGAGAGGCAAGCGGCGATTTGCATGCGGCCAACCTGATTAAGGCATTAAAACAGAAAGATCCGGAGGCGCAGATAAGGGCCTGGGGCGGTGACCTGATGCAGGCTGTAGGCGCTGAAATTGTAAAGCACTATCGTGAGCTGGCTTTTATGGGCCTGGTGGAAGTTATCCGGCACCTCGGTACAATTCTTAAAAATATTTCCTTCTGTAAAGCCGATATCCGGGCATTTCAACCTGACGTGATCTTGTTTGTGGATTACCCCGGGTTTAATATGCGGATCGCCAAATGGGCGCATCAGCAGGGCTTCCGGACCGCTTATTATATTTCCCCCACCGTATGGGCCTGGAAAGAAAACCGCGTACATCATATCAATAAATATGTTGATGAAATGATGGTGATCCTTCCTTTTGAAAAACCATTTTATGCAAAGTATAATTATCCGGTGCATTATGTAGGACATCCTTTGGTAGAAGTGATGGAAGCAGAGTTGCAGCGGCCTCCCTTACTTTCCAAGGAGAAAAAAGTATTGGCCTTATTGCCGGGAAGCCGCACCCAGGAAATCAAAAAACTACTGCCGCTGATGCTGGAGGTGGCCGCCACCATGCCGGATTATCAGGTGCTGATCGCACAAGCACCAGCTCAGGATGAAGCCCTTTATGATGCTATTATTAACGGCAATCGTTCCGTATCATTAATAAAAGGCAAAACATATGAAATCTTAAAAATAGCAGATGCAGCTATTGTAGCTTCGGGTACGGCAACATTGGAGACAGCTTTATTAGGTGTGCCACAGGTTGTGGTGTACAAGACCAGCCCTTTAACGTTTAAAATCGTAAAAGCTATGGCTAAAACTGAATACGTCGCCTTGCCGAATATTATTTTAGGTAAGCTTTCTGTTGTTGAGTTGTTGCAAGATGATTTTACGCTCCCTGCATTACAAAAGGCAGTGGCAGATATTACAGTGAACAGCGATAATATTGACCGGATGCAAACGGATTACTCAAAAGTCTGGCATATGCTGGCGCATGATGGCAAGGCCTCTGAAAATGCCGCGGGTATCGTTTTTGAATTGGCTGCAAGGGGAAAATAGCACGCTCCATAAAAGGTATAGTCCTCCACACATTTTTGTTTTACTTCCATATAATTAGTATTTTTAGCTAAATTGCTGTAGCCCTACACGCTATTTAAATTGTTTCTTCATGCATTATTATGAGCTATATGCTTTACTGAAAAATAATTTCCCGGATACTGCAGTACATTCCGTAATCCCGGAGTTAGAGCTTGAGATCAAACGGTATATCTTTGCATCTGAAAAAGCGGCATTATACTTATCAGGCAGCAAGCAATTACAATGCAACAACCATGGGCTGAATTTTGAAGAAGATTGCAGTGCCTGTAATAATAACGAGGGTGATCTTGAATTAAGTGATTTCGAGATCGCGTGTAATCAATCTTTTTCCTATTATATCTTAAAAAAATCAGCATCGGAGCGGAATAATGGGTTTATCCTTTTCTTCCATGGCTTGAATGAGAAAAGATGGGATAAATACCTGCCCTGGGCTTATGAACTTGTCCGCCAAACCGGGAAAGCAGTGATCTTATTCCCCATTGCTTTCCATATGGACCGTGCGCCGGAAGACTGGAGTGATAAGCAACAGATGCTGCAACTGGCTAAAAGCAGGACGGAAAAGTATCCGGAAAACAATACTTCTTCCTCCTTTATTAATGCGGCCATGAGCAACCGGCTGGAGCATTTCCCGCAACGCTTATTCTGGTCGGGACTACAGACCTATGCAGATGTGATGCAATTGATCGGATCAATCCGGGAAAACAAGGTGCCGGACATCGCGCCTCAGGCTACCGTTGATTTATTCGGGTATTCGATAGGGGCCTTTTTTGCCAGTATTTTGAAAATGGCCAATCCTTCGGCTGCTTTCCAAACGGCTAAACTATTCTGCTTCTGTGGCGGGATGACAATTGATCGTATGTTCCCGGTGTCTAAATATATTATGGATGCGAGCGCTGCCATTGCCATGCAAAGGATTTATGCAGAGCTCTTAAGTGCTAATTTCGCTACCGATAAGCGCCTGGCGCATTTCCAAGATTGGGAACATCATCCCGAAGAAGCCTGGTTTAAGACCATGCTGCGCTACAACTATTTTGTGAAAGAAAGAGAGGCTTTGTTAGGAGAGATAAGTCACCAGGTCAAAGCCCTGGTTTTGAAACAGGATGAAGTAGCCCCACCTGTAGAAGCATTAAACACGTTAAAAGGCGGCTACCGGGATATCCCGATAGAAGTGATCATTGATGATTACTCCTATCCTTATTCGCATGTAAACCCTTTTTCTTTAGTCCATAAATATAAACAAGAGGTAGATACGGCATTTAACCGGTTTGCCGGGATAGCCGCCTCATTTTTAAAATAAAACAGATGAATTTAATCAACAAAAAAATCCTGCTTGTTGCAGCACTTGGTTTTGCCTTCGTTTTATCCGGTTGTCAGGATGCCCGGAAAGCAGTAGCTTATAATGACCAGGTAGTGGCGATACAAAACGACATTATTGTAAAATTTATAAGCTTTACAAAAGAGATTGAAAATATGGATAGTGCTGATGCACAGGCGGCACGCCGGCAAGTGTTAGTACAGGTTGAAGCAGGAATAAAGCAGGCGCAGCAATTGAAATTTGAAGGCGATGACAAGCAATTTAAAATGGCCTTTATGGACTTGCTACAGTTTTACAAAAAAGTGGTAGCTAAGGATTACGAAGAGCTGATCGCACTGGCTTATACCCAAAATAAACCGCCTGATCATGCGGATAAAATAAATGCACTTGTGGCTCGTTTTTCGAAAGAAGAAGAAAAATATGACCTTAAGTTTGCCAATGCCCAAAAGCAGTTTGCCCAAACTCATAACTTTATAACCGGCGAAAATAAACTGCAAAAAGAAATCGATAAGACTAAATAAGGAATAATACGCTGGTAAAATAAAAATCCCCGGATAGCTCCGGGGATTTTCTATAATTAAGTACTTTGCTATTGTTTATCGGGCAACATTGACGGCACGTTTTTCACGGATTACCGTTACTTTGATTTGCCCTGGATATTGCATCTCTTTCTGGATTTTATCCGCGATCTCAAAACTTAAACGGTCGCTGTCGCTGTCGGTTACTTTGTCTGCTTCTACAATAACGCGCAATTCACGTCCTGCCTGGATCGCGTAAGCTTTTTCCACGCCATCATAAGCTACGGCTAAGTTTTCAAGATCTTTGATTCTTTGCAGGTAGCTCTGCATAATTTCCCGACGGGCACCTGGCCTTGCTCCGCTGATGGCATCACAAGCCTGGATGATCGGGGAGATAATAAAGGCCATTTCCATCTCATCATGGTGCGCACCGATGGCATTAATTACCGCAGGGTGTTCACCGGCTTTTTCCGCCAGTTTAGCGCCCAATAATGCGTGGCTTAATTCTGTTTCTTCATCCGGCACTTTACCAATATCGTGTAATAAACCGGCTCTTTTCGCTAATTTAACGACTTTCTGGCCCAGGCCAAGCTCTGCAGCCATAATACCACAAAGATTCGCGGTTTCTTTGGAGTGCATCAATAAGTTTTGACCATAAGAAGAACGGAAACGCATTTTACCGACCATTCTCACCAGGTCTTTATGCAAACCATGGATACCCAGTTCTATGATCGTACGTTCACCAATTTCCATTACCTGGTCTTCGATCTGTTTTTTAGTTTTTTCTACCACCTCTTCAATACGTGCAGGGTGGATCCGGCCATCCTGTACCAGGCGTTGCAGGGATAAGCGGGCTATCTCTCTTCTGAGGGGATCGAAGCAGCTCAGAACAATTGCTTCCGGCGTATCATCAATCACCAGGTCCACACCGGTAGCGGCTTCCAGAGCACGGATGTTTCGACCTTCACGGCCAATGATCTGGCCTTTGATCTCATCACTTTCAAGGTTGAATACGGTAATGGCATTTTCTATCGTTTGCTCTGCAGCAACACGTTGTATACTTTGAATAACAATTTTCTTAGCTTCCTTGCTGGCATTGGTTTTTGCCTGCTCCACGATTTCCTGTATATGCGCCATTGCATTGGTACGCGCTTCTTCTTTCATGGCCTCCACAAGTTCCGCTTTTGCTTCTTCTGCGGAAAGGTTGGCAATTTTTTCCAGGCGTTTGATCTGCTCTTCCTGGTGTTTTTCCAGTTCGGCTCTTTTTATTTTAGCTGATTCTATATGGTCCTGCAGTTCTGTTTTAAGTTCCGTATTTTCATTGACCTGGGTCTGAACGGACTTTAATTTGTCGTTTAAGGACTGTTCTTTTTGTTTTAGTTTATTTTCCTGCTCGCTTACTTTTTGATTACGTAGATTAGTTTCTTTATCGTGATCGGCCTTTAATTGTAAAAAATGTTCTTTAGCTTCAAGTACTTTCTTTTCTTTAATCGTATCTGCTTTTGCTTGCGCATCTTCTATCAGTTTCTGAGCTTGCTGTTCTGCTTCTGCTACCTTGTTAGCGGTATTCTTGGCAAATATTAGCTTTCCTAAGATGATTCCTAATATAACCCCGACTACCACCGCACCTATAATTGCGATATTGTCCATTGTGTCTATCTGTTATGTTTAATTGAAATTTAATGTTTTTTTATCAATACTATGACCCGCGAAGTTAAAATATTTTTTTAACTTACAAGTCCTATAAATTGTGTAACGGGCCTTTTTTATGCACATTTTTGGTGCACATAAATTTCCTCGAAGCCCAAATTTGTTTAATTTTGCAGGATGCAATTATTAGACGGTGTAAAAGTATCCGAAGAAATACTGAAGAATATACAGAGCGAGGTAGCTGCTCGTGTGCAAAACAACAAAAAAGTGCCGCACCTGGCCGCTATATTGGTAGGGGAAGATCCTGCCAGCCAGACTTATGTGGCCTCCAAGGTGAAGACCTGTGATTTTTTAGGCTTTAAGTCTACTTTATCCCGCCTGGACCCGGAAACAACAGAAGCAGAGCTTTTGGCGCTGATCGAAACTTATAATGCGGATAGTGATATAGATGGTATCCTGGTACAATTGCCATTACCTAAACATATCTCGGAAGATAAAGTGATCAATACCATTAACCCTGAAAAAGATGTGGATGGGTTTCATCCCAACAGTATCGGTAAAATGGTTTTAGGACAAGATACCTTCATCCCGGCTACGCCAAACGGCATCATGATGATGTTACAACATTATGGTATTGATACTGTTGGTAAGCATTGCGTGGTAATTGGCAGAAGTAATATTGTGGGTACGCCCATGAGCCTGCTGATGAGCCGCAATACTAATCCGGGCAATTGTACCGTGACTTTGACACACTCTAAGACAAAGAACCTGAAAGAATTATGCCTGGAAGCAGATATTATTGTAGCCGCCATTGGCCGGCCTAAATACCTGACTGCCGATATGGTGAAAGAAGGTGCAATTATCGTGGATGTGGGGATTAACCGTATCGAAGATGCGAGCAAAAAATCAGGTTTCCGCTTAGTAGGTGATGTTGATTTTGATGCCGTAAAGGAAAAAGCGAGCTATATTACCCCGGTGCCGGGTGGGGTAGGCAAAATGACCATTTGCGCCCTGATGCAAAATACTTTAAAAGCCTGTAAGGACTAATTCTATATTCTAAAAGCCAGAAGCAATTGTTTCTGGCTTTTTTGTACTGCTTTAACTTCAATAGTAAATCTGATGAGGAAATCATACACCCTGTTTTGTTTACTGGTTTCTTCTTTCCTGTTCCAAAATGCCTATAGTCAGGACCGGAAAATAGTGCGGAAAGTATATTATGATAGTAGCGCCAAAAGTTATTTCAGGTATGTAAAAGACCCTTCCCATATAGACTCCTGGACCATTGAAAAGCTTTTAAATGACCGTAAGACAAAAAACGGGGTATCTATTGAATATTTTTTATTGGGTGAAGATAAAAAGCAAGATACTTTAAAGTTCGTATTTTTCTATAAGAAGGGTATACGTGCCCCTTTACGCCTGACTGCTTATGCGCAGCAAAGCGGTTTTCTTGAAAATGCCTGGGAGGATGTAGGTAAAGAGGATATTGAGCCATGGCGGAATGCCCTTTACAGGGTTTATACGAAAGGCCTGGCCGATAGTATGCAACTCTATTATCTGCGGGCAAAGGATACTATATTTACAGAAGATTATTACCTGGGATTCCGGCAAAACAGGGCCATAAGAAAAAAGGCTGTATTTGATTCATTGTGGGCAACCACACAAACTCCCGGTGCGCAAATATTTTATGTAAACTGCAGCTCTTGTCATAACCCCTATAAGGACGCTACAGGGCCGAAGCTGGTAGGTGTTACTAAGCGCAGGTCTCAGGAATGGTTACGTAAATGGATCCGCAACCCGGCGGCAATGATCGCGGATAATGATTCACAGGCCGTTGCCCTTTATCATTTATGGAATAAAACAGCCATGACCTCATTCACTTTATCTGATGCAGAGATGGACAAACTGATCGATTTTCTTAAAACGCTTTAATCGTTGTATTTATTCACCGCTACCCTCAAATTCTCTAATTTACAAATCCTTCAATTTCCTATCTTTGCACTCTTATGGAATCGCTGAAACAGAAATTAGCAGCTTTAGAGGCTGAAATTTCAAGTACTGTTATTACAGATGCCGCCACCCTGGAGGCTTATAGAATCAAGTTTTTAGGCACTAAAGGCCTGGTAAAAGACGCTTTTGCCGCTATGAAGGATGTAGCGCCGGCCGATAAAAAAGATGCAGGCCAGCTATTAAATGCATTTAAGCAATTTGCAGAAGCACATTTTGAAAATAATAAACACCTGCAATCAGGTGGCGGACAAAAAGGGAATCAACTTGACTTTTCCTTGCCCGGCTTACAAATGCCGGCAGGTACCCGCCATCCTTTAAAAGTAACAGAGAACGAGATTGTCAGCATCTTCAGTAAAATCGGCTTCACCGTAGCGGAAGGCCCTGAAATTGAGGACGACTGGCACAACTTTACGTCCTTGAATATGCCTGCCGATCACACCGCGCGGGATATGCAGGATACCTTTTATATCGCACAAAACCCGGATTGGGTCTTACGTACCCACACCTCGTCTACGCAGGCACGCGTGTTGGAAGAAGGTAATTTACCGGTAAGAGTAATCTGCCCGGGACGTGTATATCGCAATGAAACCATCAGTGCACGGGCACATTGCTTCTTCCACCAGACCGAAGGTTTGTATATCGATAAGAAAGTATCGTTTGCCGACCTGAAGCAGACGCTCTATTACTTTGTAAAAGAAATGTTCGGCAGCAATACCAAAGTGCGTTTCCGCCCTTCTTATTTCCCGTTTACAGAGCCCAGTGCCGAAATGGATATCAGCTGTACGGTTTGTGGTGGTAAAGGATGTAACTTATGTAAACATACCGGTTGGGTAGAGATCCTGGGCTGTGGTATGGTGCACCCAGATTTGTTACGTAATTTTAATATTGATCCTGAAGAATATTCCGGGTTTGCTTTTGGTATGGGTGTAGAGCGGATCACCCAGATCAAGTACCAGGTAAATGATTTACGCCTGTACTCTCAGAATGATATCCGCTTCCTGAAACAGTTTACATCTATTCAGCAATAAATATTTGACCTCAACGTTTTTAGCAGTATTTTCTGGTATAACTTTGAGGTCTTATTGTATACTTCATTTAAATAATAAATAGTCGATTCCTTTGGTTTTAGTTACAGGCGCAAGTGGTTTTTTGGGTAAACACCTTCTGGAGGCTCTCGTTGCAAAAGGGCTTCCCGTAAGAGCTTTATTCAACCGGACGCAGCCGCAGTTTACTCACCCCTTGATCGAGTGGGTAGCCTGCGATCTGCTGGACGTATATGCCGTGGAGGACGTCATGCAAGGCATCCGCCAGGTATACCATTGTGCGGCCATTGTTTCTTTCGAGCAAAAAGACCGGGACCGGGTTATAGAGCAAAACCGCAGCGCGACCGCCAACGTGGTGGATGAAGCATTAAATGCCGGGGTAGGGAAGCTGGTGCATGTCAGCTCGATAGCCGCTTTAGGCCGGGCAACGAAAGAAAATAAACTGATCTCAGAAGAAACCCATTGGGAAGAAAGTAACACGAACACCGCTTATGCCATTGGGAAATACCGGGCAGAAATGGAAGTGTGGCGCGGAATGGCGGAAGGGCTGGACGCGGCGATTATCAACCCGGGTATCATACTTGGCGAAGGTAATTATAACGAGGGTTCTGCTAAGCTGTTTCAATCTGCTTATGAAGAGTTCCCCTGGTATACCCTGGGCGTGAATGGCTGGGTAGATGTGAAAGATGTGGTCCGGGCCGCGATATTGCTCATGGAAAGCGATATTGTTGCCGAGCGCTATGTGCTGGCAGAAGGGAATCACTCTTACAAAGATATGTTTACCTGGATGGCCAATGCCCTGCATAAAAAACCACCCCATAAACACGCTAATGCTTTTATGAGTAAAGTAGCCTGGATATTATCCGCTATAAAAGCGGGTATGGCAGGCAAAAAGTCCCTGCTTACCAGAGAGACGGTACGCACGGCGCAGGCTGTTTGTTATTATGACAACCATAAATTTTTACAGCAATTCCCGGAGTTTGCCTATCAACCCATGAAAAATACCCTGGAAAGGGTTTCAAAAGATTTTCTTAAGAATATCTAATTTTTTTGTCATTTCAAAAAAGATTATTTAATCTTGCAATGTAAATGTTCAACAGGTAGCCGCTACCACATCCATTTACTTGTTTTCAAAAGTAATTTTACCACAATTCTTAATTCACTTTCGCACAACATTTATCGATCGACCACATGTGCGTTTTATCACAAAACATATTTTAATGCCTTACGACATCAATCAACTTAAAGACATGATTGTTCCTGAGCTCAATGATATTGCAGAGCAGCTTGGCGTAGCAAATTTTAAAAAATTAGAGAAGCAGGACCTGATCTATAAAATCATAGATCAACAAGCTTCCGAAGCAGCTGAAGGTGCCGAAAACAAACCTGTAAAAAGGATCAAAAAAGCCAGAGTCAAAAAGGCCATTAACCCTGCAGAGCCGGCAAATGAAGCACCGGCCCCGGCAACTGAAAATCAAATGGCCGCCGCTACAGAAGAAGCCCCGGTCCCTTTAGAAAAGAAAATAGCTAAGCCTAAAAAGCAGCTCAAAAAAATAAAGCCGGAAGCTGAAGTGATCAACGATGCCAAAGGATTGGAATTTGATGATGCTGATGATAAAACAACAGGACCTGAAAATAAACCATCTGTGTTCGAAGTTGAAGAAACGAAGTCAATCGTTACGGAATCAGGAGATGTGATCGAAATGCAGGCCCCTAACCCGGTAACAGAGCCGGCGCCGCAAGAGCAAAGACAAGGCCAGCAACAAAAAAACCGCCACCCGAATCAAAATCAAAACCAGAATAACCGGAATAGCAACAATAACAACCGGAATCAACAACAGGAAAATACGGCAAGTTTTAATATAGAATTTGATGGTATTATTGAAAGTGAAGGTGTTTTAGAAATGATGCCGGATGGCTATGGCTTCTTAAGAAGCAGCGATTACAACTACTTAAGTTCTCCCGACGATATCTACGTCTCCCCCTCTCAAATCAAACTTTTCGGCCTCAAAACCGGCGATACCGTAAAAGGTAATGTGCGCCCGCCTAAAGAAGGCGAGAAATATTTTGCCCTGTTAAAAGTGGCAACCATAAACGGACGTTTACCGGAAGAGATCCGCGACCGTGTGCCTTTCGATTACCTGACGCCATTGTTCCCGAACGAAAAATTAAATTTAGATATGGGCGCCCACAACCTGAGCACACGTATCATGGATTTGTTCACACCGATCGGTAAAGGGCAAAGGGGATTGATCGTAGCGCAGCCTAAGACCGGTAAAACCATGTTGTTGAAAGAGATTGCCAATGCGATCGCTACTAATCACCCGGAGGTATACCTGATGATCGTTTTGATCGATGAGCGCCCGGAAGAGGTGACGGATATGCAGCGTAGTGTAAATGCAGAGGTGATTGCCTCTACCTTTGATGAACCTGCAGAAAAACACGTAAAAGTTTCCGGTATTGCCTTGCAAAAAGCAAAACGCCTGGTGGAAGTAGGACATGATGTAGTGATCCTGCTGGATTCAATTACCCGCCTGGCTCGTGCACATAATACCGTAGCACCGGCATCCGGTAAAGTATTAAGCGGTGGTGTGGAAGCGAATGCGATGCAAAAACCAAAACAATTCTTCGGTGCGGCACGTAAAATAGAAAACGGCGGCTCCCTGACCATCCTGGCTACGGCCCTGACCGACACCGGTTCCCGTATGGATGATTACATCTTCGAGGAATTTAAAGGTACCGGTAATATGGAACTGCAGTTAGACCGTAAACTGGCTAATAAACGTATCTTCCCGGCCATTGATATCACCTCTTCATCAACCCGTCGTGATGACCTGTTGATGAGTAAAGATACTTTAGGTAAAATGTGGATACTGCGCAATCACCTGGCGGATATGAATACAGACGAGGCAATGAAATTCTTAATGCAGAACCTGAAAGGTACCCGCAATAATGAAGAGTTCCTGATTACAATGAATAAATAAGCGGTTGGTAAGGCGCTCTTTCCAGGAGCGGCTACGACTTAAAATAATAATACAACAAAGAGGCTATCCCTGAAAACAGGAGATAGCCTCTTTGTTGGTAGGGGTAAGAATAGTGTAAGTTAAGTTTAATTTTTGTGTACTGATTTGAAAGTGAGCTAGTATTGAATGTGTAAAGTTTTATATTTTTAGGTGGATTTATTATATTTGGTCCTGTAGTTGAGTATTGACTATGTTTTAATGATTTGAAAACTTATCAATGCTGCAAAAACAACTATTGATGCTGAATTAGGATTGCCAATTGAGATTGTAGTATCAGAATTGAGCGTGAGTGAATAATAAAAAATAAGATCATTTAAAATTATAGGTAGCGTTGCAATTGTAGCGCTACCTTTTATACTTATTATAAACATACAGTAATGAGAATTATTTCTTTGTTTCTGGTTTTGCTATTACTTCAGTTAAAAGGACTGGCTAATCCGAAATCAGATTATGTGTTGACATTAGCGATTAATATGGCAGATTGTCTTAATTGCAATAAAACAATGCATGACCTGCAAATGTTTAAGACAGACTTTCAGATTAGAATTGTGATGCGGGAAGAGTTTAAACAAGACTCCGTTTACATCCTGGGCAATTATAATTTTAATAAAATCGCTGATGAGGTAATCTGGTCCGATAGCTTATATGAAGCGTATTCCCCTAATGAAGCTACTGTTGTTGCTATAGAAAGTAAATATAAAACGGATAGGTACACGCTGCGGATTCATGATATAGAAGCCCGGAATTTCCTGGATTTTTTATCGCGTCAAAACAAGCAGTCAGATACACTTTTATCAAATCGATATTACTGATGATATTTTACGGCGTGCTTTTGCATTCAACGAGCATAACAGGCGACCAGTGCCGAAGCCGTACAACTGATAAAAAGAGATTTATTCACTTTCCTGGCGATCACCTCAATCGCGAAAAGCCAACCGGCCAGGGGGCTTGCAAATAGAATAGCTACCGCGGCGCAGACCCCGGCACAAATCAATTCCCGTTTATACATTTTTGCGGAAAACTCCTGCTTGTATACCTCGTTGCCAATCGTTGCCGTAGCTACTACTGTAGCTACCTCTATGCCTGTAGAACCGCCGAAAATGACCGTCAGGAAGCCGTTGAAATAATGGGAAGGGATTTTGAATAAAGGTAGGTGGTCCTTTCGTTGATCCAGCGTTTTATAAATTTCAGTAATACCTTTATTCTTACGCTTTCGGAAGGCATACTTTCTCAGGAAATATATAGCCGTGATGCCTACAGTGGGCAGCAAAATAAATAACCAGGTCGCTTTATGGGCTGCTGTATGAAATATGTTTTCTTCAAAAAGTTCCGTGATCCATTTTAAAGAACAGGCCAGTAAAGCGGCCAGTAAGCTGATCAGGGCCGAGGCAATAAGTAACCTGAAATAGTATTTCCTGTGGACAAGCGTACTTTTATTCATTACTTTCTTTTATCTGGGCAGGCAAAGTTACTACATTCACTTCGCCTGTCCTGATAACTATATACTAATACGCTTTATCCTGCTTAACCCTCCTGCCTTAATGCTTCAATCGGGTGGATGCTGGAAGCCCGTATGGCCGGATACAGCCCGGCCAGTAAACTGATAAGGATCGAAAAAAGAACAGATCCGCCTACCAGCCACCAGGGAAAAGAAAATAAGTCTACATACTCGTCTGAATTTTTGATGTACTGATTATTGACAATGAGATTAGCAATGCGGGTGAGGCCATAGCCCAACGTAATACCGCCGATGGCGCCCACAAAGCCTATGAAGCCGGCTTCAAAGAAGAAGATCATACGGATATCCCTGTTTTTGCCACCTACGGCTTTCATGATACCAATCTCTCTTTTGCGTTCCAGGATGCTCATCAGCATAGTGTTTACGATGCCAAAACCCGCTACCAGCAAGCTGATCAGGCCTATGATACCCAGGATGCTGTCCAGGATCAGGAACGCTTTTTTCATTTCCGATAAACCATCATCTACCGCGAAATAGTTGATCTTCTGCCCGTCCAGGTAAGTCTTTATTTTACCCAGGTCTTCCATGCTTTTTGTTTTCACATAAATGGAAGTGTATTGGTTGCCTTTGGTTTTGCTTTCTATAAGATCACTGATGCGGTCAAAGCCAAGCGAGGGCAGGCTTTTAGCGGTTCCCACCGGTAATATGATCTCTTCTCTTAAACTCGGTCCGGAAAATTGTTCTTCTTTGAGAATGCCTGCAATTCTTATAGGGGTAGCTTCTTCGCCGATCACATTTTCTATCCCGGCCATCATCGCTAGTGGCGAGGTGCTTTTGAGCGATGTGCTGAGCAGGATAATTTCTTTGCCGATAATAGTGTCTGCGAGCGCCAGTTGGAGGCCGCTGTCGACTTCCGTGTTGGCTTTTATTTTTTCTTTAGTACGTACTTCATAACCTAAAGAACGCAGGAAGTTAAGGCTGACTAAAGCTTCCCGGGCAGAATCGCTGGAGAAATATTTGCCGGCATACAGCTCATTGTAAGGCGGTTGCTGGGCCATAACCATAGGTACGCTACCCGTATTGGTCGCAGCGGTATCCTTACCCAGTACTACTTTTACGGGCAGGTTAATTCTCGGGTAAGCTATGGCTACTTCCGGTCTTTTTTGCAGGACCGTGATTAAAGAATCATTTAAGGGGACCGCGGTCGCTTCTTTTTTTTCAGCTTTATTACGATTACCCGGTCCGCCTTTAAAGTTAAAGGCTTTGGTGGAGATCGTCAGGCTGGTAAAGAGGTCATTCGATTTGAATTTCTCCGTAATGTTTTTTTCCAGGCCAATGCCGAAGCTGACCATTGCGATAAGGGCGCCGATGCCGATGATCACGCCAATCAGCGTCAATAAAGTTCTTAAACGCGTACGCCAGAGATTCTGGCGGGCCATGATAATTAAATCCGATAAAGTCATTTTATAAATATTTTTTTAGGCCGCTCATTATTCCCTATTCCCTATTCCCTATTCACTATTCACTATTCACTATTCACTTCTCACTTTTCAGTTCTCACTTTTCACTATTCACTAATACCCATCACTACTCACTCAAAACTCCATCCTTAATCGTCAGGATCCGGTCCGCTACCTGTTCCGCGATTTCCCGGTCGTGCGTGATCATGATGATCGTTTTACCCTTGGCTTTCAGGGAAAGCAGGATTTCAAGGATCTCTTCAGTCGTGGCAGAATCCAGGTTACCTGTAGGTTCATCTGCCAGCAATACTTCCGGGTCATTGACCAGGGACCTTGCAATGGCCACCCTTTGTGCTTCACCCCCGGAAAGTTCATTGGCCTTATGTTGCATGCGCTGTTCCAGCCCCACTTGTGTTAATACCATTTGGGCTTTTTGTATACGCTCCGCTTTGGGGATACCGGCAAAGATGAGTGGCATCATTACATTCTCCAGCGCTGTTTTCGAAAAGATCAGGTTGAAGGATTGAAAAATGATCCCGATATTGTTTAAGCGGTGTTGCGCGTATTGATTAGGGGTAAAAGCACTGATGTCCGCTCCGTTAAACAGGATTTGCCCGGAGGTCGCTGTATCCAGGCCTGCCAGTAAATTCAGCAGGGTGGATTTACCAGAGCCGGATTTCCCGACAATGGCTACAAACTCCCCCTTGTTGATCCGGCAATTGATATTATTGGAGGCAGTGATCTTATGTTCACCTTTAGTATATGTTTTATTGACTGCGACGAGCTCTATCATAGAAGGAAGGAATAATTCATCAAAAGTACAATGAGTATCTTTTAGTGGCGCATTTTTTTAAGAACAAAAAAGTTAAAGAGTAAACCATTTATAATAGTTGTAGCAATTCAGTAACTATCAGGCGTTTTTTGATGCCCTGAAATATTTTTCCTGATTCTGTAAAAAATCCCAAGAGTTATTGTTTAAATTTGTTTTTGGCAAAATGTTATTTTCTTAAAAAGGAAATAGTCAGATTTGCAACTTTTGTCCTCTCTTGTACGGTGAAATAATATTACAACAGTTTGTATTAAGTTGAAAAATCCAATTACCTAAATTTTTTATTTTGAAAAAGTACCTTTTTTTATGCTCAGCGGCGTTGTCGTTTGCAGCATGGAATCACACTGCACAGGCGCAAATCAGTCAGGGCGGATTCCCTTTGTCCATGCAACAAGAGTTGCCAATGGGCACCACCTCAGTTCATCGCTTTACTAATCCCGATTGGCAGGCCTTTCTGGAAAGTAGAAAAGCCCTGCCTGAAGCACAGCAATTTGCCCGCCCCTTACCTGTTGGCTTACACGTAGCTGCGGACCTTGGCTTCCCGGGTTCCGGCCAGTTAATTACCCTTCCGGATGGCACTATGATCTGGCGTGCGACTATTGTAATCGAAGGAGCGCCCGCTATTGGTTTCCTGTTTGATCGTTTTCGGTTGCCAAAAGGTGTTAAA
>Ga0256797_1000092_pt1 | contig 16104 bp, 13 predicted proteins | sample MC6MC0948MT_FD_190196 | JGI IMG/M metagenome (GOLD analysis project Ga0256797, IMG submission 190196) | Metatranscriptome of enriched soil aggregate microbial communities from Iowa State University, Ames, United States - MC6-MC0948-MT... | ecosystem: Environmental > Terrestrial > Soil >...
CTGAATTTTGCTGGCTTTGGGCAATCAGGTAGCCGCTTAAGACAAAGAAGCCGAATACACCCAACGTAGACAGATCGGTATGACCAATAAGTTTTGAGAAAGGATCTTTAGCCAGAGGGTTCACAAGGTGATAGCTATGTGAAATGATCACAAATGACGCAAAAAGTATACGTAAAAAATCAAAATTATTCCGGAATGTAGCCTGGGATGCCCCCATATTGATCGATCAAGATTTATAAACAAGCAATTTAATAACAAAAAAGCGGTATCTCAAAATATTCGGCTGCTCCCTGAACATTTCTGAAAAGCAAAGAGGCCATCCTTTCCAGGATAGCCTCTCTTGTATTTATGTATCAGCTAAATGAATTAAGATAATTTCATTGCTTTAGCTTGTTTGGTACGCTCTGTTTCGTCTAATACGATTTTACGTAAACGAATGCTTTTTGGGGTACATTCGATACACTCATCCTGTTGGATATACTCCATACATTCTTCCAAAGACATTAGAATCTTAGGAGCAATGTTGGTAGCCGCATCAGAACCGGAAGCACGCATATTGGTCAGTTTTTTACCCTCTGTTGCATTCACCACCAGATCACCGGGCTTGATATGCTCAGCGATAATTTGACCCATGTAAACTTCTTCACCCGGATCTACAAAGAAAGAACCTCTATCATTTAATTTATCGATAGAATAGCCCGTAGTTGTACCAGCCGCTTTTGCAATCAATACACCATTGTTACGACCAGGAATAGGTCCTTTCCAAGGTTTGTATTCAGAGAATGTGTGTGCCATTACAGCCTCACCAGCAGTTGCCGTCAACATTTGAGAACGCAGACCGATCAAACCTCTTGATGGTACATCAAACTCTAAGTGTTGCATTTCCCCTTTAGCTTCCATGATCAGTAATTCACCTTTACGCATAGTAACCAGGTTAACTACTTTTGAACTGAACTCTTCAGGTACGTCCACTACCAGGTTTTCATAAGGCTCACATTTCTTACCATCGATCTCTTTGGTAATTACCTGTGGTTGACCTACAGTCAATTCATAACCTTCACGACGCATTGTTTCGATCAATACAGACAAGTGGAGGATACCACGACCATACACCAGGAATTTATCCGCATCATCGGTATCTTTTACGCGTAATGCCAGGTTTTTCTCCAACTCTTTTGTCAAACGATCACGTAAGTTACGGCTCGTTACAAATTTACCTTCTTTACCAAAGAAAGGAGAGTTGTTGATTGAGAATTGCATGTTCATTGTAGGCTCATCAATAGCCGTTACTGCCAATGGTTCAGGATTTTCAAAATCAGCAATAGTTTCGCCAATTTGGAAGTCTTCTATACCTACAACCGCACAAATATCACCGGCTTTAACTTCAGTAACTTTCTTTTTACCCATTCCTTCGAATACGTAAAGTTCTTTTACCTTGTTACGCGTCATCGTACCGTCTAATTTACACAGCTGCACATTCTGGCCTTCTTTGATCTCGCCACGGGTCACACGACCGATCGCGATACGACCTAAGAAAGAAGAATAATCTAAAGAAGTGATCTGTAATTGTAAATTTCCTTCAGTAACCTTTGGTTCAGGTACTTTATCAATGATCATATCCAATACTGCATTGATATTATCTGTCTGCTCCAGGCTAGTGTTAAACCAGCCTTGTTTAGAAGAACCATATAAAGTCGGGAAATCTAATTGCTCTTCAGTAGCATCTAATTGGAAGAATAAATCAAAAACTTTATCGTGTACTTCATCAGGACGACAGTTTGGTTTATCTACTTTATTAATGATTACGATCGGCTTCAATCCAAGACCTAAAGCTTTTTGCAACACGAAACGTGTTTGCGGCATTGGTCCTTCGAAAGCATCCACTAACAAAATCACTCCGTCAGCCATTTTCAATACACGTTCAACCTCACCACCGAAATCGGCGTGGCCCGGAGTATCGATTACGTTAATTTTCACACCTTTGTAAGATACAGAGATGTTTTTAGCCAAGATTGTGATACCACGTTCACGCTCCAAGTCGTTGTTATCCATCAGCAATTCGCCGGTTTCCTGGTTATCTCTGAAAACCTGGGTAGCGTGGATAATCTTGTCAACCAATGTAGTTTTTCCATGGTCAACGTGGGCAATGATGGCAATGTTACGAATGTTCATTAAATATCGTTTTTCTGAATTTGAGGCTGCAAAGGTAACACTATTATTTTAAACACCTGTATTGAATATTAAACAAATAGATTAAAATTGCATTAAATTCTATAAAATACCTTTGTATCCATACCCGCATGCGTGACAACTACTTCAAAAGATTATGGCAATACAACAAGCTATTGTGCCTGGTTCTCTTCTCATTCGTGACCATTTCCACCCTGCTTTCCAAAAGCCCCTATAACCCTTATTCTGCGGTCATCTTCAGCCCGTTTTACACCTGGGATATGTTCTCCTCCCCTTACCTGGAACAAAACCATACTACCGCATATGAATTAATCTGTGATGGCGAAACGATTTACCTGCCGGCTTACCTGGATCATAAAAAAATGTTCTACTCCTACACCATAGCTAAATTTGACCATTATGCGGCCCAGGACTACACCGATGATCGCTATGAACATTATAAACATAAACTAATGCGGCTGCATCTGGATACGGCCTATGCTAAAGTACTTAGCAATTCCCGGCAAGACATTTTAAGGTACCCGGCCTGGTTAAAGTCCTACCTTTCCAGGAATCTGGACCGTGAACTAAACAATATAAAAGTATACAAACATTATATTCATTATGACGGGCAAGGCAGGCAGCAGGTGGATAGCTCTATAAAATTACTGGATCAATGAACTTAGTAGCAGAAGAAAATTTTAGTGAGTACCGGTCAACGATCGTTAAGGTAACAATGAGTTACTTTATTGGCATTTTCCTGCTAAGACTGTTCAGTGTAGCCTTACCCTTCCAGTTGAACCAGCCGGTCCTGCATAATGTCAATTTTGATTTTACGGAAGGTCTGTTTATGGCTTCCGGGTTACCCGGTTTGCTGTTGCACAACGTGTTGGCCAACTGGATTTTTTCATTTTCATTACTATTACTCCCTTTACTCTGCTTTTTCAAAAGCACTGCCCGTTGGCCTTTCTTTCTTTTTTCGCTTATATTTTTTATTTACACCCTGTTCAACAACCTGTACGTAACCCACCAGCAGCATTATTTGCATTTTGCCTGGATCATCAGTCTCCCTTTTTTGGCCCGGTCAGACAAGGGATTTAACCTGTTATGGCAGGGCGCACGCTATTATGCCTGCTGGTTTTATACCATTGCCTTCCTTTTAAAAGTGATTAACGGCGGCTTTTTCCAGGAAGGTTTCGGGGAGATAACGATAAAAACACAAATGGCTAATTACATCTTTGCCCACCCGCATTCGGTACAAACGCATTTATACACCTGGCTCTTGCAACATCCGTTCTGGTTAAATGCCGGCGCCCAATTTACATTTCTGCTGGAAGGCCTTTTCCTGATTGGCTTTTTCACGCGCAGGTACGATAAATGGTTGATACTTGCAGGTTTCCTAATTTTCGCATTTACGGCATTCAGTTCTGATGTATTTTTTATAGAGCAATTTTGCGCTATTGCAATCACCTTTGCCAGCCCTGCTTTATGGAAAAAATGGGGCAAATGGCGCTTTTTTAAGCCATTAACCCCAAATACAGTAACTAATTGACATTAAATTATTTTTTCAAAGGGCTATCGGGCTCTTTGGCAAAATGGTTGAAGACCATTTTATCTAAAAAACCGGGCAATATTTTACTTAAAAATACGGTCAGCTTACCCTGTGAGGTCATAACGATGGTACGTTTCCTTTTTTCAATGCCGTCTAAAATGATCATGGCGCACTCTTCAGCAGTCATGAGCTTAGACTCATCCAGCGGCGTTTCTTTCTGAGCGCTGCCCTTAGCCGACAAAGCCGTATTCCTGATATTCGATGCCGTAAAACCCGGGGCTACCCACATTACATTTACGTCTTTATACAAAAGCTCTGTTCTTAAAGATTCCAAAAATCCCTGCATGGCAAATTTAGAGGCGGAATAACCGGTACGGCCGGGCAAACCGCGGTAACCCGCGATGGAAGATACACCAACAATGGTTCCTTTATTTTTTATAATGCTGCCTAATGCCGCTTTTGTAGTATATACCGTTCCCCAGAAGTTAACCGCCATCAGCTCTTCCAGTACTTTTACATCCAGGTCTTCAAACAGCGCCCGCATACTATTGCCCGCATTGTTGATCAGTACATCCACCCGGCCCCACTTTTCTTCTACCGTTTGTATAAAACTAAAGCAGTCCTCTTTTTGAGACACATCGGCCTGGACCAATAAAAGATGCTCATGCTGCGCGTAAATACCTTGTAGTTTCTCTAAACTACGGGCACACACCGCTACCAGCGCCCCTCTTTGCAAAGCATCCATAGCCAGGGCTTTACCAATGCCTGATGAAGCGCCCGTGATGGCAACCACTTTATTTTTTAAATTCATCCTACAATATTTTACACAAAGGTAGTAGATTTGGTATATCTTCAAATAAAGACCCGGAAATGAAATTAAAATCCTTATTATTCGTAGTTACTTTACTCCTGATCAGCAAAGCGGTCCTGGCCCAGACAGAGCATCCCGCTATAAACAGAGCCTGGGCAGCAATTAATAAGGCCTACCGCTTAAGAAATGAAACGATGATTAATCTTGCAGATACATTAATCAACCGTCAGGCAATCAGCAATAAAGCTTACAAGGATTTATCAAAACAAGTCCGGAAGTTTGCGCAAACCTTAAATGCCCCGGATCCCTTAACCAGTAGACGTGTGCGGAACATTGAAGACAAAGATGAAAAAATCACAAAAACATTCGGTAAATTAATCCTGCTGTCAGGCCCAAAATCCCCGGATCATCGCTTAATAGAAAGCCTGGAGGCTTTAGAAAACAGGCTGCATTTATATAAAAAAGCGTTCAATAACGCCTGCAACGAAAAGGGCCGCAAAGACCTTAGCTTCCCCATTGAGGAAGCGGCACCTCAGGTAGACCATTAAATAAAACCATTTTAAAAAAGAAAGCAGTGATTGAATGCTCAATCACTGCTTTCTTTTATGCTTTATTTTCATTATCTCTATTCATATTCATATTCATCTGTTGCTCTCTGCGTAATCTCCGTTCTTCATCGTATTTCGCCTGCAACTCATCCTCTCTGACGGATTCTTTGTCGTAAGCCCTGATGATATGCTTCACGAGCCGGTGCCTGACCACATCTTCTTCATCTAATTCAATAAATGCAATGCCTTCAATATTTTTAAGGATCCGGTGGGCCTTAGCCAGGCCTGATTTCTGGTTTTTGGGCAGATCCACCTGCGACATATCGCCGGTAATGATTGCTTTAGCATTTGGCCCGATACGGGTCAAAAACATTTTCAACTGCAGATCAGTGGTATTTTGCGCTTCATCCAATATGATATAACTATTATCCAGCGTTCTACCCCGCATGTAGGCAAGCGGCGCTACTTCTATGATCCTGTTCGCCATATAATAGCTCAATTTATCTGGCGGAATCATATCATCCAATGCATCATATAAAGGTCTCAGATAAGGATCTATCTTTTCTTTAAGATCCCCGGGCAAAAAGCCCAGGCTTTCTCCGGCCTCTACTGCCGGCCGGGTAAGAATGATCTTTTTAACTGATTTATTTTTCAGCGCCCTTACCGCTAACGCTACTGCCGTGTAGGTCTTACCGGTACCGGCAGGTCCTATCGCAAAAAGGATGTCGCTTTTCTCTGAAGTGGCCACCAGCAGCTTCTGGTTCTTGGTTTTCGCCTTAACGACTTTACCATTATTACCAAAAACAATAATATTATTATTATTTTCAATATCAAGAATACTAGAACTATTTCCGCTATCCTCTTCAAGTCCGTCAGCATCGCCTAGTATGGTCTGATAATAATCTTCTGAAAGATGGCCGTTTTTCTCCAGGTATTGAATGATAAGGCCTATTTTATCCTTGGCAAGCGCGACCTCATCGGGATGTCCGGCGATTTTTATTTGCGAACCACGGGATAAGATTTTTAATAGGGGGAAACGTTTCTTTACCAGCTCAAATTTTCCATTGTTAACCCCGAAAAATTCTATTGGGTTAACAGACTCAAGATTAATGATGTGTTCTGTCAAGTTCTTCTGAATTTAGTTATCTAAAAATAACATTTTTCGCCTGAACTTTTCAAAAGAAACTAATTATTTTTAATTTACTTTATGAAGATTACAATTCCTGATTGTATCACTAATATCACCTTTTGCTAAAGCTGCTGCGAAATCCGAGGCCACTTGATCACAATAGTAAATAGCATCTTTACTTACCATTTTTGAAAAAGATGTATCATATTGCTTGATCGTATCATTATTGTAGAGAATACAATTACAGCTATAGTTATTTTTACAGGAAGTAAACGCGGACAATAGTAACATTCCGCCGATCACACTCAAAAACGCTTTCATATATCAATATTTAACCTTCCAAATTTAGGAACTTTATACCTATCAAAACGTATAAATAATTCAATGCAATATAAAAGCCTAAACATTATCTTAGAATGTTTAGGCTTATGTTCGTTTAAAACTCAAAATTAATCTTCCAGGCTCTGCGCAATCATTTCGGCGATGTCCAATACCTGTACGGAGTCTTCCTTTTCTGCATTTTTAACCCCATCCATCAACATGGTCGTACAGAAAGGGCAGTTGGCCGCAATAATAGTTGCCCCCGTATCAATAGCTTCTTTACTTCTTTCAAAATTCACCCGGGTAGTCCCTTTTTCTTCCTCTTTAAACATTTGGGCGCCACCAGCTCCGCAACATAAACCATTTGTCTTGCAGCGCTTCATTTCCACCAGTTCAACATCCATGGCTTCCAGTACTTCACGGGGTGCCTCATAGATATTATTGGCACGGCCTAAATAGCAGCTGTCATGATAAGTGATCTTTTTGCCTTTAAATGCACCGCCGCCCTTCATTACAATCTTACCTTTATTGATCAGGTCCTGTAAAAAAGTAGCATGGTGAATGACCTCATACTGGCCACCCAGGGCCGGGTATTCATTTTTCAAGGTATTAAAGCAGTGCGGACAAGCAGTCACAATCCGCTTCACTCCATAACCGTTCAATACCTGGATATTATTATAGGCCATCATCTGGAACAGGAACTCGTTACCCGCACGCCTTGCAGGGTCACCGGTACACATCTCCTCATTACCTAAAATCGCAAAGGATACCCCCACTTTATTTAATATCTGTACAAATGCTTTTGTAATCTTCTGCGCTCTCTGGTCAAAGCTGCCGGCACATCCTACCCAGAACAATACTTCCGGTTCGGTACCTTCGGCCATGAACTCGGCCATCGTTTTTACCATCATTCTATATAAAATTTAATGATAATTCTGTTTTTCTGAACAATTCAATACTAGCTTCTGGTCCAGGCATCCCGGTCATCGGGGCTCATCTTCCATGGTGCCATATTATTTTCAATATTACTGGACATCTGCATCCACTCCTGTGGCACATTACTTTCTTCCATATACAGGTTTCTTCTCAACTCGAGAATAATGTCTAAAGGATTAATGCTTACCGGGCAAGCCTCTACACAGGCATTACAGCTGGTACAAGCCCTAAGCTCTTCCACGCTGATATAGTCATGTAATAAAGATTTACCATCCTCTACAAATGATTTATTGGCATCAATATTAGCGCCTACTTCTTCTACCCGGTCGCGGGTATCCATCATAATCTTCCTTGGGGACAATAATTTACCGGTTTTATTAGCCGGGCAGGAATCGGTACAACGACCACATTCCGTACAGGCATAGGCATCCATCAGGTGCTTCCAGCTCAGATCCATAACGTCCCGGGCACCAAATTTAGGCGGGTTATCATCTGCCGGCACTTCTGCAGGCGCCTGGGCCGGATCCATCATGTACAATACCTCTTTCTGTATATCTTCCATATTGCGCATTTTCCCGGCAGGTTCCAATGGAGCATAATAGGCATTAGGAAAGGCTAAAACGATATGTAAGTGTTTGGAATAAGGTAAATAATTTAAGAATGCCAGGACACCCGCTATGTGCAACCACCAGGCACTGCGCTCTACGGCCACCAATGAGCCCTCACTCAGGCCGGAGAATAATGGGGCAATATGCTGGGAAACCAGGTAAGGCCCGGTTTGGGTATAGTGACCGGCATTAAGTTGCTGTAAATTATAATCACAGGCATTCATGATCAATAATAAAGACATCAATACTACCTCGGTGATCAAAATCAGGTTCGCATCAGTTTTAGGCCAGCCCCCGGCCAGGTCGCCGGTACTCAGGCGCTTTACTTTAGTAATGTTCCTTCTGATCAAAAAAATCAGGCAGGATACCAAAACAGTCAAAGCCAGGAACTCGAATAAACCTAAGAGTACATTATAAAAACTACCTAAGATCGGGGCAAACAAACGGTGGGTGCCAAAAATACCGTCCAACACGATCTCCAGCATCTCTGCATTAATGATGATAAATCCCGCGTACACGAAGAAGTGCAGGATAGCCGGCGTCATTCTTTTGAACATTTTCTTCTGTCCTAAGGCCAGTAACAGGACATTTTTCCATCTCAGACTGGAATCTCCGGAAAAATCCTGGTCTTTGCCTAAAAAGATATTACGGCGAATACTGGATATTTTCTTATAAAAGATAAAAGATGCTGCAAGCAGTAAAATTATAAATGCAATTTGCTGAAGAATTAACATAGTTATAAATTTTCAAACTGTTACGCAAAAATGCACAGCTTTTCAATCTTGCGAAAATACAATAGAATTAATAAATTAAAAATTATTTGTCACAAAAATGTCAGCAAAAAAACAATCCCTACTTGATGTTTATATGCGGAATTGTGCTATACCTTTGCAGTCTAAAATTATTATCTTGTGAGTGCACAGGCTAAAAAGGTATCCCTGGCCGGTTTAATTATCGCCCTGGGTATCGTTTACGGAGATATTGGTACCTCTCCCTTGTATACTATGAGCGCCATCGTGCGCAACAAAGTGATTGATGAACTGCTCGTAGTTGGTGGTGTTTCTCTGATCATCTGGACGCTTACCTTACAGACCACGATCAAATATGTCTGGCTTACCTTAAAAGCGGATAATAATGGCGAAGGCGGTATTTTCTCGCTCTATGCACTCGTAAGGAGACATTCCAAGCGTATTGTCTTTATAGGTATGATCGGTGGAGCTGCGCTACTTGCTGATGGGCTCATTACTCCGCCCATTACCATCACCTCTGCCATTGAAGGCTTAGGAAAACCCACCCGGACCACGGTTTCTATAGTTATTGGCATACTTGCCATCGTATTCTTCATGCAGCAATTCGGCACCAAATCTATCGGTAAGCTATTCGGACCGGTCATGTTCATGTGGTTCATCATGATGGCCTTTATGGGGATCATCCATATTGCTGATGATGTCAATATCTTTAAAGCCATCAACCCGGTCTATGGTATCCGTTTACTGATCGAAGAGCCTAAAGGGTTCTGGATACTGGGCGCCGTGTTTTTATGTACCACGGGGGCTGAAGCGCTTTATTCGGACCTGGGACACTGCGGACGCAGCAATATCAGGCTTTCCTGGATCTTTGTAAAATCATCCCTCATCCTGAACTATATCGGTCAGGGCGCCTGGCTGTTGCACAATTACCGCGGACGTATCTTACCTGAAGATGTCAACCCTTTTTTCCAGATTATACCGGAACAATACCGGACCGCAGGCATTGTCGTGGCAGCATTAGCAGCTATTATTGCTTCACAGGCATTGATCTCCGGCGCCTTCTCACTGGTAAGTGAGGCCATCAAATTAAACTTATGGCCGAAATTTAAAGTTACCTACCCTTCTACCGAGAGAGGCCAGCTGTACATTTCAAAGATCAACTGGGCCTTGTTCGTTGGCTGCAGTCTGATCGTTTTATATTTCCGCAGCTCAGAAGCCATGGAGGGCGCTTATGGCCTTTCCATTACGGTAACCATGATCATGACCTCATCGCTCTTCGCGTTTTATATGTATGTAAAACGCTACCCTAAGTTCTGGATCGTAATTTATCTGCTGGTCTACCTAAGCATTGAATTCTCCTTTTTTGCAGCCAACCTCGACAAATTTGAACATGGCGGCAGTGTTACCCTGGTGATTGGTATCTTCCTCTTTGGCATTATGTATATATGGTATAAGGCCCGTAAGATCAAGAACCGCTATGTAGAATTTGTACCCTTAAACGACTATATTCCTATCATACAGGATCTGTCCAACGATCGTTCAATCCCTAAATATGCCACGCACCTCGTCTACCTTTCCAGCGCTGATGACAACAGGGAAATTGAGCATAAGATCATCTTTTCTATTCTTTATAAGAAACCGAAACGTGCAGACATTTACTGGTTTGTACACGTACATGTACTGGACCAGCCTTATACGATGGAATACTCGGTACAGACGATTGTCCCTAACGAAATTATCCGCATAGAATTCAGGCTAGGCTTTAAAGTAGAGCAAAGAGTACAGCTGATGTTCAAAAAAGTGGTGGAAGACCTGGTAGCCAACAAAGAAGTAAATATTCTGAGCCGTTACGAATCCCTGGGTAAGAAGAATGTAAAAGGAGATTTCCGCTTTATCGTGATCGAAAAATTCCTTTCGCGTGAAAATGAATTACCAATGTTTGACCGGATCATTATGAAAGGATATTTCGTATTAAAACATATCAGTATCAGTGAAGAGCGCAGCTTTGGCCTGGACCCTTCAGATGTGACGATCGAAAAATTCCCTTTAATCTTGTCCTCTACCGCAAGTATCAACTTAAAACGTGTAGATTAATTACCTTTGCGGCGTGAGTGTATTTTATTCGACCGAACAAATACCGGTATTTAAAAACCCGGTACTGACTATAGGCTCTTTTGACGGTGTTCATGAGGGACATAAAGCAATACTGGCAAACGTGGTTGCGGAAGCCCGTAAAGTGGGTGGAGAAAGCATCGTTTTAACCTTCGAGCCCCATCCCCGCAAGATTATCCAGCCGGACAAGCCCCTGGGATTATTGAGTTCCCTGGACAGTAAAATTGACAAAATTACCCAGGCGGGTATTGACCATATCGTTGTCGTACCTTTTTCAAGGGATTTCTCTATGATGGGCTCGAAAGAGTATGTAACCGAATTCCTGTACAATACCTTTAAGCCACATACCATCATTATCGGCTATGATCACCACTTCGGGCATAACCGGGAAGGTAATATTGAAGTATTAAGATCCTTGCTGCCCGACCAGGTATCGGTGATAGAAATTGAAGAGCAATTGATCAAAGACGCGCATGTGAGCTCCACGAAGATCCGCAACGCAGTGCTTGAGGGCAATATGCAGGCCGTAACGGCTATGCTGGGTCGGCCTTACCAGATAGAGGCCACCGTAGTACATGGTAATAAAATAGGTCGCACCATCGGTTATCCCACCGCTAATTTACAACCGGATTATGCAGATATCCTGGTACCGGGTATAGGTATTTACGCGGTCCTGGTTACCATTCAGGAGCAAACATTCAAAGGAATGATGAGCATTGGCAAAAGACCAACGGTAACGGACGACGGCAATGTAACCATAGAGGTAAACATCCTGGATTTTGACCGCGACATTTACGGGGAAAAGCTGAAAGTAAGCTTTATTGCTTATGTAAGAGGGGAAGAAAAGCTAAACGGCCTCGATGCCCTGAAAGCTAAGATTGCTTCGGATGAAGTGTGTATCCGTTCAATTCTTTCAGAATTTTAATTTTCTCCAGGTAATATAAAGAATCTGCTTTATCTAAGTGATCCAACCTATAAGGTTTTAGAAACCTTATAGGTTTTTTTAGGCTCAATTCCCTATTTCAAATCAAGCCGTAACTCATCCCGTAATCTTTTCAATGCCGGGTTTTGACTGGCATACAGCGCAAAAATATCGGCACTCGACATCTTTTGCGGCACAGTTTCCACTCTTTCTGCTTCCGGTGCAAGTTCCACGGCTATTTTCACGGAGTTATTATTCGTTTTTTCTTTACAAAACTCCCGGAAAGCGTCCACGTTACCATTGGCATAAATCGTGCCCATATTGGAGTTACAGATAATGGTCACCAGGTTGGTTTCGCGCACTACAATTTTTGCAGTGGACAGGTTGCTGGACTGCAATTGCTTGTCGGCATCATCCCTGAGGTGCTGCACATACTGGTCAAAGAGTTTTACGCCCAGCTCCTGGTCGATCTGCTGCTCTTCTACCTGAGCACCGGCATCGCTGGCCTGGGCCTGCATTTGCTTCAGGAAATCTTTACCGAATTTGGGCAAGGGAGGGCCTCCGGCATTTGCAGGTGTTGCTGCAGGCGGCACATTTTGCGGAGTATTAACCGGCACGGCAGGTTTTGCCGGAGGGACCGGAATATTATTTATTGCGGCACTTAAGGGCCTTGCTGGTACAGGCTCCGGTGCTGCCGGCATCACCGGTGGTGTATTTACTACATTTGGAATTGCTACCGGGGCATTTACGCTTACGGGCGCCGGATGTGGTGCCGGTGCTAAATGGTCAGATTTTTTTTTGCGTCCTGCAGAGAGGACGCGGTTACTACTTGAGTCAGATAGCAAAGCTTGATAAAATATACTTCAAGATGCAATCGCTTATTCAGGGTAGTTTTATAATTTACTTCCGCGTCATTGATCACATTCAGGGCGGAAGTGATAAAGGACATACTCAACATTTGCGCTTTCTCGAAGAAGGAGCGCTTATGCGCTTCGGGTATATCTAAAAGCCGGGTCATTTTAGGATCTTTACACAAAAGGAGATCCCGCAGGTGCTGGGCAAATCCATTCAGGATCGCATCCCCTTCAAACCCCCTCCTGTAAACATCGTCCAGGAGCAGCAAAACATCGGCCACATTAGTGGTCAGTAAAGCATCTAATAATTTAAAATAGAATCCGGCATCCAGGACGTTCAGGTGTTCCACGGCCTGATCGTAGGTCAGGTGCCCGTTAGAAAAGCTGGAGATCCTATCCATCATAGAAAGGGCATCCCGCATACAGCCTTCGCTCTTCTGTGCAATGATATGCAAGCCGGCCTCTTCAGCTATAACCCCTTCTTTATTACAGATATTGTTCAAATGCCCTACGATATCTGTAGATTGGATGCGCTTGAAATCAAAGATCTGGCAGCGGGAAAGGATCGTCGGTAATATTTTATGCTTCTCGGTAGTTGCCAGGATAAAAATAGCATAAGGTGGCGGCTCTTCTAATGTCTTCAGAAAGGCATTAAAAGCCGCTGAAGTGAGCATGTGCACCTCATCTATGATATAAACCTTGTATTTCCCCATTTGCGGGGCAAACCTTACCTGCTCGGTAAGCGAACGGATATCGTCTACAGAGTTATTAGAGGCGCCATCGAGTTCAAATACATTAAAAGAGGCATTTTCATTAAACGTCTGGCACATTTCGCATTCGCCGCAGGCTTCCATATCCGCCGTCGGATTGACGCAGTTGATCGTCTTGGAAAGAATACGGGCACAGGTCGTCTTACCCACCCCTCTCGGACCACAGAATAAATAAGCATGCGCCAGGTGCTGGTTCCTGATTGCATTTTTAAGCGTAGTGGTAATATGAGCTTGTCCCACAACGGTATCAAAAGTTTGCGGGCGGTATTTACGGGCAGAGACTAAATATTGTTCAGACATTTACATGCAATTTCAAGCTTTTTATTGGATTTTCAAAATAGCATGCGGCTATATAGTATTTAATAATCCTGATTTAAAAAACCGAAACGGCTGCCTGATAAAAGGCAGCCGTTTCGGAGCATGTATAATCTATATTTATTTAACTATTACTAATTGCTCTTTAGCAATTACGCTACCAGATTGCTGTACCTGAACCAGGTAGCTACCCGCTGAAAGATTCGCTAAATTAAGCAATACAGTTTTGTCCGTTGCTTTTACAGATTGGATCAATTTACCGGTAGTGTTATAAATAGTCACCACATCACCAGCTGACAAACCGGCAACCTTAGCTTCCGCAACAGCAGGATTAGGATATATTTCCACTACTGCAGCGGCAGCTTTAATGAATACTTGCTTCACTTTAGAAACGGTTGTAGTGCCATTCATATCTACCAAAGTAAGCCTGTAGTAATTATCACCTGCCTTATAGCCTTTATCGGGGTAAGCATATTTGCTTTCTTTACCAGTTCCGTTAACGGTAGCGATGGTTTCAAATGTGCTGCCATTGTTACTTCTTTCCACCAGGTATTTGCTTCCCGCAGCTTCAGTAGCATTATCCCAGCTAAGGTGGACAAATGAAGGTTCTTTCGTCACCTTGAAGTTATCCAGGCCTAATGGTAAAGGAGTACTGTTTAAAACACCAACAGTGAATGGACTGAATGTACTTACAGCGCCGGAAGTTACCGTACCATTTGCTGTAGTACCTGTAGTGGCGGCATTACCGGCATTTTCCCAGGCAGTACCGTTATAATGGCCTACAAATGCCCTGGACAAGGCAGGAATATTGCTGGAAGACTGGAAGGGCAGGTTAATGCTCACTGCAGCAACTCCGTTTGTTCTGTTTACATCCCAATACTGGAAATCATCAACAGACTGGATATCACTTCCTGAAGCATAAGTAGTCACATTAGGCGTAACCGCAGCGCCGTTAAAATATTCTGCAACGAAAGTAGCCGCACTGTTTGCTACCGGGGTAAGTACTACCGGAGCGTATACCCCATTCTTACCTACCGGTAAAGTTTTTGCAGTAAGGCTGTTCGTAGCTTGAAAAACCTGTCCGTTAACATAACTTGAATTGCTGCCCCCTGTTACGGTAGCATCAGTACCTAAAGTCAAAGTATTGGTTACGGTAGTATTGATCAAACCATTTACCAGAGATAAGTTTCCTGTAATTGTGGCAGGTTGGCTCAACTGTACCCCATTAGCATTGTTGATGACTACATTAGCTACTGTTGTCGGCACACCATTACCGGTAGCCTGGTTAGCACCACCTACATAAGTATAAGTACCACCCGGACTATAAAAACGTGATGTTGCTTGTACATTGCCGCTTGCTGCTGAAGCAGTGATGCCTTGCGGGCTGGTAATTTTCAAAGTACCGCCGATATTATTGGCAAATCTACCCGAGCCACTCACATTATAACCGTTAAAGTTCAAGGTCCCTCCGGAAAGTACTTCTAAGGTATCCGATACACCGGTTAAATCTAAAGCCTGTGACAAAACTAATTCAGCATTTTCTGCCACTCTGAACGTAACATTATTACCTAAAGCACCTGCAATATTGAGATACTGTAAACCTGTTTTCTGGAAAGTAATCCGGCTGCTGTTTAAGTTATTAGAACTGATAAGCGTTGCACCGGAATTTACGGTAAGATTTCCATAGAGTTTCATGTCAACTACTGAAGAGGCACTATTGGTTTGAGAAATACGCAATGTTCCCGCCTCCACTAAAATATTACCATGAATGATATGCTCTACCGCTACATTTGTTGCAATAGCACTGAACGTGTTTTGTTTAACGATCAGGTTACCTCCTACTTCCGCCGAACCGGCAACGTTAGAGAACGATACATTAGTACCGCTGGCAGCATTATTAATAGTAAGATCGTTGGCACAAAGTTTGAATGTCCCTGCTGATAAGAAAGAGAATAAAGCCGTTGGTGTACCCGCAAAAGTCAGGTGACCAAAGAAATATCCCTCTGTATTTTCACTTACTTGTGGCGTTGCCGCGAGAAAACGTCTTTCAGCAGTACTCCCACCTGTATAGTTCCAGTTTTGAATTTCTACAATTGAACCATTTTGAAAATCTTCATAGCCGTTCCATAAAGTGCTTGCATTATTGATCGAGGTGGAATTAATGATAAATTTACCACCAGTTTCTACGACGAAATTCCTTGTTGTAGCGGAAGATGGTGTGCTTAAACCAACATTACCCACTGCTTCAAAAATACCACCGGAGTAAACTTTAAGATCTGCAATCGTAGATGTAGCATTTACCGTTAAC
>Ga0256797_1000107_pt1 | contig 15581 bp, 13 predicted proteins | sample MC6MC0948MT_FD_190196 | JGI IMG/M metagenome (GOLD analysis project Ga0256797, IMG submission 190196) | Metatranscriptome of enriched soil aggregate microbial communities from Iowa State University, Ames, United States - MC6-MC0948-MT... | ecosystem: Environmental > Terrestrial > Soil >...
CCTGATTAAAGCCCAGGCTCGAATTGCCTGTAAAGGTACCGCTGGCACCATTCGGACAGGTCAGCGTGGGATTAGTAACCACCAGCCCTGATCCGACCAGGTTCTGTGCCATTTGTGCGGCTGTCTGGTTGGGCGTAATAGTTAACTGTGCCTGTACCGGGAGCAACGCAAGCAGGGAGAGGCAAAGAAAAAGTATTATTTTTTTCATATAACTTATATTAAAATAATATCACAATATATCTTCAATCGACAACGCTTTAACATATTGCAAATATCAATAACACAAAACTACTATAGTTAACAGATGCTTTTGAATTTAGTGTAGCAAATACACCTGGAGGTGTATAAAAAACAGTAAAAGGTGTATGAAAACAAAATGTTAAAGCAGATTTCAAGTATTTGAATATCGGGATTCAACATATTGAACTATATTTGTACCTGTATACAATAAATAGAAACAAGTAACGATTAATGATTAATTACATCATTGTAGATGATGATGAAATGCAGATCGATTTTCTGCAGTTGCAGCTCGAAAATATAGATGAGCTGCATTGCCTGGCAGTTTGCAACAATGCCTTTGATGCAAGAAAGCAAATCATTGACCATAAACCCGATTTGTTGCTCCTGGATATTGAAATGCCGGACCTTACAGGCATACAGTTAGTAAAAAGTATTAAGGAAGTGCCTGCTGTTATCTTTGTAACTTCTCATCCCGGCTATGCCGTTGATGCTTTCGAGGTGGAAGCCGTAGATTATATTATCAAACCGGTAGCACCTGAAAGACTTATAAGAGCGATCGATAAAGTTAAAAAACTAAAAGCAACTGCAGCGAATAACCCGGAAGCAGAGCTGAGTTTTGATGCAGACGCTTTCTTCACCCGGGATAAAAATACTTATATCAAAACTGCTTACAAAGATGTTTTATATATTGAGTCTTCCGGTAATTTTTCCTTTATCCATACCCTTTCCGGCAATAAACAAATCGTCCTGGCCAACCTGGCAAAAATGGAAGAACAGATGCCTGCTCATCAATTTATCCGGATCAGCAGGTCCTTTATCATTAATAAGCAATATGTAAGATCGATCAATACAGAACAGATCCAGGTGCAGGATACTTATCTGAATATGGGTAAGCAATATGCAGATAAAGTACTTACTGCGATCATAGGTAAAAATGTCATTAAAAGAAAATAAGCGGTCCTTTCCCAAATAATTGAACCTTATGCGCAAAAGAATATTACTCCTTTTATTATGTTTCTTACTGATCGCAAAAGGCCATTTATCCGCTCAAAGCAGGAAAACATTTGACAGCCTTGCGACCTTAGCCCAAACCCTTCCCGACGATAGTACCAAACTGGGTGTTTACGATGCCATATTCGGGTATGTGAATACCACCCCAAATTTAGTTAAGCCCTACATCAACGGTGCCATAAAACTGTCTCAAAAGCTTAAATCAAAAGGTGCGGAAATGACTTTCTTCACCGGTTCGGGCAAGCTGCATTATGAGCTGGGTGATTATGATAATGCATTGAAATATTACCTGGAAGGGGCTAAAGTAGCGGAGTCTGCAAAAGATTATGCTTACATGTGCGAGGTTTATACTCTGATCAGCGATGTATATATCATCAATAAAAATTTTCACAAATCGGATGAATACCTGGCTAAAGAATGGGCCATCATCCAACAGCATTTCCCGGAAGATGACTGGTTACTGGCCAGCTACTACAGCAAAAAAAGCCGCATCTTCAATATCAAGAACGACCTGGACTCTGCCCTGCATTATGCCTGGAAGGTGGCCAATATTACTAAGAAAACGGCACAGCGTTCTACCGATGATGCCAAACTGTATGTCAACGACCTGCGACTGGTCGGCATCACGTACACCGCTATGGCGCAATATAAAGAAGCAGAACAGATTTTTTTGCAGTGTAAAACTATCCTCGATACCGTCAAAATACAGAGTGGGAATGCAAAAACCTTATGCCGCCTATATGGTAATATCGGCGACCTGATGCAGCAAAAAGGAAATTACAAAGAAGCTCTGGCTGCTTTTGACCAAAGTCTGTATTATGCCCGGAAAATAGAACACCCGGAAGCGGAGATGAATGCTTACCTCAATCTCTCAAAAGTTTATAACAAGCAGCAAAACTATAAAGAGGAAGCCTTGTTCCTGAAAAAATATTACGAGCTTAAAGACAGCTTGTATACGACCGACAAACAGGTCAAAATGACGGAACTGGAAGCAGACTATCAGTTAGAAAAAAAGAATGCCACCCTCGCTTTACAACAGGCTGAAACAGCCCGGCAAAAAAACCTGAGAAACATTTCAGTAGGTATTGCCTGCACCGTCGTACTGGTACTTGGGGCATTGACGATACTCTATCGCCGTATACGATCAAAAAACAAACTCCTGGCAGCGCAAAACGAGCAAATACTGGAACAAAAAGAAGCACTGGAAAAACTTAATACCGTAAAAGATAAAATGTTCAGCGTGATCAGCCATGATCTCCGCAACCCCATACAGACCTTAAAAACTTTTTTTGCGCTTACCAAACAAAAACAACTTAGCCCCGAAAAGCAGGTCCGTTATCAAAACCAGGTGGAGGAATCGGTGATACAAACGGGCACTATGATGGACAACCTGCTGGTATGGGCCCAGATGCAACTGAGTAATCAATCCCCACAGATCTTTCCAATAGATACAGCCGATGCGATCAAAAACGCAATAGCCGAAGTCGCAGCACAGGCACAATTGAAAGAAATTCTATTTGAGGAAGACATCACGGAAATTAATGCGCTCGCCAATAAAGCGATTCTCGAAATTGCCCTCCGCAACCTGCTCACCAATGCCATAAAATTCAGCAAAGCCAATAGCCTTATAAAGGTCTCCAATAGCTCGGAAGATGAAAATATCATCATTCGTATACAAGATTTTGGTGTAGGTATGGATGCCATGCAGATCGCACAGCTTAATGACAAAACCATGGAAAGCCTGGCAGGCACCCAGGGAGAAAAAGGAAGCGGTATGGGACTCATGCTTGTGGTGCAGCTCTTACAACAGATCAATGCCAGCATGGATATTCAAAGCAGCCCCGGCAAAGGCAGTATCTTTGCCATACTTTTGCCCAAAGTATAAATATCACCCGGATTTCCCGGACAACAGAAACTACTATTAAAACAATCAGCATACCATAATTTATGAAAATCTGTGCTTTAATACCCGCCAGGATCGGCTCTACCCGGCTGGCGAACAAACTGATGATCGATCTTGAAGGCAAGCCCGTAATTCAAAGAACTTACGAAGCAGCGCTACAAACCGGCTTGTTCGAGGAAGTAATTGTAGTCACGGATGCTGATGAGATTGAAACCGTGATCAATAACTGTGGCGGTAAAGTTATCCGCAGCACAAAGCACTATGAAAGCGGCACCGACAGGATCGCGGCGGCGGCACAGGAACTGGATGCAGACGTGTTCATCAATGTACAGGGCGATGAACCCTTTGTACAACAACAGCCGCTGGCCCGGCTAATCGACCTGTTTAAAGATCCGGAAGTACAGGTAGGAAGTATCCGCAAACCAATCTCCGAAAAGTCCCTGATAGAGAGTCCGCATATCGTAAAAGTGGTATGTGACCGCTACGACAACGCCTTACTCTTCTCCCGTAGCCCGATTCCTTACGCCCGTAATACGGAAGCAGCACTTACTTATTACCAGCATATAGGAGTATACGGGTTCCGGAAAGCAGCTTTATTACTCTTCCCTACTCTTGCCCAAACCCCACTGGAAAAGGTGGAACAATTGGAACAGCTCCGTTTTTTAGAGAATGGTATTAGTTTGAAAATGACCACCGTACAGGAAATGGGTATCGGCATTGATGTAGCCGAGGATATAGAAAGGGCGATAGCCTACCTCAAACAGCAGCAAGCTGGTGCGCAGGAATAAGCGCCATCAAATCTTTTAACAAAAACGGCTTTGCAATTTTTCCTTAACTTGCAAATCGTTTAATAACCGGTCCTCCCGAAAAATTAACCATTTATAATGGACCATTAATAATTAGCCATAATGTCTTTAACCAAATTAAGCAACTATGCCGCCGGTCAATGGATCCCGGCTACCGATAACGGAGAAACACTTTACAATGCCATCACCGGGGAAGCCCTGTTCACCGCCGATAGTAAAAATGTAGACCTGGCCAGTATGCTGGAGCATGGCCGTAAGGTGGGTAGTCCTGCTTTACGCAAATTAACCTTCCATGAGCGGGGCCGTTTGCTGAAAGCATTGGCCATGTATCTTTTGGAAAGAAAAGAAAACTATTATAAAATATCGGCCTTCACCGGCGCCACCCGTGCCGATAGCTGGGTAGATATCGAAGGCGGTATTGGCAACCTGTTTGCCAATGCTTCTTTGCGTCGCCAGTTCCCGGATGAAACTTATTATGTAGATGGAGATGCTGCACCCCTTTCTAAAGGAGGTACTTTCATCGGTCATCACATCATGGTCCCTAAGCGCGGCGTAGCCGTTCATATCAATGCCTTCAACTTCCCGGTTTGGGGTATGTTAGAAAAAATTGCCGTGAACTTTATGGCAGGTGTTGCCGCTGTAGTAAAACCGGCCACAATCACTTCCTTCCTTACAGAAGCAGTAGTGAGAGACATTATCGAATCAAAAATATTACCGGAAGGTGCCTTGCAACTGATCTGCGGCTCTGCCCGCGGCATCCTGGACCATGTACAGAACGGCGACACCGTTACCTTTACGGGGTCGGCTTCAACCGGGAAAATGCTGAAAGCACACCCGAGGTTAATTGATGAAGCGGTACCATTCAATATGGAAGCAGATTCACTGAACTGCTCCGTACTAGGCCTGGATGTAACGACAGAAATGCCTGAATTTGACATTTTCATTAAAGAAGTGGCGCGGGAGATCACCACTAAGGCGGGACAGAAATGTACTGCAGTACGCCGTATTATCGTACCCGATCACCTGGTGGAAGATGTACAAATTGCATTGGGCAAACGTTTGGCGAGCTCTACAATCGGAGATCCTTCTGTTGAAGGCGTACGTATGGGCTCTTTAGCCGGTCAATCTCAAAGAGAAGAGGTTTTAGAAAAAATCAACGAACTAAAAGCCAGCCAGGAGATCGTCATTGGTGACCTGGATAATTTTGAAGTAACCGGTGCTGATAAAAGCAAAGGCGCTTTCTTACCACCCGTTGTTTTCTTCAACGACGATCCTTTCCGCAAAACTGCGGTACACGAGATCGAGGCGTTTGGACCGGTAAGTACCATCATGCCTTACAGCACTACCGAAGAGGCCGCAGAACTGGCCAAAATGGGTAAAGGTTCCCTGGTAAGCTCCATCATCACTTATGACAACAAGATCACCCGTGACTATACACTCGAAGCGGCGACGATGCACGGGCGTATCCTGACTTTAAACCGCGACTGTGCCAAAGAGAGCACCGGTCATGGTTCCCCTATGCCTTTACTGGTACACGGCGGACCTGGTCGTGCAGGCGGCGGTGAAGAGATGGGCGGTATTCGCGGCATCCTGCACTATATGCAGCGTACCGCAATACAGGGCTCCCCTACAGCGATCACCGCGATCACGAACGTCTACCAACAGGGCGCAAAAGGAAATATTGATACGATACATCCTTTCAAAAAACATTACGAAGAATTAGCAGTAGGCGATCAACTGATCACCGATGCGCGGGAGATCACATCGGAAGATATTGATAAATTCGCGGCATTAAGTGGTGATAACTTCTATGCTCATAAACGCGAAACTGATTTTGAAGGCACCATGTTTGACCAACAGGTGGCGCATGGTTACTTTATCATGAGTATTGCTGCAGGCTTGTTTGTAGACAGCTATGAAATGAACCCGGTATTATTGAATTACGGCATCGATGATCTTCGTTTTACCAAACCCGTTTACCCGGGTGCGAAGATCAACATCCGCTTTACCTGTAAGCAAAAATTACCTAATGACACCACACCTTCTGAGGACAATCCGAAGTCGAAGATCAAGCGTGGCGTTGTAAAATGGCTGGTAGAAATGCTGGATGACACCGATGAACCATTAGTCGGTGTAGCTACTATTTTGACTATGGTAAAATTGAAGGATCAATCCCAGTAAAGCATAAGTACTTTACTAATATTTTATTAAAAAATGGCGTCTTCTTAAAGAGACGCCATTTTTTAATTTTAACCTGCTATGAAAAAGTACCTCTATTGCCTCCTTTCTTTATATCTATTAAGCGCCGTAGCCTGTGAACGGCTCGTAACCTGTCAGTATCGTATTTATTACTATTCTTTCGGTTTTGCCTTTGAGGGCTTTACTTCGCAGGAAGTGGACACGCTTATCCTGAAAGCATATGAGCCCGGTACCGGGTGCTCTTTTCTGTTGCGTACAGATACCATCTACACCACCAATCACAAAATTATCAATAGTACGATCTATCGCAACCGCGAGACCGATACTTTGAATATTGGTTCAGAGTCTGGATTTGCGGCAATCTGGCCGGGTTCAGATTATATTCTTGAGATTCCCGCCTTACAATCGGCTATTAAAATTACAGAGGTCACACAGGGCCCGAGTGCCGATACTTTTCAAATGGACGACCATTGCAGTCCGGGGGCAGGACAGGCAAGGTTTAGTACCTTTAATGCGAAGTTTGAAAGCAACTATCAAATTGAACCAACAAAAGGAATCATCGGCAACCCAAAAGACAATATTGCGTTGGTGATGAGATAGCAATCCCAGTAAAGCATAAGCACTTTACTCCTATTTTATAAATTTATGGCGTCTTCTGACAAAGAGACGCCTTATTTAATTTTAACTGGCAATAAAAAATATACCTAACCCGTTATAAGCGTATACATTTTACAGCAAATGATCCCATATCGTTTATAAAATAGTATGGTTGCTTAATTTCAAACCTAACATAATGAGAAAGCTTGTCCTGTCCTTATTAATCGCCGCTACCACCATATCCGGGTTCGCACAAAAGACCGAATTAGGCGTGCAGCTCAATTCCGGGTTATTTTCTTTCCATGGAGAAAAAATAAAACGAACCGGGTATGTCTTTTTGGATGATAACAATTTGACAATCGAGGATAACCAATCCTTAGGTGGTATTGCATTTGGCGGTAGAAATGGATTAAATACCGGGTTTGGGTTTAACCTGAAGTACATCGCCTCCACTAAATTATTTTTTGCGGCCGAAGCCGGGTTGGAATATTCAAAAAGCCGCATAACGCTTAAGGAGGGCTATCAGCAGAACAAAGAAACAGCGAAAGGAAAAGCTAACTTAATATTTACAACAGTTTATTTGGCGCCAACCATCGGCTACAGGTTGCGGATAAAAAACATAAATATTGATCTTGGAATTGGCGTAGATGTATCCAGGCTGATGCATTCTACTGAGAAAATAATCGCTGAGGCCGCAGTACCAGAAAAGGAATTCAGCACCAGGAAGGAAATTATTGTAAATAATATCAGGGATATTAGTATGGGTAGCAACAAATCCTCCTGGTTTGATGTACGGCCTCATGCCAATTTGAAAGTATCCTATAAACGGGTGGGTGCATTTTGCGGCTATAGCATCGGCACTACAGATTACAAAAAAGGATTGACAGGTAGCAGCGACATATCTCATGTTAACAGCAGGCTATGGCGGTTTGGACTTAGTTATCAATTCAGTTAAAAGCTTTTTTTAGCATAATCGTTACCGGTAACTTCACAAAAATCGCCCTTACTATAATTTGGATAAGGGCGATTTTTATTAAATCAATATATTCAGGATCAATTATGTGCCAAACTGCGTCAACAGCATTTCCGCTACCACCTTATCTATGGGCAGATCCACCTCTTCGGGCAGCGATGCATCTATAGGATAAAAATACACGGTACCGGTATCAGAGAGCTCTGGAATAGCCGCGAAATCAGGAATATTTACAAGGTAATAGATACTGATCACCTGGCTATCATTAAAAGCAGATTGCTGGAAAAAATCGGTCGTATAAAAATGCCGGATATTCAAAGGCTCAATACCCAGCTCCTCCCTGAATTCACGTTTCAGCGCCTCCAGGGTTCCTTCCCCATATTCAAGACCACCACCCGGGAATTTTGTAAAGACATGATGTTTATAGTGCTCAAAACTCAGCAGTACCTTATTTTCCGGGTTAATGAGAATACCATAAACCCTTACATTAAATCGTTTGTCCATTAATGGCTAGTTGTTAATGGTTAATTGTTAATGGTTAATTGTAAATAGGTACCCATAAACAAAACACCTGGTTTTTTTTTAGCGGCCGAAGGTATCGTAATTATCTTCCGCGTACTTTTCAAATTTTTTCAGCAAAACAATATTGTCTTTTTCCAATTGGGTAAGCTCCCCGTCCACATTACTGTTCATAGGTACATACCAATCTACCTGGTCAAAAAACTGGCGCACGGATTTTTTCTTAAAAGAATAACCATGCCTGGCAAAAATGGTATTGCGAATAATCTCCAGGTCCAGCTTCTTCAGGTTTTTAAGATCGGATTCCTTCAGTTTATTTTTAGAAGCGTTTAAAGTGTACACACTTTCCGAAGCTGCCCGGTAATAGTCATTTACCATAGTATCCACCTTGCCGTCCTCGTGGGTATACAGTTCTGATTTCCTTTTGGCACTTTCCCAATCTACATATTCCCAATCTTCAGGCAACATACGGTTAGGCGTGTAAACAAAAGGTTGTTTTTTGAGTACAAATGTCTTATTCGGGCTCTTTACCATCTGGTCATAACAGGCCCAGGTACCCACCAGGCTATCGCCCTTGATGACAAAAATAAATTTGCCATCATGCGGGTCATTGCCCGGCTCTTCCATTTCAAAACGATATTCGTCCCCGTTAACACTTAAGGTACCGCTCATGGGCCGGTCATTACCCTTCACAATGCTCCGCGCTGATACGCCCTTTTCTGTGATCTGGCTAATGCTGATATTGATTTTTGCAGGTTCTATATATTCTACCCGGTTTTCCTCATCGGCATCTTCAAACATACCTACATAATTCCCATACAATTCGGTATGTAGCTCTTTAACGGGCGCTACCGGCTCTGTAGCCGGCGTTTCCATAGATTGGTTTTGCCCTGTTTCATTTTTACAGGCCGTAGCCAGCAATACTAAACTGATAAGGGGTATAAAATACTTTTTCATGCCTGGAATAATAAGTTTAATAATAAGGATCAAATATAGACTTTTCTCGCGGCTGTTCGATAACGGATCAAAAATTCCACGAAAAGCAAATTAGGAATCCAGCTTAGTCCGGAGACCAGGACATAGACATCCATAGGAGGCGGCGCCCAGACTTTTACAATTAGTACTTTATACAGGCGTAGCGTAATGGCCGACAAAGCCAATGCAAAGCTGCGCATCATATAATGTTTATGTACTTTATATTGACCATTTTTCGCGGTCAGCAGCGCTTTAAGTGTAAACCAAAACCAGAGTACAGCAAGCAGCGAAAAGAACAGGATAGCTACGGGACCGCCGTTGGCATGCCAGCCAATCACCAGGCCGGAAGGAGCGGCTAATAGTAAAACCGTCCCAACATATAAATAACCAACGATACGATGCACTTTCTTATTCCGCTTCAGTAGCTTGTTATTGAATTGCGTAAAACCAGCAGGAAGGCAGAAAATGGCACTGTAGACATGTATATAGAAAAATGGCAGATAATAGGCATAGCGATGTACTTCCGTCTGTTTGATCTGCAGGAAAGCAATATCCTGCCCCCAGGGAATATACTTACTGGTGATCTGCAACATCAGCAGGCAAAAAAATGCGAAACTGATATACAAAACAGGTCTAAACCAGGTATTTTTGGCCGGCTTCATGAAAAGAAATTTACGGAATTCAATTCAAAACAACAGAATTATTTTTACTTCAGCCTGCTAAATTTCATCAAATGCAATAGTGGCCGACACTTCGAAATTTCATAATCCCTTTTTCAACATCTTGTGCATAACCAAAACCTTAAAGCCATTTTCAAATGCCTACTTTTGAATTCGAAATTAAGTCTACCCGACATGGGCATTTTCCGGGAAAGGAAAATGAATACAGGAGAATCATGTGAAACTCATGAGCTGTTGCGCAACTGTAATGAATCGTACATTCAATAGCCAGACCGCCTGCCCCGTGTCTAAAGACTTTGCTTTCGCAAAAAAGGCATTGTCTGCAACATCAAGCGCATAGCACGCTGTGGCAGCATTGTCGACTCTTAAAAGCAACAATTAAACCACAAAATAGTAACAGGCTATGAGCATTTTTGATTACAGGCAGCACTATAAACCTTTCGAATATCCCGAGGTTTTACAGTATACAGACGCGATCAACAAATCGTTCTGGGTACATAGCGAGGTAGACTTCACGGCCGACCTGCAGGATTTCCACTCCCACCTTGACGCGCATGAAAGAATGGCGATCAAAAAGAGCTTACTGGCCATCGCACAGATCGAAGTAAGTGTAAAAACGTTCTGGGGTAACCTCTACCAGCACATGCCCAAACCTGAGTTCAACGGCCTGGGCAGTACCTTCGCAGAATGCGAATTCCGCCACTCCGAAGCTTATTCCCGCTTATTAGAAGTTTTAGGCTACAGCTCCGAATTCGAAAAGATCATCGAAGTTCCGGTAATCAAGAAACGTATTGCTTACCTGGGCGCGGCTTTAAAAGATGCCAAAAGCACACAACCCCATGAATATATTACTTCATTGGTTTTGTTTACCATCCTCATTGAGAATGTTTCCCTGTTCAGCCAGTTTGCGATTATCCTGTATTTCACGCGCTTTAAAGGGTACATGAAGAATACCAGCAATATCATTGCATGGACTTCTGTAGATGAGCAGATCCACGCTAATGCCGGTATTTTCCTGATCAACCAGATCAAAAAAGAGTTCCCGGAATACCTTGATGTAGCCAAGCAGGCAAACATACAGGAGATCATTGAAGAATCTTTGGCGATAGAAGCGGATATCCTGGATTGGATCTTTGAGGATGGCGAACTGGAAAAGATCAGTAAAACAGATATCCTCAACTTCATGAAGTACCGGATTGACGATAGCCTGGTGAAAATCGGCATGTCTAAGATCTATAATATCTCTGAAGTGGATTACAGCCCTATGCGCTGGTTTGAAGAAGAAGTATTTGCCAACAGCCTGGACGATTTCTTTGCCAAGCGCCCGGTAGATTATACCAAACACGACAAGAGCATTACAGCAATGGACTTGTTTTAATTAAAAATTAAAAAGTCAAAACTGCTTGCCTTTTTGACTTTTGACTTTTGACTTTAATATTTTGAATTTAGGAATTTTATGGAAAGACTTTGGTGGCTCAACGAAGAAAGTGAGCAAATACTAAACAGGGGATATCTGTTAAAAGGAGAATCAGTAGAAGGTGCGATTGACCGTGTGTGTACCGCAGCGGCACAACGCTTATATAAACCTGAATATAAAGAAGGATTCAAAGAACTTATAGAGAAAGGCTGGATGAGCTTAAGCTCCCCGATCTGGGCCAATATGGGTACAGAGCGCGGCTTACCGATCTCTTGCTTCAATGTGCACGTTCCTGACCATATAGAAGGCATTACCCATAAATTGGGCGAGGTAATCATGCAGACAAAAATTGGCGGTGGTACTTCCGGTTACTTTGGTGGCTTAAGAGAAAGAGGTAGTGCCGTAACCGATAATGGTAAAAGTAGTGGTGCCGTAAGCTTCATGAAGCTGTTCGATACTGCTATGGATACGATCTCGCAGGGTGGTGTACGCCGTGGCGCTTTCGCTGCTTACCTGGATATTGACCACCCGGATATAGAAGAATTCCTGAACATAAAAAATATCGGTAGCCCGATCCAAAACCTGTTCTTCGGCGTTTGCGTAGCAGATTACTGGATGCAGGAAATGATCGACGGAGATATGGCTAAGCGGGAGATCTGGGCTAAGGTGCTCGAATCACGCCAGCAAAAAGGTTTGCCATACATTTTCTTCACCGACAATGTAAACCGGAATAAACCTCAGGTGTACAAAGACCTGAATATGCAGATCAATGCCAGCAACCTCTGTTCTGAGATTGCCCTTCCGTCTTCTAAAGACGAATCATTTATCTGCTGCCTGTCTTCCATGAACCTGGAATTGTATGATGAGTGGAAAGATACTGAAGCAGTAAGAATGGCGACCTTCTTCCTGGATGCGGTATTACAGGAATTCATTGCCAAAACAGAAGACAATTATTACTTAGCCAATGCGAATCGCTTTGCCAAACGTCACCGGGCTTTGGGTCTGGGCGTATTAGGCTGGCACTCTTATTTGCAAAAAAACAGGATACCATTTGAAGGCTTAAGGGCTAAACAATTGACCCACGAGATCTTCAAACATATCCATGAGAAATCGGATAAAGCGACCCAGGAATTAGCGGCGATCTATGGTGAGCCGGAAGTACTGAAAGGATACGGCAGACGCAATACTACATTGTTAGCCATTGCTCCTACGACTTCTTCTTCGGCGATCCTCGGTCAATCCTCCCCGGGTATCGAACCGTTCAGCAGTAACTACTATAAAGCGGGCTTGTCTAAAGGTAACTTTATGCGTAAAAATAAATACCTGCGCACTTTACTGGAAGAAAAAGGCATCGACAATGAAGATACCTGGCGCAGCATCATGCTGAACAACGGCAGCGTACAACACCTGGACGAACTGAGCCAACAGGAGAAAGATGTATTTAAAACATTCAAGGAAATCTCTCAATTGGAAATCATCCAGCAAGCTTCTATCCGCCAGGCGTTCATCGACCAGGCCCAAAGCCTGAACCTGAATATCCCTTCCAATCTTGCGATTAAGGAAGTGAACCGCCTGATGATCGAAGCCTGGAAATTAGGGGTAAAAACCTTATACTACCAACGCAGTCAGAGTGTGTCCAAGGAATTGGTCAACAACCTTGTGACCTGCAGTAGTTGTGAATCTTAAAAGTTTTAGTTTGTTATATAATGAGAAAGGGAGCCGAAAGGCTTCCTTTATTTTTTTGTACAAAATTGTGTTGTGATAACCAACAAGCCTGGAGTTAAGACAATAGTACCCCTTTTGCCTGTAAGGCAGCTTTATCAATAGCCTTCACCCGTACGACGCCCTGGAAAAGATAACGTTTTTTCGTGCCTAACTGCTCACATAAATAACGGGTACGGCGCTTTTCAATCAGCTGGTAAACACGCCCCTCTTTAGTTACGAAATAACTGCCTGGCGGTAATTCCTCTACCCAGTTTAAGCCGTCAACGGGCTCAGGATCATAAGCAGCCAAAGCTTTGTATAATTTAGGATCAGAGCAGGAACCGGCTTTTACTTTCTTTAACGATAAAGCAATGGCTTGCTCTAATGCTTCAGGAAAAATGCTTGCGCCCAGGCAACCATTCATTACTTGCCGGTAGATATTTTGCCATTCGGTTCCATGCGGTGCAATCCGGTTTTGATACTGAACAAAAGCTTCCAGGTGGGCCAGCTCATGCAGCAGAGTGACCAGGAAACTATAAGGATTCTGATTGCCATTAATCGTAATGGCATGATGAGGATGGCCCCGGTGCGGGTTTAAGTAATTACCCAGTATTGTTTTTCTTTCCCGGGTAATGACCAGCCTTATTGTATATTTTTCAAACCAGGGGATCACTTTTTCCAAAGCTCCTGGCGGCAGGTAAGCTGCAAAAGCATCATAAGAGATTTTTTCCTTTGCCATCTCTCGGTTTCATTCATTTAAGGAAAAATAAAAATAGTCTAAGCGCCTTTTCTCCCCTTTTTGGACAACACCGCCGCTTCCAATATAGTGTAGATCACATACATCCCCAAAAGCAGGAATATTGTAGGCTTCGTTGCCGGAGTTTTTCCTTTCAGGTAGGCAAAACTTACGATACCCGCGATGCTGATGAAGATACGCAGCATCGTTCCCGCCATCTTCGCGCGGATAAAAGCATTTGGGTTCGGGTTTTTCAAAGCATTATTCACCATCAGGTAAGCCACCACAGAAAGTATGGCCAGTACGGCATTCCCGGCAATAAGCATAGTCAGGTCATAAGAATCCGGCGTCCTGTTGGTCAATGCAAAGATCAAAGCCAGCAATACAGCAAACACAGCGATGACCAATCCTATATATTTTCCCATTATTTTAAAAGATTAAAAGCGATCAGAGCGCAAATATAGGCCAATGCCCCCATATATAGCGTTTGTATCACCGGCCATTTCCAGGATTGGGTCTCCCGCTTCACAATTGCCAGGGTACTCATACACTGCAGGGCAAATACGTAAAAGACCAGTAAAGAGACCCCGGAAGCCAAAGTATAGACCGGTTTGCCGTCCGGCCATTTGGCTGCGGCCATTTTCCCCCTTAATGTAGGATCATCTTCAGTTGCATCACCCCCAAGGCTGTATAAAGTTGAAATGGTGCCTACATAGGCCTCCCTTGCGGCAAAGGAAGTGATCAGCGCGATCCCGATCTTCCAGTCATACCCCAGGGGTTTGATGGCAGGTTCAATGGCTTTACCCATCACCCCGATATATGAATTTTCCAGGTGTTCATTTTCTTTGTCAAACGCTTGCTCAGCGGTCAATGTACTGTCTGCATTAGCGGTTGCCAGTTGTGCATATTTAGCTTCTACTGCCGCTTCACGGCCACCGGGTCCAAATTTCGCTAAGGCCCATAACACAATAGAAATGATCATGATCACCTTACCCGCATCGACTACAAATATTTTCGCCTTTTCAACCATGGTATGTAAAGCATTCCGCCACCTGGGTGCCCGGTAAACCGGCAATTCCATCAGGAACATCTGGGTTCTTTCTCCTTTAATCAGCCAGCTCAACACTTTTGACACGATCAATGCCATAAAAAAGCCCAGCAGGTATAAACCCATCATCACCAACCCTTGTATCGACAAAAAGCCCAGGACGGTACCTTCCGGCACCACAAGACTGATCAATATAATATAAACCGGCAAGCGGGCCGAACAGCTCATTAAAGGGGTGACCAGAATAGCAATCAGGCGCTCTTTCTTATTTTCAATAATCCGCGTAGCCATCACCGCCGGAATCGCACAGGCCAGGCCGCTGATCAGGGGCATAGCCGCCTTACCGTTCATCCCTACCGCCTTAAACAATCGGTCGGACAAGAAAGTGATCCGCGCCATATAACCCGTATCCTCCAGGATGGTGATGATCCCAAACAGGATCGCAATCTGTGGTACAAATATTACAATTCCTCCGAGCCCGGCCCACAGGCCTTTCACCAATAAATCCGCCCACCAGGTTTCCGGTAACTGGCTGCCAAGCCATTCCCCTCCGGCAGAAAAACCGGCATCGATCCAATCCATCGGATAAGTTGCCAGCCAAAAAATGGCCTGGAACATGAACAATAAGACCAACAACAGGATTACATTTCCCCAGACCTTATGCAAGAGTATTTTATCTACACTTTTTGAGAAACGTTGCTGCGCTTCTACCGCCTTCTTTACATCCAGTTGTGCACTCAGAGGTTCTATCCGGCTAAAGCGCTCCATCA
>Ga0256797_1000143_pt1 | contig 14006 bp, 14 predicted proteins | sample MC6MC0948MT_FD_190196 | JGI IMG/M metagenome (GOLD analysis project Ga0256797, IMG submission 190196) | Metatranscriptome of enriched soil aggregate microbial communities from Iowa State University, Ames, United States - MC6-MC0948-MT... | ecosystem: Environmental > Terrestrial > Soil >...
CCGTACAGCAAACCGGGAGTAACAAAACAGATATGATTTGTAAGCGGTACGAAAGATAAGCGCAGATTGCAAGGCCAATAACATTGCAGAAAGTGTGAAACAATATGGCGGTCCTGGGATTGATATCCTTACCGATCAGCGATTTTGTCGGCCGGTTGATGGCGTCGATCTTTACATCGAAATAGTCATTGATGATGTAGCCGGCGCCTGCAATGAGCGCTGTCGCTATAGCAAGGAGAAGCGTATTTTTGAAATCCAGGAATAGCGGCGTTGTGGTAAAATTACTCAAAGGCCGGATCAGGAAAAACCAGCAAAGTAATTGAGTCGCGATAATAATGAGCAGGTTCGAGATACGTAATATCCGCGCAAGGTCTTTAAAGTTCATAAGGTTAAATTGCTGCTGTCCCGTTTTTGGAGCGGGCTATAAAATACAGGTCGGTCATTACTAAAGCGGCCATAGCCTCTACGATTACGGGCACGCGAAGCGCCACGCAAAGGTCATGGCGGCCTTTTACGGAAAAGTCTTCTATGGTCCCGGTGCTATGATTATAAGTGCTTTGAGTTTTTGGGGTGGAAGCAGTGGGTTTTATAGCAATATTAAAGGTTATGGGATTTCCATTGCTGATCCCGCCAATTACCCCTCCGGCGTGATTGCTTGTGGTACTTCCCTGTTGATCTGTATAGGTATCATTATGTGCGGTGCCAAACATTCTTGCCGCTTCAAAACCGGCCCCGAATTCAATCCCTTTTACTGCCGGAATAGCAAACATGGCATGGGCCAGCCGGCTTTCTATACTATCCCAGAAGGGTTCTCCCAGGCCTGCAGGGATACCGGTAATGGCACAGGAAACGATTCCCCCCACGCTGTCCTTGGCTGCTATGGCCAGCTCCAGGCCTTTTTCGACATCTTTTAGCCCGCCAACTTCACTGACTTGCGCTTCAAAGGAAACCATACTTAATATTTTCTTTGCGATCACACCGGCAGCTACCAGGCCTGCGGTGAGCCGGGCACTAAAGTGTCCGCCGCCCCGGTAGTCTTCAAATCCTTTATATTTTATATGGGCTACAAAGTCGGCATGTCCCGGGCGGAACACATCCCTTTGCTTTTCATAATCAGCGCTCCGGGTATTTTCATTGGCAATCCAGATCATTAGCGGTGCACCGGTTGTATGTCCTTTAAACACCCCGCTTTTTAACTCCGGGATATCCGCCTCTACCCTCGGGGTACCTCCCCTCTGTCCGCCCTTTCTGCGGTTCATGTCTGTGGTGAAATCATCCTCGTTTAAAGGAATGCCGGGAGGTACATTGTCCAGGATTACGCCAATCCCTGCACCATGTGATTCCCCGAAAATCTGTACTTTGAAAATCGTATTGAAACTGTTCATCTGCCTTAAGTTTACTTTTGATCAGCGGTTTTATTGAGGGCATCCTGTTCTAAATAGTCTCTTAAAAGGATCTTTTCCGTATACTCGGCAAAGGAATTAGGCGTGATCTTGCCCCCGAAATGTTCAATATAAGCTTTGGTAAACTCTGCACCGAAATAAAGAATGAAAGCGGAAAAGTAGATCCATAAAAGGAGAACGATTACGGAACCCGCTGCGCCGTATAGGCTCGCCATTGTATTCCCACTGATATAAAGCCCGATCAGGTATTTGCCAAAAAAGAAAAGCAGGGTAGTGACGATAGCTCCGGGTAATACCTGTTTCCATCTTATTTTTACATCAGGCAGCATTTTGAAGATAGCCATAAAAAGTACCAGCAATACCGTAAAGGTAAATACCGTGTTTACAATACCGATCATATTGACCGGAATAAAGGGCAATTGTTTCAATATGAAATCACTAAACCCTAAAATAACCGCATTCAGGATAAGGGATACGATCAATAGAAAGCCAAACCCAATGATCATAGTAAAGGAGAGCAGCCGGCTCAGCAGGATTTTGACAAAACCTTTTTTCGCTTTTGCCCTTACGCCCCATATCATATTCAGAGAATCCTGTATTTCAACGAAGATACCAGTGGCTCCCATAACCAATATGATCACACTGATAATGGTAGCAATAGTGGAGTTTTTCTGGAAGTTTATCTTCGACATCACCTCCTGGATCTGCATCGCCGTATCATCTCCTACAAATTCTTTAAGCTCACCGAATAATTGACCGGTAATAGCCTGTTCTCCATAGAAGGTACCCCCTACGACAATAATGAGGAGCAGCATGGGAGGAAGCGAAAAAATGGTATTGTAAGCAAGCGCGGCACTCAGTTTGGGAGCTTTGTCATCGGCGAACCCCGTTCCTGCCTTCACCAGGATGTTAAAATAGGTTTTCAGCCTTTTAATCAATAGGTTGCCTTTCATATAGTCAAAAGTACGCTATTAGGCTGAAAATTGGTATTTTTGTATAATTGATACCCTTGGAAAAACACCTTATTTATTTTATTTTACTTAATCATATGTTTATATGAATATAGAAGAAGTTATTAAATCTTCCCGTCCAATTGAAGATCAATACCATAGAACCTTTCTCAATATTGTGTATTCGGGAATATGGCTAGAGCAAAATACGCTTGACCCGCTGAAACAACGCGGGCTTTCTCATCCGCAATACAATGTATTACGGATTGTGAAGGGGTATAAAGGACCGATGACCGTAGCGTCCATCCAGCAAAGAATGCTGTACCAGACTTCTAATGTGACCCGTATTATAGATAAACTTGTCGAAAAAGGTTTGTTGGTAAAGGAAAGCTCCAATGAAGATCGCAGGGTCGTTTTGGTGAATATCACCCCTGAGGGGCTGGAAAAATTGACAGAACTGCATGACCTGATTTACGGGAGTGTTAAACAGGTTGTCGGCAAAAATCTTTCCGTCGAGGAAACCGTAATGTTGGGTGTACTTTTAGATAAAATGAGGTCATAATGCTGGAAGGATACATCCGCAGTTATAAAGCCTACCTGCAATTGGAAAAATCCTTATCCGCCAATACGGTCCATGCCTATATTCATGATGTGGGCTTTCTGTCCCGGTTTTTAGCGAAAGATTACCCGGGCCTGGCTTTAGCGGACCTGGAATTAACGCATTTGTTAGCCTTTATAGCTTTGATTAACGGGGAAGAATATGCCGCGGCCTCCCAGGCGCGGATCGTTTCTTCATTGAAATCATTTTTCAATTTTCTGTTACTGGAAAAGGAAATACAACAAAGCCCGGCTTTATTTCTCGAGATTCCCAAATTACAAAGAAAACTCCCGGATGTATTGAGTATAGAAGAGGTGAACCTCATGCTGGACAGTATCGACCGCAGCACCCCGGACGGGCAAAGAAACCTGGCCATGCTCGAAACGATGTATAGCAGCGGCCTGAGGGTGTCCGAACTGATACAGCTGAAATTGTCTAACCTCTATCTTGACGTTGGTTATATCAGGGTAATTGGTAAAGGGAATAAAGAACGGCTGGTACCTATAGGCGACGATGCCATAAAATATATTAACCTGTATAGAGATACGGTAAGAGTGCATGTGCCGGTAGTCAGGGGGCAGCAAGATATGCTTTTTTTAAACAGGAGGGGCGCTGCAATGAGCCGGGTCATGTTTTTCCTGATCGTTAAAAAGCTTGCTGAAAAAGCCGGGATACAAAAAAATGTATATCCGCACACGCTCCGGCACAGCTTTGCGACCCACCTGGTGGAAAACGGGGCTGATCTCAGGGCCGTACAGGAAATGCTGGGGCACCAAAGTATTACTACTACAGAGATTTACACCCATTTAGACACTACTTTTTTACAGCAAACGCTGAAAAAGTTTCATCCGCGGTTCTAAGACTCATTTTATATGTAGTTTTGCAAAGAGAACAGAATAAGCACATGACCGTATTTAAAACTTCAAAAGCAAAAGAAAATATACTGCGCAGGGTGAGAGAAGCACTGGTGCAGGAGGCAGTAGCCAAACCTTTTCCTGAAATAGAAAACGGCCCGGCCCCTAATTTATACGCCCCATTGAGCCAGGATACCGTTGAGGAAACTTTTGCCCTGGAATTTACAAGATCGGGGGGGCAATTCGTATTTTGTAATGATGAAGCCGATTTTGCGGCACAACTAGGTATGCTGGCGGAAGCGAAGCAATGGAAAGAAGTCGTCTGTTCCAGGCCGGAAATGCTGAGTATGCTAACCAATAAAGGCCTGAATTTTGTCCGGGAAATCAATTTCAGGCATACCGATACGGATGCCTGTATCACGGACTGTGAAGCGGCTATTGCCCGCACGGGAAGCCTGATGTTCAGCAGCCGGCAAAATTACGGTCGTACAGCGCCCATTTACTTCCCTGTTCATATCGTGGTCGTTTATGTCCATAATATCGTTGCTGATATAGATATCGCTTTGCAAATGATGCAGAATAAGTACGGCGTCAACAATATGCCTTCCATGATTAATTTGAATACAGGACCGAGCCGCACTGCGGATATTGAGAAAACACTGGTTACCGGCGTACACGGACCAAAAGAGGTTTTTTGCTTTTTTATTAATCAATAAGATTTTCCGGGTAAATGCATCCTAAGGATATTAAGATAGAAGCGTATCATTATACGCTTCCTGAAGAAAAGATTGCCACCTTTCCACTGGCAGAAAGAGATAGTTCTAAATTATTGGTATATAAGGCCGCACATATAGAAGACCGGCAGTTCAATGCGATTGCTGATTATTTGCCGGAAGACACTTTAATGGTGTATAACCAGACAAAAGTGGTCCATGCACGATTGCTGTTCAAAAAGCCGACCGGCGGTAAGGTAGAAGTCTTTTGCCTGGAACCTGAAGCGCGTTATGCTGATGTGCCCACTGCAATGCTGTCCAGAGAGACCGTGTATTGGAAATGCTTCCTGGGAGGGGCTTCCAAATGGAAAGAGGGCTCATTAGTCCTGGAAACAGAAGACTTTAGCATATATGCCGAGCGTGTGGCTCAGCAGGATGGGGCATGGGTGCTTAAGCTGTCCTGGACCGATCCGGCATTAAGCTTCGCGGAAGTATTGCATAAAGCCGGTAAAGTGCCTTTGCCTCCTTATCTGAACCGTGAGGCTACTGCGGCTGATGAAGCTACATACCAGTCTGTTTTCGCTAAAGAAGAGGGGAGTGTGGCCGCGCCAACTGCTTCTTTACATTTTACACCCGGAGTCCTGGAGTCTATAGCAGATAAAGGGATAAAGACCTTATCCGTTACCTTGCACGTAGGCGCGGGTACATTTAAGCCTGTTAAATCGGCCACCATGCAAGACCATGAGATGCATGCCGAGTGGCTGGAGGTTTCTAAAGCCCAATTGACTGCTTTGGCGCAACACCTGGAGGCGAAAAAAACTTTGGTGGCGGTAGGAACTACCTCCTGTAGAACGCTTGAAAGCCTTTACTGGATTGGGGTGCAACTGATGAATGGAGTGGCTATAGAGAACGGTGCAGTGGCGGTAAGTCAATGGCTGCCTTATGAGCATGGTTGCCAAGCCGTAGCTGCAGCAGAGAGTATTAATGCGATTGTCCAGCATCTTGAGCTAGGTCAATCCGACAAACTCGTTGTAAAAACACAGATCATTATCGCACCGGGCTACGATTTTAAAATAGTCGATGGATTGATCACGAATTTTCACCAGCCGGAAAGCACTTTATTATTATTGGTGTCCGCTTTGATCGGTGAAGATTGGAAAACGGTGTATGACCATGCTTTAAACAATAATTACCGTTTCCTGAGTTATGGGGATAGCAGTTTATTATGGCGTAATTAAAGAAGGTTATGGAAGACAAAAAAATGGTTAACCCAACAAAGTTGGGTTAACCATTTTTTATTTATCCGGCTAAAATGCAAAGAATTTTTAATATTGACCGGTACTCAACATGACCAGGGTACAAGCTTCCTGGGGCAGAATGCCGTTTTGTACGGCCAGTTGTTCCAGTTCTTCGTTTTCCGTTCCGGGGTTAAATACAATTCTTTTAGGTTTTAAACCCAGAATGTAATCATAGTACGGCTTCTGGTTGTCGGGGTTCAGGTATAAAGTGACGGTATCTATGTCGGGAAAAGAAACCATTTCCGATCCGTAATCTACATCTAAAACAGTGCCGGGACGGGCGCCAATGGCAACTACATCATTTCCGGTACTTCTTAATAGGTGTATCGCTCTGTTGCTATATCTGCTTGGGTTCTCTGATGCGCCTATAACTAATGTTTTTTTATTGGGTTTTTGCTGCATGACAGTATTTATTTGGTATCCTAAAAATACTAAAAATCTGTAAAGCACTGTAAATCTTTGTATTTTAGCTTCTTTAAAAAAATGTGAAAATTGTCTAAAAAGATAAAGATCTTAAGTACAAAACTACTGCGCGAAGCTACTATGAGCCAGCTTGCAGCAGCCGGTATAGCAGTAGTGGCAAAGCCGTTTATCCGGATAGATATTCCCGGGCAGATCACTTTACCCCGGGCTCAAAGGGCAGATGCGATCATTACAAGCGTCAATGCGGTTAAAGCATTGACCGGTATCCGGCAGCTATTGCCTCCATTTCAGACTGTTTATTGTATTGCCGGGAGCACCGAAGCCATGGTAAAAGAAACATTTGACGCAGAGGTAATCTCCCGGACTTATGCTGCAGAACTGGTCGAAGTAATAGTCAGCGCAGCACATATATATCCTTTATGGTTTTTTAAAGGAGATAAAGCGTTGCCCACCATTCCCGAAGGCTTAACAAAAGCCGGTATTACATTTGAAGCGATTGAAGTGTATCAAAATATGGCTATTCCACATATGCTGAAGGAAGATTTTGAGGCTATTTTATTTTTTAGTCCAACGGCAGTAGAGAGTTTTATGCAGTATAATATTATTCCCGATAATACAATTACCTTTGCCATCGGTAAAACAACAGCCGCTGCTTTAGCGCCATTTGCAAAACAGGTGGTGATCAGCGAAACGACTTCAGAAACTGCTGTAGCTAAAGCTGTTGTGAACTATTTTAATTTATAAAACATGAGAAGAGACAACAATCTTAAAAATGATCTTATTATAAGGACCTTAATGGGAGAACCGACCGAGCGGACGCCGGTATGGATGATGCGCCAGGCTGGTAGATACCTTCCTGAGTACATTGCCTTAAGAAATAAGTATTCTTTTTTTGAACGTTGTCAGACCCCGGAACTGGCTTGTGAAATCACTTTGCAGCCCGTGGATATTGTGGGTGTGGATGCCGCTATTTTATTTTCAGACATTCTTGTTGTGCCCCAGGCCATGGGCATGGAGGTGCAGCTGATTGAAAAGCAGGGGCCCCTGTTGCCGGATCCTATAAAAACTGCTGCCGATCTCAATCGTATTCAGGCTGCAGGAGCAGCGGAAAAGCTTTCTTATGTCTATGATGCGATCCGGATGATCAAAAAAGAGTTGGACGGCCGGGTTCCTTTGATCGGTTTCGCGGGTGCTCCCTGGACGCTTTTGTGCTATATGGTACAAGGTAAGGGAAGTAAGACTTTTGATGAGGCAAAAGGTTTTTGCTACCAGAACCCGCAACTGGCGCACCAGCTCCTGCAAATGATCACCGATGCTACCATTGAGTACCTGAAAGGACAGATTGCGGCCGGTGCCGATATGTTGCAGGTATTCGACAGCTGGGGAGGCTTATTAAGTAAACAGGATTTCGAAACCTTCTCCCTGCAATATATCCGCCAGATCGTTGCGGCTATCAAAGACGAAGTGCCCACAATCATTTTTGCCAAAGGCGCCTGGTCTTCCCTGTCTGAAATGGCGGCTACAGGAGCACATGGTTTAGGAATTGACTGGTGTATTGAAGCACCGCAGGCTCGTAGCTTTGCGGGAAATAATATTACCTTACAAGGTAATTATGACCCTGCGCGTTTATTAGCGCCAATAAATGAGATAGAGGAAACTACGAAAGCAATGTTGCGTGCATTCGGTCCCGGAAGGCATATCGCCAACCTGGGACATGGTATCCTGCCTAATGTGCCGGTAGCCCATGCAAAAGCATTTGTGGATACCGTTAAGGAATTCCGTCACGCTTAATTTTTCTGTTCGGTTTATAGTCCATTTGGCCTACATTTGAGCTGAATAAAGCGCGCACTATAGTGGAATTTTTCAAGAAAGAAAAACTGATCCCTGAAGAAGGCTGGAGAAAGATACTTTTCCGGACGATTTACTATGCGGATACCCCTGCAGGTAAATTGTTTGATGTTAGCTTACTGGTGAGCATTGTCCTGAGTACCCTACTCATCATCTGGGAATCTATACCCGGAAGTATTGAGAAATACGGGCCATTCTTCCGCTATTCAGAGTGGGTATTGACGATCTTTTTTACTATTGAATATTACCTGAGGCTGTTGGCGATTAAAAACAACAGGGCCTTTATCTTCAGTGCTTTCGGTATTATCGATCTGCTCTGTATTGTTACCTTTTACATCAGCCTGTTTTTTCCGCAGGTGCATTTCCTGATCGCCATAAGGCTGTTGCGGTTATTGCGTATTTTCAGGATATTTAACCTGATTACTTATCTGAAGGAGGCGATGATTATCATTAAAGCGCTTCAGAACAGTTACAGGAAGATCATTATTTTCCTCCTTTTTATTGTCATTATTTCTGTGATTGTCGGCTCATTGATGTATGTGCTGGAAAACGGGCAAAATGGCTTCCATAGTATCCCAGAAAGTATTTACTGGGCAATCGTAACCATCACTACAGTAGGTTATGGCGATATTGCGCCTACCACGTCGGCGGGTAAGCTGATGTCCATTATATTAATGCTTTGCGGTTACGGTATTATTGCGGTGCCCACAGGTATCGTGGCCAAAGAATTAAGGAAAGTGCGTAAGTACGTGCGGGAATGCGAGCGATGCGGGAATGCCGATAATGATACTGACGCCCGTTACTGCAAAATTTGCGGGGAAAAACTAGGTACCCCCGCAGTATAAAAATAATTTTTAATGCTAAAATGCATTAGGGTCCTTGTATTTCGGATTAGTGATAAGGCTAGAGTCGGTAAATGTTTTTAAGAAGGCAACCAGTGCTTTGCGGTCACTTTCCACGAAAACAGGCCTGTTGGTGAGCATGGCCATATGTTCATCTAAGTTAGGCGATCTCATATGTACCGAGTCGAGGTAAAAGTCCACGACTTCTTCCAGTGTTTTAAAGCGACCGTCATGCATATAAGGTGCGGTGAGCGCAATATTTCTTAAGGTGGGTACCTTCATTTTGCCTACATCCTGGCTTAGTTTTGTGTTTTTAGCCATACCGGAATCGGGGAGAATATCGATGCCGTTATTCCGGTAAAAATTATCGGTAAGCAATACATCACTATGGCAGTGATTGCAAGATCCGCCGTTGAAGAAAAGTTCCAGGCCTCTTTCTTCCTGTGCAGTAAGTGCCGTAGCATCGCCCCCATAAAAATAGCGATCGAAGCGTGAGTTAAATGAAATAATAGTTCTTTCAAACTGGGATAAGGCCTTTAATACCATATCTTTTGTGATCGTGGAAGTGCCGAAAGCTTTATAAAAGCGCTCTGGATACTGGGGGTGGGATTGAAGCCTGGGCAGTACTACCTCCCAGCTATTGGCCATCTCTATAGGATTGGTAATAGGGTCATTGGCCTGGGTTTCCAGGGTTTTAGAGCGCCCGTCCCAGAAGAAAAAGTTGCTCCAGCCCAGGTTCACAATACTCATGGAGTGTTTGATGCCGATATCGCCCTTAACGCCGATACTGAATTTTCGGGGATCAGAAAATGCATTGGCCTGTTTATGGCAGGCGGCGCAACTCATCGATCGATCGGCACTTAGTATGCCATCATAAAAAAGGAACCGGCCCAGGTCAACGCCCTCTTCGGTAAGCGGGTTGTCAGCAGGCATGGGCATAGGTTCAAAGTAGTCCAGTACAAATTCAGGTAGGTCAATTTTGTAAGGTTTAGGCTTATGGGCTTTCCTTTTATTGCCTGAAAAAGCACTTAATCCTACTGCAAGGGTAATAAGGCCCAGAATGATCCAGGTAGATTTTTTCTTAAACATTTTATCTGCTATTGCTCAAATTTACTTTTGGTGACTTCCATGGCCCATCTTACTGTACTGATTATTTTCCCGTTTTCCAGCGGGGTGTACCCCTGCTTTTTGTAGAAGCCTTTATGTCTTCTGCCGTCACCGAGTACTACAATGGTAGGCATACCCATGCCGCCATAGTTGGCCACTTCTTCTGCGCCGTTGATAAAGACGCCGTCCGGATTGAACTTATTTTCTTTCACCCATTTAAGCGCTTGTTTGGCAGTCGACTTATTTTCATACACCGTTTGGTAGTACAATACACGGCCCGGGTATTTTTCTTTCAGGCTACTGATTACTTTCTCCAATCCTTTTCCGGCGGTGATACAGGGACGGCAATCAATCATAAAGTATTCATGAATAATGACATATCCGCTATCCAGTGTATGCCAAAGCTCCACTTCCTGCCCGTTTAATAAATTGGTATTTTTCCAGTTCTTAGTATTAAACACGGGTGATTCCGGCATGGAAAAATTATGCGTGTGGTCTTCCTCCTTTTGGTCATACTCTTGTGCCTGACATAGCGAAGCGCCGGTAAGCAGGAGGGGTAAAAGCCAATATTTCATGATAATAGCAACTAGGGTGAACGTACAAATATACGAAAAATAAAAATGGTAATTTATCAGGCCCGTATTAGTAGCATATGCAGGCAGGCGGCTTTTTAAAACCGGGATATACAGCAATATTATTTAGTTGATATATAGTGATGTGGATAACTTATTTATTATGAAATATAAAACAATATATTTTTTTTGTTTTTTTGAGGATATTCAACCAACCATATGAATAATATCTTTGTCTGATTTAATAGGAGGTATATTTGTTCATGGGAAATTAGATAAGAGACATCATAGTTGAACATATTTTTTGTATTTTGTTTAGAGAATTTTAAGATTTCATTTGTATCTTTATTGACATTTGTTATTTTTGGTACTCAAATTTGATTAAAATTTAATTTAGATAAATTTTCATGCGCACGATTAAATGTATTTTACTGGGATTAATAGGCATTACATTTTTTATTTCCTGTAAAAAGGAATTTAGTTCCGACCTGCCGTTGCCAAGCGAGCTTAGCCCTTCTCTGTTCGTAGTGAACAATAATAATATTGTTCTGGCCATAGATCCTAAAACCGGGAAAAAGAAATGGGAGTATAAAGTGGACGCGAATGTAACCGCGACACCGGTTGTTGTAGCCGGTAAGCTGGTTGTGGTTGATGTTACGGGTAAATTATATAGTATTAACCGTATTGACGGAAAACTGGACCGGTCTGTTTCTTTAGGGGCAGCAGTTACAGGAACGCCTTTAGTAATTGATGATAGCAGGTTAGCCGTTTCTGTAGGTAATGATGTGAAAATGATCGATCCTTCTGCCGGATTCAATACGGTATGGCAATATGGTGCCGGTGTGCCGGTAACCACTTCTTTGGCCAAAAATACTATTGGTAACAGTGATACCTTACAAATTTTCTTTGTGGCAGGTACGAGCGTATTTGCCGTACGGGCAAAAGACGGGGTGCTGACCTGGAGACGCAATGTGTCGGGTGCAAATACCTTTAACTCTTCCGTGTGTGCCGTTAATCATAATTATTTATACGTGGGTAATGATGACGGAAATCTATACGCCTTCAACTCAAGAAACGGCAGCTCTTTCTGGAGTTACCAGACAGGTGCTGCAATAAAAAGCTCACCCGTAAGTGTGGGTGGTAATATTATGGTAGGCAGCAATGACCGTAATTTCTATTCTGTAGATTCTGCTACCGGCCTATTGAGATGGAAAGTAGTTACGGGAGACCGGATTTTGTCTTCTCCGTTTGTATTTGAGCAAAATGTATATTTTGGTTGTAACGACTTTAACCTGTATACTGTAAATATTATTGACGGAACACTTAAGTGGAAGTCTCTGGCCTTCGGAACACTGGTAACTTCTCCATTAGTACATGATAAAGTGGCTTACATTAATAGCCATGACAATAATGTATATGCTTTTGACAGTGAAACCGGAGCACAGAAATGGATTTATAACACAAACGGCTATATGACCTCTTCCATGATCCTGGATAATCTGACGGAAGTAGTAGTACCTTCTATAAGCGGTAATCATTCTTTTTAGATTTTTTTATAATTCTGCCAACCATTTATTTTTATTTTATGTCTTATTCAATTAGTTGTAAATATATCTTTTTGACTAAGTGATTACGGCGCCAACAATTTTAACCCTGTTAATTATTATATTACTATGATGAAAAAGTCTATTTTCTGGTTATTAGGACTTTTGCTTTTGATATTAGGACAAAAAGCTTTCGCCAGCCACGTTGCCGGTGGTCAGCTTACCTATAAGCACATTTCCAGTTCTGGTACCAATCATACCTATGAAATCGAAATTATCATCTTCGGAGATTGTAGTGGTGGTACCTTCGGTACTTTCGCCACTACGACTGCTGCCGGTCTGAATGTATATAATAACGGAAGTCTGGTCACTGCACAGAACTTGCCGAAAGTCGCTGCTGAAAGTGATATACTCGTATCCCCGGTATGTCCTAGCCAGCTGAATAGTACTACCTGTAATGGTGGTTCATTACCCGGTATTAAAAAGTTTACCTTCAGAGGTAATATCGTATTAAACGGTACTTCTGCTAACTGGAGATTTGCTTTTGACGGGAATTTAGTGAACGGATCTTCTGCTGGTAGAAGTGCTATTGCCGATAATGTCGCTAATGCTGCCAGTACCACAATGTACATTGGTGCTACGCTGAACAATGTGAACGGTCAGAACAACTCACCTACCTTTACTTCAGATCCTACCCCGTTTTTCTGTAACAATGTACCTTCTTCTTTCAGTTTAGGTGCGGTTGATGTAGATAATGATGTAATGACTTATAGCCTGGAACCGGCTATCACGAATGTATTGGGCACTAACTTCATTAATTATGTTGCTCCTTATACCGCTGTAAGCCCGTTGCCGGCTGCAGCAGGTACCTTCTTATTTAATCCTAACACAGGGGTGACGGATTTTACGCCTAACCAGTCAATGGAAGCGATTGTAGTAAAGAAAGTAACTGAAAAACGTAATGGTGTTGAAGTCGGAACCTGTGCGCGGGAAATGATGTTCGTTATTATTAACGGTTGTACGAATACTGCTCCTTCCACACCTATTAATAATGTAGCTAATGGTGAATTGTTGCCAGGTACGCCAACAAGTGTTGAGTTTAAAGCTTGTGAAGCCCAACAGGTTAGCTTTACCTTTGATATTAATGTAGTAGACCCTCAAGGCGATAACATTACGATCACTTCTACCAATTTACCAGCCGGCGCCACTCTGGATATCCAGAATAATGCGACCACCAATCCTACCGCTTCTTTTAGCTGGGACTTAGCTACTGTGCCTGCGGGAACTTACCAGTTCTTTATCACTTTTAAAGATGATGGTTGCCCGATGTCTGTGGTAAAAACAGTTACCTATACAGTATATGTACAGCAATTTAACGGGAACTTTACCACCCATACGATTGTGCCATGCCGCGACGATAGCAATGGCGTAGCCTGGATCCTGGCAGATCCTGCCGATACCGCCTTGTATAAATATACCTGGATGGACCCGGCTTTCAATGTGCTGCAGGAAACACCTGGCCGCGTGGCTAGTGGTGATACTTTAAATAATTTATTCCCGGGCATTTACCTTGTAGATGCTGAAAACTACAGGGGTTGTAAAAGAAGATTTACAGTTACCGTAGACTCCCCGACTTATAAAGCTCATTTTGAAACAGATAGCATTGTATGTGTGAATACATTGGTAAGTTTCAATCCAAATTATAACAATAACGACTTTGTACAATGGGAATGGGATTTTGGTAATGGCACTACTTCAACCAATCAAAACCCGGTACTTCAATATCCATACGCGGGTACTTACCAGATCAAGTTGAAAGGAACCACCGATTTAGGTTGTGTAGACTCTTTCTCA
>Ga0256797_1000146_pt1 | contig 13947 bp, 12 predicted proteins | sample MC6MC0948MT_FD_190196 | JGI IMG/M metagenome (GOLD analysis project Ga0256797, IMG submission 190196) | Metatranscriptome of enriched soil aggregate microbial communities from Iowa State University, Ames, United States - MC6-MC0948-MT... | ecosystem: Environmental > Terrestrial > Soil >...
GCCGTACCCGCGCTATCAGCCAGCTCTAAACCCTGCATACCCTGTATCAGGCTACTTACAGTTTGACGCCAGGGCATGGCGGATGACGGCGGTTACTGAATTCACCACGGGTGGCGTGGTGCAAATTGTCCATGAAACGCTAGTCACCGCCCTGTGCAAGACGCCGGGTGTTGCGCTGTTGATACTTTTCCCTGTAGCGGCAGTGTTCGCAAAACCGGGTGTAATCAGGGAGCTATCGGGCTCATCGTGTGGGTATGTAACCCTCACAGCAGTCTTGTCATGTCCTTTCTGTGCCGCTCCTGATGGCAGAGCCCGATATCAGACAGGTATTACCCCTCTGTGCCAGGGTAGTGGTTACCTCACTTTATTAAACAGAGGGCCTGAGAGCTTATGATGCCCAGACATCCTGTCGCCGCGGAGCTGAAAGAGCGGGTTATCATGTTGCTGATGCCGCCCTAAAACCGGACGCTTCATCAGGTCGCTGATGATATCGGGGCCGGCACGTCTGTCGTCTGGAATTTACGGCATAACAAGAACTCAAGCTGGTTGTGTGAGTCTGTAGGACAGCGGAAGGCATTTCAGTCAGGACAGGGTGATCATCTTCCTGGAGATGTGTTAGAGGGAGAAATTGTAAACAATTTTTTAGATGAAATGTGCGGCATTACTGTAACGTGTTCACTGATTCCAAAAAAATATGACCGCTGATATTGCGTATAGGTCGAATATTCCGGGCTCAGAATCAGTGATCCCGACAATATCCCATATGACAGGCATAAATCGAAAAGCAGGGTCAGATAACAATTGAAAAGGTGTGAGGTCTGCGTCGTAATAAGTACGTAGTTTTCACTGATTAGCTAATTAATGGCTCCGGGTCAGTAAGACGGCAAATTAATGAGGATGAACTCCGGATTTCAGAAGTTGATAACAGTCCTGCATTTATTCAACGGTACAGGCAATAGTCTTTCGGAGATGAATAATTAACCAGCGGGAGCCTGACAGGGGCGTCTTCATTATTCCACAAATCGGGGGCATTTCAGACACACTGGATGGAAGAATAAGCATCTGTTTGTCTCTGATGTGCCTGGAATAAATTGGATTATGTTCAAAACTATCATAAAACGACATTACAGATTTTTATTCGCGATGCAGTCAGATGACTTTCGGGTACAAAGTGGCTATAAGTTGAAGCGCGGTGTGTCAGGCGTCTTCTTCGGATAATATTTTAACAGTAAATGATTAAAAGGAAACTGAATGAATTTTGATGTGGCTGAACAACTCTTCCAAGCCTTAAAGAATCTGGGGTACGAGGGGAGTCGCTCTGAGTTTGATGCTCACTCGACGATTGAGATCGCTCTTAAAGATATCCCAAGTCTCTTCGTCAGCATCATTGATGAGCGTATCTGGTTATGGAGTCGGCTAACGTGGATGAGTAATGATACATTAATGATACGGGGCGGCGAGCTATGGTCTTTGCTACAGGATGCCCTTCCGGGAGTTGTCACGGGACAACCGGTGTTGGGACGTGGCGATGAAGGTTATGAGTTAAAGGTACTGGTTGAGGAGCAGTGTTTTCAAAATATTCCCGAACTGGAGTTGCTGATCGAGAGCTTTTTCTCGTTATGCATGCGTCTTCACTCTGAGTTAAATTAGGGCAAGCATTCCGTATTAAAACGGGCACACAATGGCAATCTGGATCTCACCCTACGACACATTACTCTCCTGTTCTCTGAAAGAGGGGCTGGGCACTGCGTGATACGGTCGTTGCTCCCTGACCGGAAACGTTATGGGGGATGAAGCGCCACACGCGTCTGAGTCCTCCTGGATATATGATTTCCGGTGATCTCCACGCCCTTGCAATAAGGGCCCTGAAACAGAAAATATAGCTGTGTGCTTATCCATAGCTGGGGACAGTAATTGATTACCTGGGCGACGATGACGGTTAAAACGTTATTCCGCAGACGATCAAATTACGCTGTATCGCATTGGTGTCATGACTGTTAACTGACGGCAATGGAGGTGTAACTGCCGGAGCCCCCTTTCAGCCTCTGAAGGCAGACAGAGGCATAGTAACGCATCCTGGGAAATCCGCATACAGGCACACCTCGTGCTCCGGGTTAGAGCTTATATTCTAATGAGTGACGTTAACAAAATTTTATCCCGCTACGCTCATCATTCGGGTCAGGCGCTGGCGATGTCAGATTGTTCGCGTTTTACAAAAGATCTACGATGAACGTTTTAAGGGGGCGGGAACTCAAATCATGTTTGGGCACACCGCCATTTTCATCAAGCTTAACCTGACCTGCAAATGAAGATGTCAGTGCCTTACAGAGTTCATCGGTCTCACTCAGCTGTAGTGAATCTTTTGAAAACAAAGGATGCACAAAGGGTTCACGAAAATCGTGATTCTGAGCTAAAAAAATGCGATGCTGGCTGGCATTATCAACGGTTATTTTCAGAAATGACATTATCTCATTAACGCCCTTATCTGACGTTGGTTTGAAAGAGCAAGCTGAAGCTGATGATGAGCTGGGTGCAGGATTATACGCGGATATAAGGTTGGAACTGGAGCTGGTTACAACGGGAGAGGTTGCCTTATCAGCCCGTTCAAATCCGGATGACGTCTTACTGTTTTGCGTCTCCTGAATCGAAATACCGGGGTCAACTAATAAACTTGTAAAGGAATCATCAGGGTTACGGACCAGCATCAGAGACTTACCCTCAGATACTTCTTTGAGTAAATCCGGGTGGTTTGAGGGGTCATAAACAAACTTCTCAGGCAGGATGAAGCTTTCCTCGTCAGATATATCAATGTGCCGTTTATCCAGAGGCTCGGCACAATAAAAATTGCTGGTACTGCTTCGCGGGTCGATAATCAAGATATTCCTGTGCCAGGCATTGGCTACTATTGTGAGAAGTGCTCGTTGTAATCTGGTCACTATGCACATCGATTTATTGCTGTCGTTGGATTTCTCGTCCTTCAGACCGGCCAGTTTCATAAACAACTCTGTTTCTGCCTCAGTATCGAAAACACTGTATTTTCCAGATGAAGGATACACATTCAGGTAAGTTTGAGGATATTTTATATATTCTTTAGATGTTTCGAGATCAAATCTTCTGAGCATATGGTTTGATTTGAAAGAAGGGTATACCTTGAATGTCGGCGTTTTGCTTGGGATCCCGTGAACTGAATTTACGTTAACAATGTCATATTCCAGCTGGTTTAGGAGAGATTTGACTTCACTGATGTTTGTGATTGACATCCCAGATTATGGAGAAGACAAATTATTGCTTATGAAGCGTGATGTGGATGGTTTGCACTGAAGTGATGGATTTGCACGTTTTATACAATTTATAACTTTATTACCATCGACCCCGCCTTTTAAAGTGATAATATCTCTCAACCTGACTTTCAGCATATTTGTGCCGCTGATATGCGGCTGACTGGTTCTTGAAATCGCTTCTTCACCATTAGCAAGGTCCAGTTTTATATCTGTGATATCATCACTTACCTGATGATAGTATATTCACACATATTGGTTCATCTTACGATGACTGTTAGCAAATTCAGTTGAAAGTGCATGCATATAGTCAGCGTAATGTTTCATACACTCCGATATTGCTTCGACATGGACTGTTTGTTGGGCATGATGAAATAATTTTCCCGCATCCTCCGCTTCACAATGGAATTTGTAAAGTAGCCGTTGTCTTTCCTTTTCACTTGTGAACTCCGCTAAACATTGATCTGAGAAGAACTGATTGTGATTCTTCCTGATGAGTGCACTGCGCTCAGCATTGAAAATCTGAACGGCTTCAGGCAGGAGCTGTGAAAGGTAAAGAATGTCGCTTTCTGTAGAAGTCGAAATGCCATGTTTTTTATCAACACGGTTAATAAATGCTTTAAGTATCGCCTTACCATCTTGTGTGGTTGAATCATGAAGTGTTGCCAGCAATGTCTGATTAAGATCATTAATCAAATCCGATGACGTATCTTGATCAGAAACTTTATGCTTTCCTATTAAATTAATTATTTAACTTAGCATATCTTCATAGGAATAATTATTCGGGGAATCAGAATAATTCTTAAAAAGCTTATAATATTCATGGAAGGCAACATAATGGTCTGACATCGCAGTCAGAGACTTTTGGCGTAATGATGCAAACACCCTTTTCAGGTGAGCATGGTCATTAATGTCCGGGTCTCTTAAGACTATGCGGGCAGTGATTTGCTGGCAGAGAAACTGGAATTGCTCATCATTAAACCGAGTTTCTCGGGCGTGGTTTTTTAACGTCTGCTGGAGCTCTCGTCTGTTCTCCCGAATCCTTTGATACACTGTATCCGATTCCTTCATTAGCAAACAGTAATTCTTAATGGCAGTCTGATGAATATTCTGGTGATGATAATACGGCTTAAGCATTTTTTCAGTTTCATTCATAGCGAATTTATGAATGTTAACGAGTATACTCTCAGTTACCCGATCAAGAATCCCATACTTCATGGTGGCAATTTTTTCGTCTACGCATTCTGGTAAAGGGTTAGAACGCTGATTCTCAAAAAAATATGAAAGTAGTTGAGAAACTACCTTTGTCCTGCACTCTAAAAAAAATTTTTTTTTGATCTAATAACGTATTGAGCTCTCTGGCCATCAGGGAATCTGCTTCTTCGCGTCTCTTGATTCCTGGAAGATTGATAATTCCTGGCAAGGTGTCGACTTTACATTTAAGTAGTTTTTCAAAAACGTCGTAACTGGCGTTTAAAAGAGAATGGATTTCAGTAAGTTCATTTCAGCCCTGAGGGTAAGTTGTGTTGAAGTATGTAAGCATGTCATGCCTTGTGGGGGTTTCAGACCGAATATGACGTATCTGAGGAATATTTTCTTTACCGTACAATACCTGTTTAAGATACAGATCCTGAATGCTGAGGAGTTTGTAATACAGTTCAACCTGAAATGATTCAGAATGTTGAGGGTTATAAAAAAATTTGGCGAATCCGGTTACCGCCTGAGCGACCTCGAAAATATTAATCAGACAATTTTCAATGCCTTTAGAAATGAGATGGAGATGATCAACCCTCACTACTTATCAGATTGCTTTTATCATCCTTATGAAATGTTTGAAAGTGGGATGGAGTTAGATTTAATTTCGTAAGATCCCCATAAAACTTCTGGGTGGATAAGCCCAGATTTTCAGCAATTCTGACTTTAAGATAACTTCCTTTAGTCTGAGGGCATGAAAAATCTCCCTCTGATTTCAGAAACTGTTCACACAAATTTCTTAAATTTATGATTGTTCGATCGTCAATACCATTCCGTTTTGCAAAATGTTTATCAATTAGCTCTTCACAATCAAATTTTTTTATTAATGAGATAACATTTATTTTTGACTCTAAGGCCTTTCTTTCTGACTCATAAATATCTCCCATAGAGTGGTCAAGTAAATCAACGGGATTAAAAGGATTAACCTTTTTAGAAGCTAAGAATAATTCAAACGCCTCCAGTAAATCCTTCCATGATTCCTGAGGAAGCGTGAGGGGCACGCAGCTGAGGGCGAAAAGCACACAAACTTTATGGGCGCTAAGCGGATTAAACTTTGATGCTGAGAAATATTTTTTGAGGTAGGGGATTTCAGGTATGGGAAGGTCATTAAGGTTCACACTGTAACCATTTTGAAGCGCTTTATAATAGCCCTGTGCAGTCCAGGCAACATACTGAATTGACGCCAGCTCAATTGCCTCAATACAGGAATTTTTCTTCATTAACATTAGCGGTGTGACATTTGCAGCGGTATCGTCCAGATTGATTGCGCTAGCAATTGCACCTGCAAAGGGGTCATTTGTGTCTATAATTGTGCGAAAAATTTCGTATACACTTTTATCCCTCATGTTAACAAGCGGTGGAAAAAAACTGAAGTTACACAAGAGCCTTTCATTATGCCAGACTTCACTGTTCGGGTCTTTATCGTGTTTTGAGGGAAAACTGGGGAAGCATTTTTTGAATAAAGAAGATTTGCGTCTGGGAATCTGATTATCTTCATTATTTGTTTTTTCAATTTTCTCGAACAAAGTAAAAATGACATCTACGAATCTTAGGCTCAGCCACAGGTGTTGACCATATCTGGTTCTGTTTAACTTCCGCTCAACAGCAGAGTTTGAAATCAGGTGGCTCACAACATTGCGGTCTGATTTATGATTAACATCAAGCCCTTTAAATCTGCACAGGTCATATCCATGAAGATAATTTGCAGGTGTGCATAGCGTCTCTATTTCATCCAGCCAGGCACTCTCAGTTTCTGACCATTCGTCACATTTGTACTTACTATCACGAATGAATGCTCTGATTTGTTCTTTGCGTGCTTCCCATTGCTCCGTGATTTTCATCTGCATTTCTATGGCTTCACAGGATAAAATGGATTCCCATATTGGAAGGTAAAATTTAGTTGTGCTATTATCATTGGCTCGCATGATTGCTTTTATTTTCTTTAAAACCTTTGATAAATCTTCAGATAGTTCTCCATTCTCCATTCTCCATTCTCCATTCTCCATTCTCCGTTCTCCGTTCTCCGTTCTGCGGGCAAATAGTCAGCCAGACTTTAAGGAATAAATTCTTCAGCCATTTTTCATCTAAGTTTTTTGCACAATCAAGAAAGTCACGCCAAATTTTTCATAAGCAAGAGATGAATGAAGTTTGATATTAATTGTGTGTTCGTCAAATCTCGATTTAACGTCCTGGAGGGTGCGATTGAAATGCGTTATTTTATGCTGTTGTGATTTATTAATAGCTATGGCAACATTATCCAGACTCTTTAGTTGTAAATTAGCGTCTGCCATTAATACGAGGTTTTCTTTTTTGTGCGTGTGCTCCATTAGTCTGTTAGATAAATCGCTAAGATTATTTTTAATGCCCACTACAGGTAAAGGAGGAGCAGGAGTAAGGAAATTAATCTCTATACGATTTTTAGGTTGATTAGCAACTACACAATCAAAGGCATTTTGAGCCAAATTACTTCTGAGATGATATGAGCCTCCGGCCCGACATCCGATAATATCTATAAAGGGCGATTTTCCGGAAATAAGTGCTTTGTCTATTGGGGCAGGGGAAGCGGTGATTCTTTGCGGGGTTAACATTGGTAGCCTTATTGTTCAGGAAGACGGTAGTAAAGGTGGAATCAATTTCAGGGATGTAACTGATGCCAGAATGGTTTTATATAAACAAATATAATTTATGTGCAAATTTTGCGATTAATTCACAAAGGGTTTTAGTGTTTTATGTATCATATACTTTCATTAAAGTAACACTACTTTCAGGTGGTGGTATTGGAAATTTCATCCGTAGTCTTTACACTTATGGCACGATAAATATCGTGCGGCTTTATAAACAACGAACTGTTATTTTTTTAATCGGAATACAATCGTTGAGAGCATTGTCCGATTCTGTGCTGATTCATGGAGGTGATGCAAGTTTAAATCACCTTCTGATGTAGGGCCTTTATCTAAACTTTTTTATGAAATATAACGTTGTTAATGGAGTCAGAGTATCCGAGCCTGATATTCGGTTGAGAATTTGTTTAACTTAGCTGGCTGTTTTTCCAATATACAATTCGAGATATTTTGCATTAATGCTTATTCAATAAGGCTCTACGGAGAATGTCAAAATTCGATTATGAATGATATTGTCCGTGCATAAATGTTGTTCTTTTGCAATATAGTGCCCATAATTATATAAGGGATGTCCTTTTTAAAGGCGGGAAGAAAATCAGATGGTATAGATGTTCTCCAGTCAGACTCGACTGGAATTCGGATAATTCTGCATGGCTAAATGTTACCGGGTTAGAAATTACATTGCTGAACGAGTAGTAATTACTTTACTGCCTTGATATGGGATTGAATCCTTTCACAAAGTCAGGTCCTCCTTTAGGTTGTGAGTGGTAATTTTACTTCAGTAGCCGGAGAAGCTTCTGGGCCGGTCAGGTTGATCTTTAACGTTAGAAAATTTTGCTACAAAACTATCGCTAACGAATTATAGCTGCTCTTAAGGTTTCCACTTAAACAGAAGACTGGGTGTGATGCCATAGCCGGGCAACGAGTGAAACGGTGTAGCCGGGTTGCATGGCGAGCGCAACAAAACGGGCTTTCTCTTCGGGAGTATAACGACGGCGCTTTTGCTCGCCAGTGATCACTTCGATTCTTTGCACAGGACACTCCTTAAACATAGATCTGTGACTATGTCTTAGTGGTGAAGTGTCCGGTTTAAAAGGGGGCTATTACACCTTGAATTACCTGAGTAAGAAAATTGGTCAAATCACGCTCCGGGCATAGGGTTCCGGCCATTTAAATAAAATGGTCAAGTCTCATGAAGTTATCTAAGCGCTTATCTTCCGGGTATAGTGAGATAACACGATAGCATGAACAACAAGTATCCTCTCAATAAGAGAGATATTTAAAGATCACTATTCATTATTTTCTCTCATCCTCCAGGGCATTTTTCCGTTCTCAAAGAGATCCTGCAGTGTCATACCGGCAACGTCGTGACCCTTAAGCCAGATACGCGCTGGTGTTCAGATGGCTTCGAAATCCGCTGCTGGAATCGGGAAGTCGTGCGGGGGGTGTTCAGCCCTGACTGCTGTGATCGCGAAGCCATCAGCTGGCCGGCGACAACAGGAGGAATAAACAGCGTTATGGTGCAGGCTCTGCTGACAGAGAGTGTAGAAAAGCGCTTTGGCAATACGCTTTACCTGCCAGACGCCGTTGAGTGGCTGACCGATAACGTGAGTTGCTGCATAGCGGACGCAACAAGAACGTTCGCTGCCTCACTATCCCTATCAGGCAGACACCAATCTTAATTAATTACTTATGTCCATGATTAAATGAACTTCATGAATCAGGGACGTGCCACGGCTTAATTCCATTGGATGTACACACGGTTTTAAATTGCATAATTCGAAATTTAAAGCCAGTGAGTTAATGAAGGAGGCATAATTCATCTCACTCTATTGCTCTTCAAAGCATGACGTTACGATGCTGAAATGAAGTAATCATTTGTTATTCCAGATACCTTACCCCCTTATTCATTGACATTTTCGAAGGAATACTGTGCGGCCGGACATAAAAGATTCTGACCAACAATAAAAGAGATTTATCAGTGCAAACAAAAACAGTGAAAATCGTGTTAAAGATTGTTGTTGGTGTGCTTTGAATGGGGCAAAACCGTAAACGCGCAGTTTCGCTTTAGTTAAATAGATGGGTGGCATTGTGTTTGTTAAAAATCACTATGGGTGTCTCAGTTGAGATTTTAGTACTAGTCAAATTGCAAATGCGAGCGTAATTATTGATGATGGAAAAAGAATTGTTTGACTCGTCTGAAAATTGCGCGGTGCAATATTAACCACTAGGGGTTTTTGGATTTATTTCAAGCATGTTCTCCTAAGGTTGAAAGTTATCAAACGCCTTGTTAGGCGTGCTGTATGCTGTATATAAATAAAAATAGAGTGTGTGGCATGTTAATCTCTATTAGGTTATGCTGGACTTTGAAGTATAAAGAGTTAATACATTGGGTACTAAGCAAATAGAGACAGGACATCCACTAGTGGTATTTCATGAACCGAACCTGTAATGAATTGACGCTGCCATGCTTCTATGCAATTTTATGTCCTCATTATCATTAATAATCGGAAGTGGAGGTATAGTTCATGAAAATTATTCCATTATCACTTTCTGTTTGTGTTGAAATATTCATCGCCCTTAACTGCAACTTCATCCGCCTGAGTTAATGGAAGATAGAATGTCGCTGTATGATAATGGGAAATGCTTAAAGTATCACATCCTGAATTAACGTTATTTACTCTTGCAATAATATAAAAGCTTAGTTAACAGGCAGGCAATGAGTTAAGCTCTGCTTTATTTTTGCATTCGCGATTAATTTATCTAAATTTGCAGTATAAATTTTGTCTGTCATATATGAATGATAAATATCACCTATAATGTAGTGCCGCTGTATGTTGCATTACTCTCTAGGGATGGGTTGGGACTACCCTACCAGGGTGTAGACAATAATTTTTAAAGCTCAAAATGTGTATTGAAATCGCAGTGATATCAATCCGGAAAACTGAATGGCTAGAGCCAGGTATGAGTGTGATTTAATTATTAATCCACTGCTATATATGACTGACAGCATTTTTTTAGGGGGAGGCTTAGGTATGTTTAGTTGAGCTCACGTCAGCCACCTGGCTTGAATTATGGTTTCTGTAAAGATGTTATGTCTGAATTGCGCTTTACAGGGGGTTGGGAAAGTGAACGCTTAGTATTACTAATCTATAACTGGATGAGCTGACGCGTTCAATAGCAGGAAAAGGTTTAACGATGAGGTGCAATTTTTTACGGGGAGGGGTCGTAAATATTCTTGACTATAAATTCAATTTCAAACTCAGGCTTTTAAAGCGTTGTGATAGCGTTCAGCGTTTAAGAAAAAAGGAAGCAGATGTTCTTGCTTTGCTTTGCGTGAAATATCCACAGCCGGTTTTGAGGGAGGACTTCCTAAATGAAATTTGGCATGGTAGATACGTCACACCACAAAGTATTGCTCAGGTTATTCGTTCACTTCGTTTGAGTTTAGGCGATAATGACAAATCTATGATAACGACCATTCCTAAACTTGGCTATCAACTGACCGTCGAACCCATTATCAATCAGGAGGGTATTGACTCATTTATTGATACCCTTCCGGCCGATGTGGAATATTCTTCAATAGATGTTTTCGTCGATGAGGGTGCGTCGCTTAAGCGCTCTTCTGCTAGGGTTGGATTTCTACTGAAAAGGGTCCGAAGCACTAAATTCATTAAAGTCATATTGAGTTTAATATTCGTAGGCGTGGTCTGTGCAGTCTATTTATACAGTCTATCCTAGCAAATTTTATCTGATATAAAAACTCAGAGGGGAAATAATAATGTATTTTCATAAATTACTTATCAGATAATTCGTTCTATTAGGGGCTTTAAATTCCCTTTTTTGATACTCTAAGCGCCCGTACGGCGCTTATTCACTTATTTTAAGTGAGAGATTTTACGATTACTCCACGACATTAAATTGTTTTAGTTAGTACAAACCGAAGTAACATCGTGGTGTGATATCGACTAACTTAACAGAGCTTAAAAACCCGCTTTCGACGTGACCGGTGCCGCCCGACCTTCCGGCGTGCACAATGAACTATTGTTGTATTTTTATGCTGCCAAATTTTACGTATGAGGATCTCAGAATGAGCACAAAGTCGAATTGGATCTACGGACCATAATCTTTGAAACTTTAACCTGATGAGGTTTCATTTACCTCTGAGCAGTACTTGTTCTGTAAGGGTAAACCAATCATTTTATGATAACTGAAAAATGCCAGACATCATTTTCATCACTGTTCGCTTGCAGATAATGTGAAAGGTAGTCTGATAGTTTTTGATAGTTCAGTACATTAGTGTTTCATCCGATTAGAGCTTAAGATTTTCATGAGGGGACTGATTACTACTTCGATAAATTGTATCAGCTTAGATGATTGCCCTTGGATTATTCCGCAACTTTTCACATTAAAATTAGAGGCAACATGTTTACCACTTTCAACATGTAATTTCGAGCTGGTACGGTCTTTGATGGCTTGCAGGACATGTGGCACCCTTCATATACGATAATCGATTACACACAGCACGTTCATGCAGAGCGCAATTATCCCCGTACTGTACCGTGTAATGAACGCTATGAAGAATCCTGCCTTCGGGTATGCGTTAAGCATCCTTTTTTGGCATCTTCTGTTTCCTTTACTTTTGCTATGTGTATGGATCGGACCTGGTTGGAACAGCGACATTATGCATATCGCGGGGTTTGTTAGACACAAAGCGAATATCCCTCACTTCAAGCGGGCATGCTTGCATTCCACTACGTTAGATCCGTTCTGGTCTCACTGAAACAGGAATAATGAGCGTATTTCTCCCGAAGTCTGTTCTGTGTCAAGGCGGGCGATGAAGCTCCTTATCAGAAATCAGTAAGTCGATGACGTCATATTTTAATCCCGCCCAGATTATGTACTGTCTACCTGAAACTATCAGATGTTTGACGATTGATATCACAAATTACCTTAAAAATAAGAGCATTAGTGTCGATTATAAATTTAGAACTAATGTGCGGCTGACTTGATGATGGCGGAGAATTACTTGCCCTTTACTTTTAAGGGATGCATATGAAAGCCATCTGGATTCAGGGATAAATTAAGGTGAAATTATGGTCAGTATCTGTATAGATTCTTTAATCAGTCAATATATGATGCATAAAGAGCAGGTTATTGATGTTATTCTTTTAAGCGTGATGATGTCTGCCAGAGGAATATATCTGAAGCGTCGTTTTCGTCTGTTAATTTGCGACCTGATAATATGTGGACTGGTCTCGTGGTTTATGAAAATGATCCTCAACTATCTTAACATGGATGGGGCCTTAAGTGGACTGACATGTATTCTTCTGGGTTATATAGGCAGTGGGAATGCGTTCCGGTTATTACGGTCATGGCTTTTGAATGGAAGACAGAAGGGGGGCGTTAAGTGAAAGAAATATTAAACCAGCAGGTTCTGATAAATAAATTAACTGTGTATTATTTAATTATTTGATAATCACTGATATATTTCCATTATGCGGCTGGGATGTCTGGGGCTAACGCCTTGGGTTTTTTAACGAAACCGGCATAAATGCTAAAACTACCCGATGTGATTATAAAAAATTGTGATATTAATGGCACTTTGCTTTAGTGTAACAATCTGCCGACTGTATAATTTAAATGTTGCGTTTTTTTACTCATGCTCTGACGGTAATACTTTGTACTAGCCTTCACCCAGCCCCCATGTAACAGCTTATGATTATTACTGTGCAGTACCCTGCACGTACAGTCGCTTGATATACAATTTAAGTCTGGTTGACGTTCAGGCCCCACCCGGATAAATGCTTAATTTGCTCTTACCTGCGGCGCTTCTCACAACTCAACCAGCATTGGCCGTTCACTTGCGAGCCAAGCCTGCCATTATTATAAAATTTAGCATGTTGATCGTCTTACAGGCAATACCGCACTGTATCAGGATATCCCCACGTCGTCTGCTTGCTGATACGTGACATGAAAGAGTGCATTATTGCCGTGGACTTTAGCGCCTGTTTAAGTCTTAGCGAGCTTGCTGGCTGACGGACGTTCTGACCCGCTCTCCTTATAGCAGAAGGCTAAACTGGAGAATCCGGGTTCCGTAATCTTTTTCTGAACGAAATGGCTTGTGCATGGGAGCTCAGAAAGTCACGATCATCACCGATGCCGGGTTCTATCGGGAATGGTTTAACCGCTTTCAGTCGAACGTCAGGCACTTAATCGGAAAGCAGAGGAGAGAGGGTGTTTTGAAGCTTTCGGGAACGGAAGAACGGGTTACGCCGGGGTAGCTTAAAGCCTCAGGCGCTTTTTTTTCATCCGCGGAGAGAAAACAGAGCCGGCTGGGGAGCTAACCGTGAGTGCTGTTTACCCGCAATGAGGCGTTGAAGGCCCTTACGATAATGGAGCTGTACACCCAGATAATGCAGACAGGGCAGAACTTTGGTGATGAAGAAAGTGAACGTTATGGAATGTGGCCGTAAAATTTCGGTGCGTAACATTATGCGTGCTCTTGACTCGCCCACATCCCCAAAAGCGGCATTTCTTCATATTTATTCAAGACGATAATCGAAGACTGATGATAACCGGGCTTCTCCCGTTGTGGAGGCCAGAGGCTTGATAACGGTATGCTTTACTACCTGGGTTTATTGCCACGGACGAAAAGTGCCTTACACCCACATCCTCAATCTCCCCAGTCCATTGCAGGTTAATTCGCTTTCCCCCGATAAAATGAAAGTTCCGCTACCGTTACTGTCGGAATCGCTGTAAACGCTCAGTTAACCTGTCCAGCCTGTGGAAAA
>Ga0256797_1000153_pt1 | contig 13622 bp, 10 predicted proteins | sample MC6MC0948MT_FD_190196 | JGI IMG/M metagenome (GOLD analysis project Ga0256797, IMG submission 190196) | Metatranscriptome of enriched soil aggregate microbial communities from Iowa State University, Ames, United States - MC6-MC0948-MT... | ecosystem: Environmental > Terrestrial > Soil >...
CGTCGCCGCTCTTGGCCTCGCACTACCGCGCCCGCTTGGCGGAAACGGACGCAGCCCCCGCCGACATCGCCGCCGCAGAATCCGGCAAGCCGTCAGACGCCTCCACCCCGCGCTTGGCGGCGGTATTGGAATTCACGCGCAAGCTGATCGAAAACCCCGTCGAAGGCGACGAAGCCGCGCTGAAGACCCTGCCGGCCGCAGGCGTCTCCACGCCCGCGGTGGTCACCCTGTCGCAACTGATCGCCTTCCTGTCGTACCAGACCCGTCTGGTTGCGGGCTTGATTGCGATGAAAGACCTGGAAGGCCAAGCCCCCCGCGCCGCCGCCGTCCCGCCCGCGCCCTTCGAACCCAACACCGCCGCCACTGAACCCGGCGCCGTCATCAAGGCCCACGGCTTCACCAACGAAGTGCTGGAGTGGAAGGCATGGCTCGACGTCGTCAACGTCGACACCGCCACCCCGGAACAAGTCGCCGTCCTGGAAGAAAGCCACCCCAAAGCCAAGGTCTCGGACTACTACCTGTTCCTGGTCCACCAACCGGAAATCCTGCGCCAGCGCTCCACCGCCTTCAACGCCATCATGTACGCGCCGGGCGGCCTGTCGCGCGCCGAACGCGAGCTGGGCTCCACGGTCGTCTCGCGTGTGAACGGCTGCGTGTACTGCGCATCCGTCCACGCGCAGCGCTTCGAACAACTGGCCAAGCGCAATGAAGTGATCGCGCAAGTGTTCGAAGACCCCTACACCGCCGGCACCACGGCGCGTGAACTGGCGATTGCCCAGTTCTCGATCCAGATCACCGAAGCCCAGGCCGACGTCAACGCCAACAGCATCCAAGCATTGAAGGATGCGGGCTTGAGCGAAGGCGAAGTGCTGGACCTGCTGCACTCGGACGCGATCTTCGCCTGGGCAAATCGTTTGATGCTGAACCTGGGCGAACCGGTTTTTGCCACCGTAGGCTAAGACCCGCTTTTCCGCCGCCCTGCGGCCACGTCAGCGTTTTCGTTAAACTGACGCTTTCCGCGCCACTACGCGCCCCGCCTCGTGCGGGGCGCTTTGCCTTCCCCCATGTCAGAAAAAACCCACGACATCCGCCCCGGCCAGTCCGTCGAACTCCTCAAAGCCCTGCACATCCTGACCCGCGACGGCAAGATGAACCAGGACAGCCGCCGTAAATTGAAGCAGGTCTATCACCTGTTCCAGTTCATCGAGCCGCTGCTGAAGGATGTGCAACAAGAACGCGGCGCGGTGACGCTTGCGGATCACGGGGCTGGGAAGTCTTACCTGGGGTTCATTCTGTATGACCTGTTTTTCAAGGAACAGAAGGATGCTGTCGGGAATGGGTCCCATATTTATGGGATCGAGACTCGCGAAGAGTTGGTGAAGTCGTCAGAGGAACTGGCTAAGCGGTTGGGCTTTGGGGGGATGTCGTTCTTGAATCTGTCAGTGGCGGAGTCGATTACGTCGGATAAGTTGCCGGCGACGATTGATGTGGTCACTGCGCTGCACGCATGTAATACCGCCACCGATGACGCGATTCACTTTGCGTTGGAGAAGAAGGCGAAGTACATCGTGGTGGTGCCTTGCTGCCAGGCAGAAGTGGCTTCGGTGCTAAGGAAGAATAAAGGCAAGGCGCTGGCTGATCCGCTGGCGGAGATTTGGCGGCATCCGTTGCATACCAGGGAGTTTGGTAGCCAGATTACGAATGTGCTGCGGTGCTTGCAGCTTGAGGCGCATGGGTATCAGGTTAGCGTGACGGAATTGGTCGGGTGGGAGCATTCGATGAAGAATGAGCTGATCGTGGCGCAGTATAAGGATCTGCCGACCCGGAAGCCTGCGGAGAGGCTGACTGAGATGTTGGAGAGGATTGGGTTGCAGGAGTTGAAGGATCGGTTTTTTGTGCGAGGGGCTGCTGCGGTGGCTTCTGAATAGCTGCTTGCATCGCTGCTGAGCATGAGCCAGAGATGGCTTTAGCTGGTGGTGGGCTGCTGATCCTTCTCTAATCAGCAGTCCGCGATTGCGCTTGTGTTAGAAAAAGCGTGATCAATTTGGCACGGAACCGCATTGCGTCCGTTGCCTAACGGGGCATACTCGCCCCGTGGTCCAAAGGATCGCCCGGGTTGACAGCCGGAAAGACAGAACAAGTGGCCGCTGCAATGGCGGCCTCCTTTCTTTCATTGCGTCGATAACACCGGAGCGCCGAAATGAGCGACCACCCATTTACCTATGACCGTTGGGCCACCCCGGATGATCCGGAGTTTGGTGTTGTGCTGACCTGCATCCGGTCCAGAAGGGAGAGAAAGCGTCCCTCCGCGTTGGCGACCCATTCGTCGCGCCCTCCCGCCTTGCGAATCGACTCGCGATAAATCCATAAAGCCTGTAGCGTTTTCACTGCCGTTTTCAAGTCCACCTTATTTAGATAGAACCTAAGTCGCTTGGCCTTTGAGGTGCCTTGTTCTCGATAAGCCGGGTCGTTAATGTCGACATTGAGTTGTTCAGCAAAGAAAGACGACATCGTGCGGTCAGAGAAGTCGAGTACATAACCGCCACTCATTTCAAAGAGGTCGTCCACAAGCTTCATATCGAGCAGGCGAATATTCGGCATCTTCAATACTAATCCCGCCTCAAGAAAGCAGAGAGTTAAATTTAGCGAAGACTTTTTCCGCCCGTTCAAGAGTAGCCAACACAGCTGGCGAGTCCTCGTCAAGGATTTGAGGGTTGTCTAGTAGCCAACGTGCGGGGCTGAAGTGTTCGAATTCAGGCACGTTGGGCGGCATCAGTTTGAAGAGCGCCTCGGCCCTTTTGACAATTCGCTCAGTATCTGCAGCGGCCAGGAGTCTATCCTCGGAAACTTCGTGGTCTGCCGGCGGCTGATATGCGCCATTTAGGATTTGAGCAAACAATTCAGGGTCGAAGATGTCTTCCACATCTGCTTCTTGCTGGCCGACAAAGTCCGCCGCAGTGAAGAAACGGCCGGCCTTAAGAATTTGCTCCTTCTTGACTGCCTCTATTTTTTTCTTATCTGAATTAGAGACGTCCGAAAGAACCGCTATGTCGATGTGATTTCCGCCAAACAGTCTGACGAACGGAGCGATCTTGTCGATTCCACCCGACGGGCATAGGGTCCAACGCCGGTCGATGCCTTCGCGATTCCTCCGGCGTAACGCTTGGGACAGTGTTTGGAGATAGAGAATGTCAGACGGGCCTTCGACGAGCCACGTATTGGAGCCAATAAACATCGACTGCGTAACCTCGTAGCCTAGCGCTCCTTGCAGAGGAAAAAGTGTATCGTCGCTGACTTCAAGAACATCGGAGTGGATTTTCGTGCCTTTTAGTTCCGGCCTACCTGTCCGCTGGTTAAAGTGAATGACATCTTCGACAATGCGCACATCCGCTAACCGATCCATAGGAACCATGAAGGGCGAATGAGTCGTAAAGATGACTTGATGATCCGGTAGTAGTCTCTCGACTATGTAGCGCAGAAGATCCCCTTGTGCCTTGCCATGTAGCGTAAGGCCTGGCTCATCTAACAAAATGATCGCATTGTTCTCTGCCTTCTTCAGCTGTTTGAACTGAGCCAAGAATGAGAAGAACCAGACGAAGCCTGCGCTACGCTCAGAAAGCGGCAAGGTCGCTTTGTGGTTTGTGTTGCGAATTCGGATATCCGCAACAACACCTGTGTCGAAAGGCGCAGGATCGTTGGGCTTACCAGAGTCTATCTCGATGACAACTTCTAGGGCGTTATTCTGGCTCCAGAATTGGAATATCTCCTCGGTAATTTCGTTGCTTGCCGCTTCGCACTTAGCCTTCAACGCTTCGCGTCGATCAGCAGCGATTAATTCTTCAAGGGTTGTTCCTGCATATTCCAAAAATGACAAAAATATCTTATCACCGACACTTACTTTGTCGTGCTGTCTGTCTTGTTGGAGTTGATTGAGCGACACCATCCCAGACATCCGCTCGAAGTGCGATGTAAAGAAGAAGCGTGGCTGACGAGCCTCCAAAATATCTATGATGCCGTGAGCGAAGGACGAGTGGCGTATTTGTTTGATATCGTCTAACAGCGCGGCCTGTTTGGCGGTTGGCTGCGCCAAACCCGCAAGAGCCTTTTCGGCACCGGGGCCATCCGAAATGTTGTGCAGGACGTTCCTATCGGTAGCATCTAAAGCGTGCTTGGTGACAAGGTGCTCTAAACACTTCGCATCGTCGACTTCGATTTGCCATTGTCGGCCTTCATATCGAAAGCCGTAATGGGCTTGGAAAGTATTACCCTTTAGCGCCTCAGGCCCAAAGCGTCTTTCAACGGCTGCGATGTCCGCAGGGTCTAGTTTCCACCACGTGCGGACGACCTCGGCTTGCCCACCCGGATGACGCTCATCGAAGCGAGTTGAAAAGCGACGTGGATAGTCGATGGTTTCATCGATATCGAATGTCTGCGACTGTGATGGCCTTAACGCTCTTAGAGCGCTGAGTACAGCAGTTTTTCCCGCCTCATTCTTTCCCACAAGGGCGGTGAGGTCGCCTATTTCGAATACGCCACTATCTTCAACCGATCGATAGTTTTGAACTTGCGCCTTTACCAGTCTCACTTCTCATTCTCCCGAATATTTTGATGATGTTGAATTTCCAGGCCGTCGCCAGATTAGACGACATAAGAACTTTTAGGGAACTCCGAAGTCTCGGAAAAAGGACGCTCCGAAAAGATCAATTGCGTTTGCGCTAAACGGGGAAGCCCTACTCGGATGGGGGTCGAAAGCGGCCGTCTTATCGGTGTCTGAAGTTTCACGTTCATCTACCGTAGGTCCGGTGGGATCCCGGCGTTACTTGCGCTCAACTAAGCCAGGGTATTACGCAAATCTGCAGCTACAAACGCAAAAAGTCTGTGCTTCAGCAGGGTCGAATAAACAAGTTTTTCATTGCACCCATCGGCTACGTCACTCCAATTAAGTCGGATGGATAAAGGTGTCAGACTGAACTACCAAAGTGGCATCCGGTCAAATTCCAGTCTGACCCAAGGTACGCTTCAACAGCGTTCCCTGTAGCCTGGGCTTGCCAGACCTAGATATTCGCCTCAATCACCGCTGTTGAATTGGCGGGGCCGGGAAGATCATTTACGATTGTTCGGCCCATGCTTGCTTGAAAGCACCAATCAATAATGTTAATTGTTATGCTGCATAAATTTTTCGGATTCCAATTCAACCGATGAGTGACGGTAAGAATGGAGTCTGAAACCGATGCCCTAAACACCCACTATCAGAATCTGCCGATCCCAAGAACTATGCCTACCAGAAGGAAAAGGCCGTCGGCCAGAAAACGTCTGCGCCGTGACCTCCATCCCGATAATCTTCTCTAAATCGAAGCGCCGCCACTCCGGCAGTGTTCCAGAACTGCTAGATCCTTCGATCTGATACCCAAGAATTTGCATCACGCCGGCACTTATTCCCAAGACATGCGGCTCGATCACCCTTTGATGGCCACCGTAAACAAAACGAACAATAGCCTTATCTTCGATAGCCTTTTCTATAACTTCTTGCAGCATATCCGCCTCCGTCCTCGGTTCAGAAAGAACTGCATAACCCTGCCTGCCAACGAGTTGCACTTCGTGGGCCAGTTTTCGCATCAACCTATTAATACTGGACCAGAACTAACATCAAAGAGCTATCGCCGCAGGAAAAAGACTAGAGCAGACCTAACTCATAATCCTAGCTTCAACACCGGCGTGCTCTCTAAGCAGATACAGCAACCCTCCGCCATCGATCAATTCAATGGGTTTATCCTGCGAAAACTTGTAAGCGTCGACCCCGTACCCGCTGGTGCAAACCAATATCCCCTTAGTAGCCCCTTCGTTCATCATCGTCCCGTACAAATCCCGCACCGCACTCACCCCAACGGTATCTCTGTACCGCTTCGCCTGAATAACGACCTTGCCGCCCAAAATTGGCCGAGTATCAAAGGCAACTGCATCCACGCCACCGTCCCGAGAAGCCCGCGTTAGCTTCGTATCTAGCCCCATCTGGCTGAACAAGTTGGACACCAGCACTTCAAAGTCACCCGGCGTTAGATCCAATAAATTCGGCCGCGATTCCAGATCATTGAGCACGTCTCCCTGATCAATGAACCGCTTATCGACCATGTTGAACTCAACGATTGGTTTGATCGCCTGCAGCTCGTCTGGCCTGTTCGAGACCTGAGCCCCCAGGTTGCGCAGACATGCAATCCTCTCTACACGATCAAGCCGCAGCGACAAAAACTCCGCTTTACCCGCCCTCACCGACACGACCGGCACGCGAATCTCTCTTCCACTCGCGGGGTCCGTTGTATCAACAATGCCGTTGAAGGTGACCAGGGCCAACGCATCAGCTTGATCGGCCTCGAACAATTCATGCAGCGTTCGAAGCGCGATAGATGCCACGATGTCTTGATAGAGCCGTTTGATCTCGGCAGGCTTTCGAGGCTTCGTGTCAATTTGGTCGCGGGTCTTGACGTATCGGTGTTCCAAGTCTGTTGGGATCACGGATACCTGTGGCAGCTCATACTCCACAACTAGCTCTTTCGCGTCGTCTCGATACGCAAGGCGAAACTCTTGGGGGAAGCCCGCTTCCGGGTACTCGGATCGGATGAGTACCATCTCGTTGTATGCGATGACAGCATCGCCATCGTGAGCCAGGTAGGTAGTTTGGAATTCATCTACTTCTGCATTGCGACGAGCCACATCGGCGTCGTACTGCGCCTTCTTTTGTAGGTAGTGTTCTTTCAGGATAGAGATCTGCGTCTGCTTCTCTTCTTCCACCAACCGAAAGCTCTCCAGTCTTTGCTGGTTCTGAATTTTTGCCTTCTCTAAGGCAGCTTGATACCTGCCGGTAGCACCGGGGATCAACCTCTTCAATCCGGCCGGGGCGGGAACGTTGATCAATGATGGGGGGTCGCTGGGACGAAGCTCCGGCGCGATCTCGAAGGGCGCGAACGCTTCAAACTGTCGGAGGCTGTCGAAGTCGATGATGTCGTCGTGACGAAGCGTATGCGCGAGGATGTCTTGCAGTTCTTCTATTTTCTCGTTCAGCTCGGCATTGAGGTCGTCGGCCTCTGTTTGGCGGTCCTGAAGGTATTGCGCCTTTAGCGCCTTCTCGGCTTCTCGATCTTCGCGAGCCTGCTGCGCAGCAAGCCTTCGCTGATCGCGGTGGCGCTGAGCTGCTTCTCTGTGCTCTTCGCGCTCAACTTGTCGGGCATAAGTCAGCTGTCTTCTAGCGGCACGCTGACTTTCTCGCTGAGAAGCCGCCGCAACTCTCGCCGCAGCCTTGATGAACGCTCCGAATCCATTACGGCGTGCCATGCAGTCCTCACAAGCTACAAGCGTTATCGAATCGCCTCTGCCGACATGATCGTAAACATACGGGTACGTGACGAATGTTTTCAAATATTACCTGATCTTCTTTGAGCTACTGCTTAAAGCCGGCACATTCGGACTATCTGTACTTTGTCGACAACTTGCCAAAGCCAGCTGGTGTCAGTCGATGCATACCTCAGGGCCCTATAAGACACAGAAATATCCACACGATTGTTAATCCCGTTATCAGCGTTGGCGGTACAAGGCTGCTTATATTCGCCCCTATCGAACAGCGGTGCACTCGCATTAATGAACAGCCACACAGGCTCGATCAAACCCGCAGGTATCACCGCCATGACCATACCCGCCCGACGCAGCCCCATATTAGCCGGCAATCGTCATCTCGGATGAATGGCCATCCGCCCTCCAAAAATTGCTTTTGAAAGGGCCGACAAGGGGCCGGCAAGCATACTGGGAGGATTCATCCAAGTGCTTTCTTCATAATTTGGGTGGGAGATTGCGTTCTTCCCAACCATTTCTGAAATCGCAGCCGAACACTTTTCTTCCAGATGCAAACTTCCGCTCGCGATGAAGTGAGGCCCCTCGATCTAGCCAATGAAAGAGACGCATCGCTAGATGAGGCCGCACCGACGCCTACAGCCACTTTCCTGAGAAAACAAAGGCAAACATGCTCCTGGTCTTTTGGTATATTTCGTTTCAAGAAGCATTATCATCAAAGGCTAGACCTTCGAAAATACCGAACCCAATCTACCGGCATGATCAGGCTCTCAAGACCACGGGCGACTCAACCGGCTCACTTCATTTAAATCGTCAAAAATTACCGCGAGCACAAATGTCGAATACCTTTACCATAGTTGCCGTCACTAGCGTGGCTATTCTCGCCGCTATCGTCCTTACGTCCCTCTGGAACAAAGAAGATATCCAACGGCTACAAGGGCTTAAAAACAAGCGAAGATTCCGAGGCGCGCGGCTATCGACTGACGAACAGCTAGAGCTCGAGAAGTTGCAAAAAAAATACTGGTGGTATTGACGGCTTCGCGCGAAAGAACCGCTTTTCCGCACTTTTTCATCTACTGACACCCAACGCGGTCAGACTACAGTCAAGTGCAGGAATTCATAGTTGAAAACTTTAAGCCTTATACGACATAAAATGGCAAGATTGCCATAACAATCAAATCATGCCCTTTAATAGGACCCCCCGTGCGTAATCCAGCTGTGGTAGACGCCCTCGACCGACAATCGACGTACCGAGATTTTCGAAATACGATCTTGAAAAATTATTACGCCGAAAAAAACGATCACCGGGCATGGAGCGATGACCTAGAAGTATCAAAAAATCGTATAGCCGAAATGCGCAAGCAGATTCGCTTCTTTCGAACATGGGTATGCGAGAACTTTAGTGAAGAGCTCAAGGGTGGAAGAGCCGACGAGCAAATCTTCCGCAAAGCGTTAGGGATTCCTCCCACCCTTTCAATAACAGTCAAACAATGGCCTTGGTGGCGGGAACTTGCTCAACACTTCATTCCATATCCACTATTGTTTCACTATGTCCGCGACCAAATTGGCCGAGTCCGTACATTCGAAGGGAGAGAATATCTCTTTGCGCACGTCTACGGCCGACAATTCCCTAATTCTGGCGTGCGACTCTATTCCCCTGGTTTAGATCTGGTACTTCGCAAGTTCCCCATGCCTACATGGCTCGAACTGAACGATCTATGGCGCCTGGAACCGCTGTGGATTGTGGCCGCCTGGAGGGCAGGATTGCGCCGAATCAAGGAAATCGAACCCTATGCAGCCCACAGTAGAGAAAGAACTCCTGGTTGGTTTGCACTGCTTATGGTCAACGAGGGAATCATCCGTTCTGAAGACGAATTGGATTGGCTGTGCTATCCCTGCAGCGAGCTAGGATATTATCGCTACGATGAAGAGCAACAACACGATTCAATTCAAGCAATTAGCCGTCTGTTACTAAAATTCCATGTGGACCGCCGTCATATTGCTGGTCTATGTCGTTATACATACCGACAAACGGACGCCGCACAGTTGACAGCCAATCTTAATCTGCTGTGCGACGGTAGCGTGAAGGATATAACGGGCGTCTTTGTCGCAGTAGGCGAACTCCTGTGGCGTTCAGGCACGGATACTTGGCGGCTTGTAGTAGAAGTGATCAAAGCGCGCACCCCACTGGCGATTGGCCAATTCTTCACGTTGATCGCGAACGACTCCGCGTCCCCGACGCTGGCAGTTCAACGCTTACAGGAGAAGGGCGCTGATCGCGATGTACTCGCTCAATGCCAAGCCTTTCTAGTGGCGATACGCGACAAGAAGAATGCCGACTCGGCGGTGATGGCCATCGATCTCTTGCTCGCTCCCCCACACGGTCTGTCGTTGCTACAGATAAACAAATGCGTCGACTACGCGACCGCCCCCAAAGCCTTAAAGGAATATCTCGCCGTCCTAGTTCAGCATGGCTATAGCACAGCAGCAGATGTACTTGCCTTCCAGAATTGCTATCGCAGTGTCAGCTCGATCGAGCTAAATACATGGTTAACAATCGTCGGCGTCCGCGGCAAGGGCATTAATCCAGAGCTAATTGCAAATTGGGTAAAAGGAATGCGATGCTCTGGGCATTCCGACTCTTTTAATTATTTACTTGAAAACATAGAAATAAGAGATTTTAATTCTCTAACGCAAGCCGAACCAATCGTAATTTTGGGTCGCGGCGTACTACGCTACTTGGTGGAAAATAGACAATTAAATACACTGCCGTCCCTACGGAAATGGTATTTCAAGGCCCGGAATGTGCAAGGACTTAAATGGTGGGGTAGACAGGACGACGAGGTATTTCTTCTATTGATGGACGACGCCTACAAACGGAATAACTTCGCATTTGTTATGCACAACCGCAGTTGCGTTGGCGACATTGTAAATACTCGAATAAGCCACAATTGCCTACGCCCGCCCCACCATACGTCTGGCCACGCGTTGGCACAGCATTATATCGATTTAGAGGCGCAGAGCGTAATTGAGCAGCGTCGCCTTTTGCCTATGCTTCCTCATGTGCTCGACAAAACCGGCGGAATTTTATTAGCAAGTGTTTTGCGCGGACATTCTTTGGCTCATGACGAAATTCTTTCCCGGATCGAGACGCTAGCGCCCATGATCGATCAGTTGCTAATGGGACGGGGCCCCCAAAGCGCCAACCTAAATGAGCTTCAGGAAGAAGTCATATCGCTCGTGTACCGAACATCTATTGAAACGATACGCAATGCATGGGCTGTCACTCTCGGGCGCCAAGCCGACCTAGATGGACTTTCCCTAGAGCGGTTTTATCCACTGACGTGGCAACGCGCAATTCGTCACCTGCGCTTACCGCTTGAACGCAGTAGTTTTCTAGCGATGAACAAAGCCAATCAATATGCAGATTTGTTCGAAAAATGCCACGAAAATGACTGCCTCTTCTTTCAGGATCTCCAATCAAAACGTCTTCTAGATCCTGCCCGTGACCCGTGGTCTTTGGCACCTCACCTTGGCTTTCTTCTAGCAGCAGGCGGAGACGATAGCGAAGTCCGCTACTGGAGAACGCGAGGGTTCGAAGATGTAGCGGGCATGACCGAAGGCGCACAAGCTTTCGAACACTTAGAGCAACTCGACAAGTTTTTTGGCAGCTCCTTGCCCGACGCACTGGATCAGAGCGCGGAACCCTTCCTGTTAAAGTTCTCTCCAGACAAAGCAAGGTTCCTCTCGCAAAGGCTGATCGGTGCAGCAGCACGGGATGGGTCGACTGACCCTGTAGATTGCTTGCGTTTTGCATTCGAACAAGTGCGCAAGAATGTGTTGGCCGTTATTCTGCGATGGACCGCGAGAGAAAAATCCAAGTTTGGAAACGCAACAGATAGCCTTTCTCAAACGTCTGTGCACGCTGTTCTCACCAAGCATCCCGCAGCCTATTTTGCAAAACATGCTGCCAACCTGTGCTCACGCGATCGTGATGAAATGTGGCGTGAAACACGCCACACTCATCTAGCTGTATTTGATAAGCAGCAGCAACGGCTAGTGGGAATGGCACTGGTTAATATTGAAATAATCCCTGCAATCCATCCACAGCGAAAGTCCCTCATCATTCGCGCGATAAATCCAATGGAGGACATGCTGGCGACACACACAGTGCCGTCCATTGTCGAATCATGCCTGGACGTCGCCATTCAAATTGCCGATAAAAATCTCCTCGCGGCAGTGCTGATGCCCTACCATAACGGCGCTCATTTATTATCTAATCTACGGCCAATCGAAAAATATTTGGAGAAAAAATATCTCAATAAGGCCTGCGAAATTTATCCTCATCGGAGTGTAAATAACCTTTCTGAAAGGGACAACGAAAATTGGCGCAGCAAACCTCGTAAGTTCAACGCCACTTTCTCAGCATATGAAAACGGGCTCGAGATCGTCAGCACTCTATATGCAATCTGGCGGGGCCCTAAAGATACCGGAATAAAGGTGGCTGACTGCAGTTCGGCCAACGCCTCACTGCCAAATCGCGAACTTGCAGTATGACGCTTTATTTGGCTGCCCTTTCGGTGTGATGCCCGCCGACGTTACCAAAGCTGATGCACGTGCAAACCGCAAATGACAACTTGGCTTAACGAATCGATGCTGATCGCGTTGCCCTGAAGCAAGACTTCAGGGGCCAAGGTCGGCCAAAGATTCCAAATGTTATCTTAGTTACTAACTTTGAACCACGACGAGCTCAACTGCTACGTATGCCGAAAAGTGGCTTACTGCGATGTACCGAACATAAGCAGATGCCCATGCCCCATCACCGGTCTTGGCGAAGAGATTTATCGGCCCCCCATTCCCCCCACGCGCCTCGCCCCCCAATCCCTAGACTTAAACACCCGCCCCGACACTCTCTCAAGCGCAACCAAACCCAAAACATTCAGCGCAAGAAACACCGCGATCGCAAACACGCCTTGCAGCAAGCCAAAAACAACCATCATTTCCAACTCCAAGTCTGGATTTCAATCAGCGCTGTTCACCAACTTCACGAACACATGGTCCTGTTCGAACACGAGGGCTTAAGTCGATGGTCGAAGGCCAAACGTTAAATTGGTTACGACACTGGTTCTAGGAAAAAAAGCTTGGATTACAAAAATCTGGGTTCATCCCCACCATCGCCCGTTCAAGCTGACTGCGCCCTTACAGGCGATTTGGCCGCCAAGGCAGCGGCCACCATCCCCCCCCGGGTGGATCAAGCCAGCCAGGCTCTCCGAGCAAACGCTATCGGCTGGCTGGCACGCTTTCATCGTCCCTCTGATCCCCCCGCTATCGTCCCTCCACCCGCTCCCACCTCCCCGCAATTCCCCCCGCCGCCATCTTCATCTTCTCGACCACCATCCCAAACCGCTCTACCGCCAGTCTTTCCGCCATTGCCGTGACCGTAATCGCGCCCAAGGCCTCGCCCCTTTCGGTCAATACCGGCACCGCGACGGCGCTCGTCCCGGGCATCAACCCCGCCGGCGCGTGCGCAATCCCTTCCCTTCTTGCCGCCTCCACCCGCGCGATTACATCCTCTACGCGTTCCCCCATCACCTCCAGCCTGGCCGCATTCCCCCGCACCAACTCCACACTCTCCTCCACCCCCAAACTCGCCAACAACGCCACCCCCGACACGCCGACTCCCAACGGCCGCCTAACCCCCACCTCAATCGACAGCACCTGTATCGGATGCCTGCCCGTCCGCCGCCCAATACATATCGAATCGTGCCCATGTCGAATACTCAAAAACACCGTATCCCCCACCTGATCGGCCAGCTCGCTCATATACGGGTCCGCCAGCGTCAGCAGCGGAAATCGCCTTGTCCTGGCCAGCCCCAGCAAACTGATCTCTTGCCCAATCAAATACCGTCGAGTTTCTGAATCCTGCTCAACCGCGCCCTCTTGCACCAGCGTCTTCAGCAAGCGATGCACGGTGGGGCGATTCAAACCGGACATGCGTTCCAAATCCACCAGCCGCACGCCTCGCTCTTGTCCGCAGGCAATCAGACGCAGCAGCGCCAAAGCTCTGCGTACCGTCTGTGCGCCGGATGCGCTTTTATCTTCTGATTCGCTCACGCGGCCTCCGGTTTGATAATGGATTTTGGCGTTTGCTGAATCCCGCGCTTGGTGACGATGGCGCCCAGCGACGCATAGTTCGGCCCGCCGATGCGGCAGATGGGGCGTAGTAATGCCGTATCGATCTTGCCGTCTTGCAGCAGGCCATCGCGAATATGGAACATCACCAC
>Ga0256797_1000157_pt1 | contig 13454 bp, 10 predicted proteins | sample MC6MC0948MT_FD_190196 | JGI IMG/M metagenome (GOLD analysis project Ga0256797, IMG submission 190196) | Metatranscriptome of enriched soil aggregate microbial communities from Iowa State University, Ames, United States - MC6-MC0948-MT... | ecosystem: Environmental > Terrestrial > Soil >...
CCGGTAAAGTATTTACCCGGATAGGCAGTGAAATAAGTATCTATATAACGTTGGTGATCGCCCCAGATACTGCGTGCGATGCCCGGCCAGGGGTAACGGATACATAGATTACCTGTAGTCTGGTTACCAATGATTTCAATACGCTTATCATTCAGCAATACCGGTTGTATACCCGGCAGGGGCAGGGTAGCATAAGTAGGTTTCGTTGGGGTGACGAATGGTATAGGTGATATTAAGATGCCACCGGTTTCCGTCTGCCACCAGGTATCCACGATCGGACATTTTTTCCGGCCCACATGGTCATTATACCAGTGCCAGGCCTCATCATTGATCGGTTCTCCAACAGAACCAATGACTTTAAGACTGGAAAGATCATGCTCATCCACCCATTTTGTATCTTCCTTAGCCAGGGCGCGGATGGCCGTTGGCGCCGTATAAAACTGGGTAACTTTATGCTTATCAATTACTTCCCAGAAGCGGTCCGGCTGCGGATAAGAAGGAACCCCTTCAAAAATCACGGTAGTGGCACCGTTCAGCAAAGGACCATATAAGATATAAGAGTGACCGGTAATCCAGCCGATATCTGCCGTACACCAGAAAATATCATTTTCCTGGTAATTGAATACGTTTTTAAAGGTATAAGCCGAATAAACCATGTAGCCGGCTGTAGTATGCAGCATTCCTTTAGGCTTACCGGTAGAACCTGAAGTATATAAAATGAATAAAGGATCTTCGGCATCCATGATCTCCGGTACGCAATCCGGGGAAGCTTTCTCCAGCAGCGGCGCGACCCACTGATCACGACCTTCTTTTACAGAGACTTCAACATCTGTACGTTTTACCAGTAAGACTTTTTCAACCGTATGGGTCTTTTCCAGGGCTTCATCTACCAGGACCTTAAGGTTAATCGTTTTGTCGCCCCTGAAGCTACCGTTGGAGGTAATGACCATTTTTGATTCGCAGTCATTGATGCGCGCTGCGATCGCAGCCGACGAGAATCCTGCAAACACTACAGAGTGGATGGCCCCGATCCGGGCACAGGCCAGCATAGCAATCGCCAGCTCCGGGATCATCGGTAAATAAATACACACCCGGTCTCCTTTCTGGATTCCCTGGTCGCGCAGTACATTGGCAAATTTACATACCCGCTCGTGCAATTCCTGGTAGGTAATATATTGTACCGCTTCTTTAGGATCATTAGGCTCAAAAATGATGGCATTTTTATTACTCCGGTTCAATAAATGCCGATCAATACAATTTTTCGTCATATTCAGCTTGGCATTGATGAACCACTCAATCTTCGCCTCGCGCATATCGTATTTCACTACTTTCTCCCATTTCTGGTACCACACGAAATTGTCATCTGCTATTTTGTCCCAGAATTTCTTAGGGTTCTTAACGGATTTCTTATACTGCTTAAAGTAGTCCGGAAGTGATTCTATCTGATAATTTTTCATTGTCCTGATGATTTCATGTGTGTAATACGATACGTATTCTTTGTTTGATTTTGAAGACACAAGTTACAAAAAAGAAAAATAAAGCACCTAAAGATAAAGCTATATCCTTGCTCATTTAGTATAGTAATTTTTGTTTCCTTTCCGCTGTAATACAATGCATCAAATAAACTCCTGTACCATTCAGCCAAATGTTCTGTGTTTTTTTGTAATTTCGCCAACTTATTGCTGCGCCACAAGTAATAGCGTAGCATAAGTACAGCTGATTTAATAAGAATATATTATACAAATGGTATTACCGATAGTGGCATACGGGCACCCTGTTTTAAGAAAGGTAGCTGCTCCCATAGATGAAAATTACCCGGACCTGAAAAAACTGATCGCTGATATGTGGGAAACCATGTACCATAGCAATGGCGTTGGTATTGCAGCACCGCAGATCAATAAAGCGATTCGTTTATTTGTTGTGGACACCGAGCAAATCGTGGAGAACTTCGATGAAGAAGATAAAAAAGAATTCCCGAACGAAAAGCCCATCAAAAGTGTCTTCATCAATGCGCAAATCCTGAACAAGGAAGGCGAGGCCTGGCCTTATAATGAAGGTTGCCTGAGCATTCCTAAAGTACGTGAAGACGTGTGGCGCGAAGAGCAAATTACCATCGCATATTTAGATGAAAATTTTGAAGCGCAGGAAAAAACATTTAACGGTATTACCGCGAGGGTGATCCTGCATGAGTACGACCATATTGAAGGAAAACTGTTTATAGATTATTTAGCCCCGATCAAAAAGCGCCTGATCAAAAAGAAACTCGACGATATTTCTAAAGGAAAGGTGAGTATGGGCTACAGAATGATTTATCCTAAATAAATAATATTCAAAAGGTATGAAATCTTTCATCCAAAACTTTTTTGTAAAGCCACCAGTAATATTTCCCTTGGTGGCTTGCTTTTTAATATTCCTGGGTATCTATGAAGCATCCCAATCGCTTTTTTCAGAGCAGGTGGAAGGCATTTATAAGATCAGGCCTGTATTAATGATCCTGATGGCTATATTCTGGACCGGTGCCACTTTTTTCCAGAGGTGGGGCGCTTTAGGCTTCGTCATCCTGACGATTTTGTCCTTAATGGTCTTTTTTTATTCTGATTCTTTAGAGCTCAAGGCTTTATTTGGCAATATACTGATGCTTAATGTACCGATTGAAGGGAGATCAATCCCGATTCCTTTAAGCGCTATTTTCTCCTTTATCGCTTTGTTTTTCTACCGCAGGATGAATTAATAAGCTCCTGGAAACCTTGTTTATGAAGTATACAGATATGATCGGTCATGAGGTGGAGCTGGCGCAAAACCCGCAACGGATTATATCGCTGGTACCTTCACAAACCGAATTGCTTTATGACCTCGGCCTGGGGGAAAGAGTGGTAGGAATTACCAAATTCTGTATTCACCCGGAAAGCTGGTTTCGTAGTAAAGAAAGGATTGGCGGGACTAAAACCGTCAACATAGCTAAAGTCGCGGCCCTAAAGCCGGACCTGATTATTGCCAATAAAGAAGAAAACACCAAAGAAGATATTGATCGCTTAAGGGACATCGCCCCCGTTTGGACCAGCGATATCTTCAACCTGGAGGACAGCCTGGACATGATACTGCGTATAGGCAGTATTACCCAAACGGAAGCGGTCGCACAGGAGATTACTGCCAGGATAAGCCAGGATTTCGCAATGGTTCACTTTCCTTTAATCCAGGATAAACGCCTGGCCTATTTTATCTGGTACAACCCGCTGATGGTAGCTGGTAGCCATACTTTCCTGCATGATATATTGACCAGGATAGGTTTTGAAAACGTTTTTTCAACTGTGCCCCGCTATCCGCAGACGCAATGGCAGGATTTACAGGCTTTAGCTCCTGATTATATACTTTTAAGTTCGGAACCTTTTCCTTTTAAAGATAAACACCTGCTTGAATTCCGGGAAAAACTGCCAAATGCCACCATTTTACTGGTCGATGGCGAACTTTTTAGTTGGTATGGCAGTAGACTAATGCAGTCTATGGCTTACTTCAAAAAGATATTTGCATCCAATTTGTCGCATTGATCAATTTTAACAGACTTTTTGGCATTTATTATTTTTTCGCACGGGATTTGAGATAAAGAATAATATATTTAACTTCGCAACACTTTTATATTTATAGACACATATAAGTGTAACGTTGTATTGTAAACGTTCATACTATCAAACACAGAAACGATGCTAGGATTTCTATCAAAACTATTAGGTGGCAGCAAGTCTGAAAAAGACGTAAAGAAAATTCAGCCTATAGTTAAGTCAATTAATGAATACTTTGAGCGCTACAGCTCATTAAGCAATGATGAATTAAGAGCTAAGACAGGGGAATTTAAACAAAGAATTGCCGAGTATCTTTCTGATATCGATGCACAAATTGCTGCCAAAAAAGAAGAAGCCAGCAGTATAGAAGAATTACATACCCGTGAAGCCGTGCTGAACGAGGTAGATAAATTGGTCAAAGGCCGCGATGAAAAGCTTGAGGAAATATTAGAAGAGATATTACCTGAAGCTTTTGCTACTATTAAAGAGGCCTCCCGTCGTTTTGCACAAAACGACCAGGTAGTATCTAATGCTACCGAACTCGATAGAGCATTAGCCGCCAATGGTCGCCAGCATATTACGATTGAAGGTGATCAAATGATCCAAAATACAACCTGGTTAGCTGCCGGCGTTGAAGTGTCCTGGAACATGGTACACTACGATGTACAGCTGATCGGTGGTACGGTATTGCACCAGGGTAAAATATCGGAAATGGCAACGGGTGAAGGTAAAACGCTCGTGTCCACTTTACCAGTATACCTGAATGCATTAGCCGGCTTAGGCGTTCACGTAGTAACGGTGAATGATTACCTGGCTCGTCGTGACTCTGAATGGAACGGCCCTTTGTATGAATGGTTAGGCCTGAGAGTAGATTGTATCGACAAGCACCAGCCGAACTCTAATTCCCGCAGAAATGCTTATAACGCAGATATCACTTACGGAACGAATAATGAATTCGGCTTCGACTACCTACGTGATAATATGGTCCACCGTCCTGAAGAAATGGTACAACGCAAACACCATTTCGCGATCGTGGATGAGGTGGATAGCGTATTGATCGATGATGCGCGTACGCCATTGATCATCTCCGGTCCGGTTCCTAAAGGCGACGACCAGCAGTTCCACTTCCTGAAACCAAGAATTGAAAAAATTGTTGAAGAACAGAAAAAGGTGGTGAACCAAGCTTTGAATGAAGCAAAAAAATTAATCAAAGAAGGCAAAACCGATAAAGACAGCGGTGGTTTACAATTGTACCGTGCCTTCAGAGGTATGCCTAAAAACTCTGCGATCATCAAATACCTGAGTGAGGAAGGTAATCGCCAGATCATGCAGAAGGCAGAAAATTATTATATTGCCGAGCACCAAAAGAATATGCCAAAAGTTTATGAAGAATTGTATTTCTACATAGATGAAAAGCAAAAAAGTGTAGACCTTACCGAAAAAGGCATTGCCCTGATCACCGGTGCGGGTGAAGATCCTAGTTTCTTCGTACTTCCGGATATCAGCACTTCTCTGGCAGCGATCGAAACGGCTAAAGACATTACTGACGAGGAGAGAGCACAACGCAAAGACAATTTATTACAGGAATACGCGGCAAAAACAGACCGTATCCACTCGGTACAGCAATTGCTGAAAGCCTACACAATGTTTGAAAAAGACGTTGAGTATATCGTAGTAGACGATAAAGTGAAAATCGTAGATGAGCAAACCGGTCGTATTATGGAAGGCCGCCGTTACTCTGACGGTTTACACCAGGCGATTGAAGCAAAAGAAAATGTACATATTGAGGCGGCTACGCAAACTTTTGCAACCGTTACATTACAAAACTACTTCCGTATGTACCACAAGCTGGCCGGTATGACCGGTACGGCCGAAACGGAAGCGGGTGAATTCTGGGAAATCTACAAACTGGACGTGGTAACCATCCCTACCAACCGTGGTATCCAACGTAAAGACCAACAGGATCTGGTGTACAAAACCAAACGTGAAAAATATAAAGCCGTTATTGATGAAGTAGAAGCCATGCGCGCGATTGGTCGCCCGGTACTGGTAGGTACGACTTCAGTAGAGGTATCGGAATTGCTGAGCCGTATGATGCAGCAAAGAAAACTTCCACATAACGTATTGAATGCGAAGCAACATGCCAAGGAAGCTCAAGTAGTTGCAGAAGCCGGTTTACCGGGAGCCGTTACCATTGCTACCAATATGGCCGGTCGTGGTACGGATATCAAACTGGGCGAAGGAGTGAAAGAAGCGGGTGGTCTGGCCATCATCGGTACAGAGCGCCACGAGTCTCGTCGGGTTGACCGCCAGTTACGTGGTCGTGCCGGTCGTCAGGGTGATCCGGGTAGCTCCCAGTTCTTCGTTTCCCTTGAAGATGAATTGATGCGTTTATTCGGTTCTGAGCGTATTGCCGCTCTGATGGACAGAATGGGCCATAAAGAAGGTGAAGTGTTACAACACGGCATGATCTCTAAATCAATTGAGCGTGCCCAGAAAAAAGTAGAGGAAAACAACTTTGGTATCCGTAAGCGCTTGCTGGAATATGATGATGTAATGAATGCGCAAAGAAACCAGATCTATAAACGCCGTCACAATGCCTTATTCGGCGATCGCGTAGCGATTGATATCGATAATGCCATGTATGATGTGGCGGATGATTTCATCGCTCAATTCCAGAATGGACAGTCATATGCAGATTTCAAACTGGAAGTGATGAAACACCTGGCCTTTGAGCCTGCTATCACAGAAGCAGATGCTAAGTCAAACAACGGTGTAGAAGACTTCTACCAGGAAATCAAAAATTTCTACCAAAATAAAATTGCAGGTATGCGCGAAGCGATGTTGCCGCAATTCCAGAATATCAAAGCCCAGGCTGAAGGCCGTATTGAGTATGTCATGATCCCATTCTCTGATGGCGTGAAAGGTATACAGGTACAGGTAGAATTAGATGAAGCAATTGAGAAAGAGATCAAACCAGTTCCCCAGGCATTGGAAAAATCCATTACACTGGCTTTAATTGATGAGTCCTGGAAAGATCACCTGAGAGCGATGGATGACCTGAGAACTTCGGTACAGATGGCCTCTTATGAGCAAAAAGATCCATTATTAATCTACAAATTCGAAGCCTTCGAATTATTTAAGAAAATGATGATGGAAACTAATAAGAGCATCGTTTCCTTCCTGTTACGTGCCGGTATCCCGGTTCAGGAAGAGCAGCCGCAGCATGTACAGCAAATCCCGCAGGAGTATGCAGATTTTGAAGAACTGTATGACAACAGCGCTGATATTGAACGCAGAGGTGAAGATTATGCGGCTGATGAAGCTGATTATTATTCAGAAGATCATATTTATGAAGCGCCAAAGCAATCTCCGGTTTCTGTAGAACCTAAAATCGGCAGGAATGATCCTTGTCCTTGTGGCAGCGGAAAAAAATTCAAACAGTGTCACGGAGCTAATCTTTAAGCACAAACTACATTCATAAAAAAGGTTGCACATTCAATGTGCAACCTTTTTGTTTTAAAATACTTATAAGCGCTACTTAATTTGAGCAATTCACCTTAAGCCAGGAAACCAGTAGCCATAAAAAATATACAAAAAAGCAGGCAACATAATCATCGCCTGCCGCATTTAATCTTTACATTAAGAGGAACTTTATCTACTAAAACTTACACTTATTTTCAGGAGTATAAAATCCATCTAAACAAAACAATAAATAGGTAGCAGCTGCTTACAGGTTTAATCTTGTTCCAGGCAGCTGTTAATACTATCAATCATTTGTTGCACCGTATCCTGCTGTACCGGGTTGAGGCCGCTATGGTCCGTTACCTGGTCGGTAGCATACATCATCAGGCACATGGCCAGGAAATCCTGCTCATCTTTTCCAGGTATCTCATTTCTTAATTTTGCTAACCGTTGATCTGCCACCTTCATGGCCTGCCTGATCGCTTGTTCTTCTTCCGGTTTTACGCGGATCCGGTAACTCCTTTCAGCCAGCCAGATGGTAATGGGAATAGTCTGTTCCATATGCCTATTTTTGACGGATAAAATTAAACTTTTGTATCCGTATATAATGATCTAATTTTACAGCCAAATATTTTTATCAGTATGGGTTTTTTCGACAAACTGTTTAAGCGCAATAAGGAACAAGAAGAGCAAAAAGAAGTGCTTGATGAAGGCCTGAAGCAAACCAAGCAAAACTTCTTCAGCAAGCTATCAAAAGCCATAGCCGGTAAAAACGAGGTAGATGAAGAGTTGCTGGACAACCTGGAAGAAGCCCTGATCACTGCAGATGTAGGCCTGGATACCACGGTGACCATCATCAAAAATATAGAAGCCCGCGTAGCCCGGGATAAATATGTAAGTACTTCCGAGCTTAATAACATTCTCCAGGAGGAGATCGCCAATATCTTAACCGATGCCGGATCTGCTGAATACAAGACTTATAATACACCTTTAGACAAAAAACCTTATGTCATACTGGTAGTAGGGGTGAATGGAGTAGGTAAGACGACTACTATTGGAAAGCTGGCCTACAACTTCAAAAAGAATGGCAAATCGGTGTTATTGGGCGCTGCAGATACCTTCAGGGCTGCGGCAGTAGACCAGTTAACGATCTGGAGTGATCGCGTAGGCGTGCCTATTGTAAAAAAAGAAATGGGCAGTGATCCCAGTTCGGTAGCCTATGATACCATTGTAAGTGGTTTAGCACGGGATTCAGATGTTATTATTATAGATACTGCCGGAAGGTTGCATAATAAAGCGCACCTGATGGAGGAGCTGAGCAAAATCAAACGCTCTATTTCCAAAAACCTGGAAAATGCACCGCATGAAGTGATGCTGGTACTTGATGGCAGCACCGGTCAGAATGCATTAGAACAGGCCAAACATTTCACCGCGGCAACAGAAGTTACTTCATTGGCCATTACCAAGCTGGACGGAACAGCTAAAGGTGGTGTGGTACTGGCGATTGCCAACCAGTTCAAAATCCCGGTAAAATATATCGGCGTGGGTGAAAAGATGGAAGACCTGCAGGTGTTTAATAAATACGAATTTGTAGATACCCTGTTTTCTCTTGAAGGATAGGGTTTTCAATCTCAATCGGTAACAATAATTTTATATGCTATGCCTTTTTTGATTTAAAAGAATTGTAATTTTGCGATCTGAACAAAAAATTATAGTTCAATTTTTACACATTTCTTTATGAAGCATATTTTACTGCTATCGGTAATCTCTTCTTTTTCGGTCATCGCCCAGGCGCAAACCGCATTAGTAAGAGGAGTTATCCAAAACAAAGAAAACAATGCTCCGATTGCTGAAGCAGACGTTACTCTTCCCGAATTAAAATTATTAAAAGTTACAGATGCCGATGGTCGCTTTGCGTTTAGCCAGGTGCCTTACGGTTCTTATCAATTAGTAGTGGCCACCTCTGCTACTAAGAAAGATACAGTAATGATCAATGTAAACCAGGATGTAGTAGATCTTGGTGCGTATACTTTTGCGGTTGACCTGGCCGCGGTAAGTTTTACTACCGGACAGACCCCGACAATCGCATTGGAAGATAACTTTGCGGAAAGTGATGAGGATGGTGTGAGCGGCCAGAATGTATCCGGCGTATTAACGGCCTCAAGAGATCCCTATATGGCAGCGGCTTCCTTCACATTTGGACCGATGCGCTACCAGATCCGTGGTTATAAAAGAGATCAGCTGGAAGTGTACATGAATGGTTTACCGATGAATGATGCAGAATCAGGTTCTGCTTTCTTCGGCCAATGGGGTGGTTTGAATGACGCCTTCAGAAACCAAACCGTTACCTTTGGTTTAAATCCTTCAGAAGTAGGTTTCGGTGGCCTTACCGGTTCCTCTCAAATCGAGGCGACCGCCGCTGATCAACGTAAGCAAACGATAGTATCTTATGCAGCATCCAACCGTACTTATAGAAACAGGTTGATGCTTACCCATAACTCCGGCATGAATAAAAATGGCTGGGCTTACTCCTTCGCCGGTTCTAAACGCTGGGCGCAAGAAGGTTATATCCCGGGTACTTTTTATGACGGGTACTCTTTCTATGCTGCAGTAAGTAAAAAATTAAACGAAAGCAACTCGATTCACTTAACCGTTTTCGGTGCGCCTACCAGCCGCGGTAAAGCAATGCCTTCCACCCAGGAAGCGATGGATATCGTAGGTAGTAATTTCTATAATCCTAACTGGGGTTATATTGATGGTGAAAAGAAAAATGCAAGGATCAATAACTCCTTCCAACCTGCTGCAATTTTAACTTTCAAACACAATCCTGATATAAACACCCGCTGGAATACTTCGTTAGGTTTCCAGACCGGTTATAACGGTAACACGGCAATGGACTGGTATAATGCCATGGATCCACGCCCGGATTACTACAGGAACCTGCCTAGCTATTTCCTGTACGATCCGCAAGGTGCCGACCAGGCTGCTGCTGATGCACAACTGCAATACTTACAGCAAAACCCTGACATGATGCAGGTGAACTGGCAACGTCTTTATGACGCCAACAGGATGAACCAAAGAACCGTGAACGGTGTTACCGGTGCACGCTCTGTATACATCATCGGTGAAGACCGTGATGATATCAATAAATATATGTTGAGCTCAACTTTACAAAAAGTATTAAGCCCGCATAGCAAATTAACAGCAGGTGTTGCCGGTGTTTACCAGCAAATGGAAAGCTACCGTAAAGTTTATGACCTGCTGGGTGGTGATTACTATGTAAACCTGAACCAATTTGCTGAGCGTACTTATATCGGGAACAATGACTTAAATCAGAACGATTTAAATAACCCGAATGGTATTGTTAGAAAAGGTGACCGATACGGTTACAACTATAAATCTAATTTCTACAAGGCATACGCCTGGGCACAGGGAGAGTTCACTTATAATAAAATGGACTTCTTCTTAACCGGAAGATTAGGTACTGAAGGTTTCCAGAGGAACGGTATCTATAAGATCGGTATCTTTCCGAACGATTCTGAAGGTAAATCAGAAAACTTCAACTTCCTGACTTATGCCGTAAAAGGTGGTGCTACCTATAAAATAGATGGCCGTAACTACCTTTACGCGAGCGGAAGCTTTATGAATGCAGCGCCTACATTTGACAATACATTTGTATCTCCAAGAACAAGAAACAAAACGATTGATAATGTACAGTTGGAGCAATACGCTACAGTAGAAGGTGGCTATTTACTGCGTTCTCCCATGATCAGCGGTAGATTGAGTGGTTTTGTTACTGAATCCAAAAACATAACTGATGTTAAGCGTTTCTACCACGAAGATTACCGTACTTTTGTTAACTACGTAATGCAAAATGTAAACATCCGTAACCTGGGTGCTGAGATGGCGGTAAAAGCAAAACTGACCAACACCTTAACGGCAAATGCGGTAGCTACCTGGACTCAGGTGTTCTACACCAGCAGACCTGACGTAAGCGTTTACCTGGATAATGACACTACCACGCGTGTAGCTAAAAATACGGTTTACCTGAAAGACTACTATGTAGCTTCCGGTCCGCAATCGGCTTACACCGTTGGCCTGAGCTATAACTCTCCTAAATATTGGTTTGCTACCGTTAACTTCAACTACTTCGACAGAAACTATATGGAGGTTAACCCGGCCAGTAAAACAGCTGATGCGGTTGAGTTTGTAGAAAAAGGTTCTGATCAGTGGAAATCAATCCTGGACCAGACTAAATTACCCGCTTTCTACACCGTTGATATCTTTGCAGGAACTTCTATCCGCGTAAAGAATCATATCAAGAGTGCAGGCAGCAATATGTACTTAAGATTAAATGCAGGGGTTAATAATGTTTTAAACAACAGGAACATTATCACTGGTGGATTTGAACAATTGCGTTTCGATACACAAATGAAAAATCCTGATCGTTTCCCGCCTAAATATTTCTATGGTTATGGTGCGAACTACTTTGTGAACTTAGCCTTAGTATTCTAATCGAGATCATTTTAAGCATAAATAAAGCCTTATAGTTAAACTACTATAAGGCTTTATTGTTTTAGTGAAGTAGCATTAATAATTTTATGAGGGTCGGTTCCATCCTTCGACGGGGCTCAGGATGACAATAAGACAAGCTATAGAATATATCTTATCTCTTGTTCGATTAATCATTGAGTAATAAAGTTAGTAGATCAGGAATTGGTCTTTGAAAAAATGGCGTAAAGAAAATGGTGTAGGGAGCAAGTTTCTTTGCTACTTTTTGCTTGTCCAAATGCGTTAGCATTCATAAGCACAAAAGAAACAATAAAAACAACGCGCATAAAAAGTGGCACAAAAAGGACCCCGAAAATCAATCGCCAGCATGATTTTCGGATTAGGTCCGTTATTGAGCAATGATACAAAGCCCATCGGCAGTATTGCAATGCCAGGCAAATTCCATATAAAACTTCAAGTATTCTTTCATATTTACCGGTGAAAACACCTCAGATATAGTTGCTTAGAGACAGGCCTTTGAAAAATGGCGTAAAGAAAATGATGCAGGGAGCAAGTTCCTTTACTACTTTTTGCTTGTCCAAAAAGTAGTGCAAAAAGGACCCCGAAAATCAATCGCCAGCATGATTTTCGGATTAGGTCCGTTACTGAGTAGGGCTACAAAGCCCATCGGCAGTATTGCAATGCCAGGCAAATTCCATATAAAGTGTTCTTTCATGTTTGCCGGTGAAAAGACCTCAGATAAAGTTGCTAAGGGACCGACCTTTGAAAAATTGGCGTAAAGAAAATGGTGTAGGGAGCAAGTTTCTTTGCTACTTTTTGCTTGTCCAAATGCGTTAGCATTCATAAGCACAAAAGAAACAACGCGAATAAAAAGTAGCGCAAAAAAGGACCCTGGAAATCAATTGCCAGTACGATTTTCGGATTAGGTCCGTTACGTAGGAATGTTACAAAGCCCATCGGCAGCATTGCAATACCGGGCAATGCTCTTATCGCAACCCCGCCCATTCGTTTAATGGTGAATGATTAATTATTGATTGTTAATGTCTGGGAGTAATTAACCATTAATCATTAGATACTTTAAACTGCCCCGGCATTTCCTGGATCAAACCCGAAGCAAAAGCTTGCTCAAATAAGGTTTTAATCGCCTGATCGCCCAGGCCTTCCAGGCTGGAACTATACTCGTTCACATATAAATTGATATGCTTACGCATCACGTCTTCACTCATCTCCTGGGCGTGCATTTTCACGAATTCCGAAAGAGTAGGGTATTGCTGCCAGCTGTTTTGAATACTGGCTTTGATCTGGTTTTGTACTTTTAATTTGGTTTCCGGGGAAAGACTTTTCCGGATCACGATCCCGCCCAAAGGGATAGCAGCCTTAAACTGTGCCTCCCACCAGGCCCCGCAATCCATAATTTTTTCAAGCCCTTTGTCGGCATAAGTAAAACGGTTCTCATGTATGATCAGGCCCGCATCATAATCGCCCGAAAGTACGCCTTGTTCAATATCGCTAAACAAAACTTCTGTTTTATTTTTTGCTTCCGGATAAGCTAGGGAAAGCAGTAAATTGGCCGTGGTATATTTTCCCGGGATAGCAATTTTAGCATTAGCCAGGAAGGTCGCCGGATCATCTTTGATAGCCGCGAATTGCTCTTTGGTAGTGATCAATAGCGGTCCGACTCCAAAGCCCAGAGCACTGCCACTGTCCAGGAGCTCATATTGATCGGTTAAATGTAAGAAGGCGCTATAGCTTAATTTCGTAACATCAAATTTCCCGTCAAATGCCCATAGATTCAGCTGTTCCACATCTGCAAGCCCGAATTCGTATTCGATACCGTTCTTGTCCGGGTTTTCATGCACCAGCTGGTCAAATATAAAAGTATCGTTAGGGCAGGGGCTAAAGCCAAGCGTTAAGTGTTCC
>Ga0256797_1000158_pt1 | contig 13391 bp, 9 predicted proteins | sample MC6MC0948MT_FD_190196 | JGI IMG/M metagenome (GOLD analysis project Ga0256797, IMG submission 190196) | Metatranscriptome of enriched soil aggregate microbial communities from Iowa State University, Ames, United States - MC6-MC0948-MT... | ecosystem: Environmental > Terrestrial > Soil >...
CCTATGCACCGAAATTATGGACCAGAGAAGACTTTAATGGAGCAAATCTAGACCTAGACCTTCGCGGATTTATTCCATTACATCAGAAGGTCACATTGGCCCTTCAGGGGATCTTTCGTTCGACATTCGGAAAAACAATTCCGTTCTATAATTACCGTGAACTAGGTGGTGATATGATGATGCGCGGGTATTACCTCGGCCGTTATCGTGACAAGAACTACCTCGCTTCGCAAGCCGAATTACGTTATCGTTTTCATCCTCGTTTTGGCATTGTCGGTTTTTCGGGAATTGGATCAACCTTTTCAAAAGAAAATAGCAGTAGGTATGTGCCAAGTTATGGCGGCGGACTACGCTACTTCTTTAGTTTAGAGCACAATAGTAGTATTCGGTTTGATTATTCTTATGGTGAACAAAGGGCCGGTGAAAAACGTCAATCGGGCTTCTACCTATCTTTAAGTGAAGCTTTTTAAAAAAACCTTCATGTGTTCATAGCTGTATCTGCCTGTGAACGCATGAAGGTTCTTACTGGTCTATAAACCGAGCATAGCGAGTTCATTGATAGCTTTCAATATCCTAATTAAACATTCAGTAAAGACTTTATGAAGGACAGCGAAAATGCTAAAACCTAATCAGAAAATTTTCTTTACGTTGTCCGGTCCTAAAAAAGACCAAGCCAATTCGATACAAATCTACGGTGACAACTACGCGACCATCATCCTTTAGCTTGTTCCAATAGTCTTCACGTTCTGCTGACAAATACGGTTCGTTCACTATCAGCATATCCCGGTCATTGATAGAAGCAAGCAAATTCAAGTCAAGATTCATCTGATCTACATAATAGATCTTCCGAAAAGAATAACTCCCGACCCTATGTTTAAATAGAGTCTCATAACTCGCTAGGGACTTTTCGGTCAAAAACACAAACTGATCATAAGCAAAAACCTTTAATAGACGATCGACCAGCAGATATTTTTTTTTTCCTCTGCCTTTCCCGTTGCCCTGATGTCGTGAGGCAAGTTTAAGATCGTATCAGGATCATCTTTCTGATAAATTACTTCATCGACCAATTTATAAACAAAGGGAGAATGTGTCCCATGCCGGCTATGGGAGATGAAATAATGGCGCCAATACTTCAGGTGGTAATTCATTTTGCTGCAAACTTCGAAAAATTTACCTTGATATACAATTAAATTCTCGCTCTGTAATGGTATATTTAATCATCTACAACTCTATAAAATCATTTCACACAGAATCCAGAATAGTTGACCTTAGTTTTACACACCGCAATACCACTTTTACTAATTATTTCACATGGAACATTCAAGCACAAAGACATGAACAAGTCATCTAAACCCTATTCGGAATACAGAGAGGACTTATGAATAAAACACATTGTATCTGGGATTATATTTTAAAATTGAAGTATAAAAGCACTACCTTCTCCCTCAATACTATTAAGAAAGATTGTACCCTTATGCAGCAACATAATTTGCTTGCTCAGGGTCAGGCCAACCCCTGTTCCCGTTTTTTTTGTTGTAAAAAAAGGTGTAAATATCTGTTCCTGGAGATCAGCGGGAATCCCGGAACCATTATCTTCGATACGAATTTGCACGCTTCCGTCAATTTCCAGTGCAGACAAACTAATATAAGCCGCCTCCCTGGTCTTTACTGCATCAATGGCATTTAGCATCAGATTGATAATAACTTGTTCGATCAAGTTGACATCAGCATACAGTATCAACCGGGTATTCTTTAAGATGATATCAACATCAATATTTTTCTGAATTAGCGTCGGCTCGAGCAACTGATAGATATGTTCAAATAATTGGGAAACCTGAATCGGAGCCACCTGTGGCTGATCCACCTTGTTGATCATGCGGTAGCTTTTTGCAAAATGTAAAAGCCCCTCACTTCGACGTTTGATGGTGGATATACCTGTTTTTAAATCATCGATGTCCTCATGTCCCCTGAAATGATCCAAACGTCCGTTAAGTGTTTCGGCCAACGAACTGATCGGCGCGATAGAATTCATGATCTCGTGCGTAAGTACACGCAATAATTTATGCCAGGCTTTTGTCTCAGTCTCGTCAATAGCTTCGTTAATATTTTGATAAACGACAATGCGAAATATAGCATCTTGTGTTTCAAAACTAGAACTCTGAATCAACAATTTTATCTTTCCTTTACTTGACTGAATAGACTCCATTTGTTGCCGCCCATTATCCAGTAACATGGTCTTTTCATAAAGGTCAGGATTTTTCTTTTTCAGTCCAGCAATATTCCCTAGGTGTGGTAGATGAAAAAGCTGTTTGAAGGCATCATTCACCCACATTACTTTTCCCGTGTCCATTTCATAGAAGATAATAGCCGAGTTAAGCATATTGATGACACGATCAAGGTACTGGTGCTGTATCTCCTGTTTAATATTAATTTCCTTATACGTTTCGTTAATTTGATTAAAAGCGAGGAAAAGCTGTCCCTCAACCGATTTTGGGTTTTTTACCAAAAAACGTCGTGTGAAATCTCGATATTTAACTGCCTCAGCAAATTCCACAAGCTGTCTTTCCAAAAAATTATACTGGGCATATAGATTAAAGCCAAGATAGAGCATAATACAAAAGATCAAAGACGCCTGTACATACTCACGCTTCATCAATAGGTAGGCGCCGACAACCGCAGCTACCAACAGCAAAATAATCTTAATTACATTTAAAATCTTTCCATGTCTCATAGACTAGATGTCGTATTTCTCCAAACGCCTATAGAGTGCCGCACGAGTAAGCCCCAATTCCTTTGCTGCCTTACTGATATTTCCATTATAACGTTCTATGGCCGACTTAATGGCTTTTCGCTCCAGCTCTTCTAGATTTTGACTACTAGGAACTGATTCAACAACGACCTGTTCAGCTTGCTGCTCAATAGGAGAGAAAAACAGATCATTTCCAGCAATACTTACTTGATCGGCCATGATAACAGCCCGTTCGATACTGTATTGCAACTCACGCACATTTCCAGGAAAGTGGTAAGCAAAGAGCTTTTTTATGGCATCCGGTTCAAATCCTTCTATCCGTTTATTGTACTTCTTCGCATAGATATCCAGAAAATGTGCCGCCAATAGTCTAATATCTTCTCCCCTATCCCGTAAAGGAGGAACTTGAATTTCCACGGTATTGATCCGATAAATCAAATCCTTTCGAAAACGGCTTTCGTCGGCCAAGTGTTTAAGGGATACATTGGTTGCGGAGATTAGGCGTATATCCACAGGGATAGGTTGATAAGAACCCAACGGCGTAACTTGTCGATTTTGCAGCACAGTCAATAGTTTGGCCTGTTGCTGTAACGAGATATTTCCGATTTCATCCAGAAACAACGTTCCACCATTTGCCGCTTCAAAACGTCCCTGACGGTCTTCCCGCGCATCTGTGAATGCCCCTTTTTTATAGCCGAAAAGTTCACTTTCAAACAATGTCTCTGTCAACGCACCTACGTCAACTTTCACATAGACCTGATCCGAGCGCAACGAGCGCCGTTGAATAGCTTGTGCAATCAAATCCTTACCTGTACCATTTTCACCCAAAATCAAGATATTAGCATCCGTTGGTGCTATCTTCTCAAGCTTATATTGCAGTTCGTCCATGACAACTGAGTTACCGATCAGATCCGGACTATTACTGGAACGTAACAGCGAACTCTTATTTTTCTTTTCTCTATTTTTTGATTCTGCAAGCGTGCTTTCAATTGTTGCCAGCAACTGTTCGTTTTCCCAAGGCTTGACCACAAAATCAGCGGCACCCTGTTTCAGCGATTTTACAGCCAGATCCACAGCCCCATAGGCTGTGATCATAATCACATGAACCTGTGGAAATTTTTCCTTGATCCGCGACAACCAATATAAACCCTCATTTCCGGTATTGATTGTGCTTTTGAAATTCATATCCAGAAGCACAAGGTCATAAGGCATTTTCTCCAAATGCCCAATTAGGTTCTCTGGATTAGATTCGACTTGAACATGGCTGACTTTAGGTTTTAGCAAGATCCTCGCTGCCGTAAGTAAATCTTGGTCATCGTCGACAACTAAAATAGATGCTTTTTTCATATTCCCTGGCTTCATTCAGACACTAAGATAACTATAAATTTAACGAGCCAGCGTAATAATCATTGATATATTTTTGTAGCAGCCACTCATACTGCTTGACAACCAATTGAATCTGGCTATTATCATATTTTGTCTTTGCAGTTAAAAATATGACTGAATTACTATTTCCCAGTTCAAAGACAACCTTAGCGATACGAAATGATTCAGCATAATTTGTATTTTGCTCATGCAATTGCGTGATCGTATTGCTAGCATTTTTCAGGTTAAAAACCGCATTTGCAGTCTCGGCCCTTAAATTATTCAGCGCAATCTCGCGTTGAAATTTACTTGATTCCAGATCTAGTTTAGCCAGTTTAACATCATTCTTAACCTTAAATCTATTAAAAACAGGGATTGAAAGATTTAATGATACAGACTTCCCAAGATTATTTTTCATCTGATACCAATAACCTCCAGTCGTTACATTTTTAGAATAATTTGAACTCAACCCACCATTTAAAGATAAAGAAGGCCAATAGGATGATTGTGCTATTTTGATATTCTTTTCGGCCGCCTTAATCCTCCATTCCAGTGCCGGGATATCCGGAAGGCTCTCCGTCGCCAATTTATAAAGTGCTGTAGCGTCCAATTTTTGCGCATCAGTCTTTAATTCCAATGCTTGTAAATCGCCCAATTGTGCCTCGTCTACATTTAAAAACCCGGCCAACTTCACACGGTTCGTATAAAGTCGCTGTTTATTGCTTTCGATCATATTGATATCGTTAGCAAGTTGCCCTTTCAGATCAAAATAATCACCGGGATTAATTGCCCCTTCTTTTTGCATCGATTCTGCACGACGCACCTGCTCACGTGTGACCTCCGTCTGCATCTCCGATTGCTTCAACACATCTTGTGCTGTTAATACTTGAATATAAGCCGTAATAACATCCAGTTTCAACGCGTTGACCTGCGAATCAAATTCAAGCTTTCCAGCCGTCTTCGCATCTGCCCGCATCCGAATATCATTCAATATGCGAAATCCATTAAAAACGGGTACACTAGCATCCAACCCAAAATTTCCAGATGAGTTATTTCTAGTAATATACTGATTTGTCGCGTTATCAACCGAACGTCCTGAAGTAAGGCTATGGCCTAAACGTCCATTTAAATCAGGCAATCGATTCGATTTGGCTTGCGAAAGATTCACCTCCGCACGTCTAACAGCTAATTCATTTTGTAATAAGGTAGGATTGGCTTTTATCGCCAATTGGATACATTCGGCTAGGCTGCGTTTTGTATCCTGCTTATCTCCGTTAGTGGCAGTTTCTACTTTTACAACGTCCTTCTCCCCTGTTCCTTGCTCAACCTGCTGTGCATCAACTTTCATGTAAGTCAGCAAAAAACATAATGTACTATATATATAGATTCTCTTCATATCCACTTTTTGTTTTCCAAGCAGACCATCCCCATGCCAAACAATAAAATTTCTGATTATCAACAAGATGCACAAAACCACAAACAATCAATGTCCAAGTTCGTACAATCAACTGTCCGATATTGAACACCCACACAATCTTATTAAAATACAATAAAAATAAACAGCGAAAAACACAGATAAGACCAGGGTTGTACGCCATCGTACATGAAGTGTCCGCTATCGAACACCGAACAGTGGTACATACAAAATAAACAGTTAAAAATCAATACGTTAAATTATTGGCACAGCTTTCATAGTTACATAGCAAATTGATATTAAATTATGGACAGACCTTTAGAAAAGAAGAAGTGGAATAGCAAACGCATTATGACCATTGTAGGGATTGCTGGCATCGTTGGATTAATCGGCGCGAGCTTTTACTTTACCTCGGGCAAAAGCAAGCTAAATGTAGAAGCGGACCGTATCTCTATTGTCGAAATAAAAAATGGTAACTTTCAGGAATTCATTCCAATCAATGGTACAGTGCTTCCGATCAGCAGCATCTATCTCGATGCTTCTGTAGGTGGTCGTGTGGAGGAAAAATTTGTTGAAGATGGTACTGTCTTAAAAAAAGGTGATCCGATTATGCGTCTATCCAATACAGATCAGGAGCTCACATTAGTTCAACAGGAAACTCAAGTACTGAACCTTTTGACACAGTCGCAAATCGCGCAGACCAATGCACAACAAGCATCTATTAACAACCGTAACCAGATGGCAGATGTCGAACAGGCTTTTAGAGAAGCGGAGCGGATCTATCGTTTAAATCAGAAATTGCTTAACGAAAAAGCCATTGGATCACAGGAATTTGAAAAATCAAAAAATGAATATAATTACCAAAAGGAACGAGTCAATCTAACGAAACAGATCCTAAAACAAGACGAAATATCCAACGCTCAGAAAACCAATCAGGACAAACAGACTTACCAACGTACACAAAGTGCATTGGAATTAATGAAACGGAAAATCGGTGACCTCATTGTGCGGTCACCTGTAGATGGTCAGTTAACAGCCTTTGATGCCGAAATTGGACAGAACAAAAATGCGGGCGAACGCTTGGGACAGATCGACGTATTGACTGGATTTAAAGTGCGTGCTGATATTGATGAGCATTATATTAACCGTATTTTCCCAGATCTACAGGGCGAGTTTTCCATTGGTGACAAAACCTACAAGCTTCGTATTAAAAAGGTATACACACAGGTAACGAACGGCCGCTTCCAAGTTGATATGGAATTTATCAATGAAGTACCCAAAGGAATCCGCCGCGGACAAACGTTACAGATACGTCTCGCCTTAAGTGACGAAACAAAAGCATTATTATTAGCTAAAGGCGGTTTCTATCAGCAGACTGGCGGCAACTGGATCTTCAAGCTCGATAAGAATGGAAATACAGCCTATCGTATTGACATTCAACTGGGGAGACAGAACCCTGAATATTATGAAGTTATCAAAGGGTTACAACCCGGAGACAAGGTAGTCGTATCAAGCTACGAAACATATGATAAAGTACAGGAATTAAGTATTAAAAGGTAAGTTTAAATTGACAAAATAAAGCCAGCGGGGTACCACTGGCTTATTTAAGCAAAATCCGAATAAGCAACACCAATTACACAATACCACAATGATAAAGAACTTTATAAAAACAGCCTTTCGAAACCTTTGGAAAACCAAAGGTTACAGCTTTCTCAATATTTTTGGGTTAGCGATTGGCATTGCAGCGGCAGCGTTGATCTTTTTATGGGTAGAAAATCAGTTAAGTTATAACGATAACTTCCCCAACAAAAAGGATATCTACATCGTCAAGTCAAAACAGACCTATGATGGTGCAACCTTTGTGTTCGAATCAACCCCCGGTCCCCTGGCACAAAATATAGCGAAAGAGATTCCAGGCATTAAACATGCCGTACGTATGACATGGAATAGCCCAATGTTATTCTCTGTTGGTGACAACAATTTATTTCAAAATGGGCTATATGCTGATGCGACCGTTGCGGACGTGCTTTCCCTTGAATTTATGGAGGGAGATCGTAAGACCGCGTTTGACAAAGTAGATAACATCATTTTATCAGAATCTGGTGCGAAAAAATTATTTGGTAACCAACCAGCTCTAGGCAAAACAGTGAAGACCAATAACAAGGACCTTTACATCGTTTCAGCCATTACAAAAGACCTCCCTAAAAATAGTAGTTATGAATTTCAATGGTTAATTCCCTTCAAAAAATTTGAGTCTACCCAAGACTGGCTGACTAGATGGGACAATAATGGTATCCAGACTTTAATTCAGGTTGAAGAAAATGCAAATGTTGATCGTATCAACAAACAGCTAATGAACTACGTCAAAAACAGAACCAATGGAGAGGTTACTTTTTCACAAAACTTCCTATATCCAATGGAAAGATGGATTACGTATAACCGTTTTGACAACAGTGGAAATGAGATAGAAGGAAGCTTAAAAAATATTCGTCTATTCACCATTATTGCGTGGATCGTTTTGCTGATTGCCTGTATCAATTTTATGAATCTCGCTACCGCCAGATCCGAAAAAAGAGCAAAAGAAGTCGGTATGCGCAAAGTTGTCGGCGCAAGTCGTCAATCGTTGATCGGTCAATTTCTCGCAGAATCATTGGTCCTAGCCTCTATCTCCTCTTTAGTCGCTATTTTATTGGTCTATATCTGTATTCGGCCATTTAATACCATGATTGGCCAAGACCTTCAGGTCGATTTATTAAAACCGATGCATCTTGCCTTTGTCATCACAATTACTTTAATATGCGGACTATTTGCAGGAAGCTATCCCGCATTCTTTCTGTCCGCTTTTAAACCACTATCTACGATCAAAGGAGCAAAGCAGAAAGCCGGGACCGGAAGTCTTATCCGCAAGGGATTAGTTGTGCTACAGTATACCGCATCAGTTGTACTGATCATTTGTACGATTATCATTTATCAGCAAATACAACACAACAAAAATAAAGACCTGGGTTTTGACAAGAGCCAGGTACTGACCACCGCATTGCAAGGGGACATGGCCAAACATCTTCCCCTGATCAAAAACCAGCTCATCGCAACTGGACTAGTGGAGCAGGTCGGTGTCAGTGATGTGAGTATTCTCAACATTTACAACAACACCTCTGGCTTCAATTGGGAAGGAAAAGATCCCAACAAGAGTATTCTGATCGGAATGTTTCGCGCAGATGAAGGATTAGTACCCGCATTAGATCTTAAAATGTTTGATGGAAGAAACTTCCACGCCAACTTACTAGGTGACAGCACTTCGGTTCTTATTAATGAAACCCTGGCTAAATTAATCCGCAAAGATGGTCATGTAGTGGGTAGTATCCTTAATTACGGCGAAGAAAATTATACTATTGCCGGAGTCGTCAAAAACTTTGTTTATAACAACGTGTATGCCGATCCAGATCCGATGTTATTTATTCCGCTAGTCAGAGAGAGTGGCCTATTGAATATCCGGACAAAAGCAGGGATTGACCTCCCACAAGCTATTCAGCAAATTGAAAAGATTATTGTAAAAAATAACCCCGGATTTCCTTTCGATTACAAATTTTTGGATGAAACCTTCAATAGCAAATTTCAGGCTGAACTTTTTATACAACAGCTATCCAGCGTATTTGCGATTATATCCATTATTATTTCATGCTTAGGCCTATTTGGTTTAGCCGCCTTTGCGACAGAACAACGTGCCAAAGAGATCAGTATACGTAAAGTCCTCGGTGCCTCTGTTTCAGGCCTTATTCAGATGCTTAATCGCGAATTTATTATCCTTATTGGTATCTCCTGTATCATTGCATTCCCGATTGCCTGGATTTTCATGCACAAATGGCTCGCAGATTATGCACATCACGTCACTATTTCTTGGACAGTCTTTGTACTGAGTGGCCTATCTGCGATAATAATATCCTTATTAACGATTAGCTCCCAAGCTTTTAAAGCAGCGATAGCCAATCCGACCAAGACACTCAGAGACGAATAAACAGAAAAATAAACAATTTACAAGAATAGAATTAAACAGAATAATAACCGTCTAAAGCGATTGCCGAGGACCCAAAACATAAAACCATGAGCGCAAAAAATATGATTAAAATAACCAATCTTCAAAAGTATTACCGCACGGAAGAAGTAGAGACTGTCGCATTGAACAATTTGAATATTCACGTAAAAGAAGGTGAATTTGTTGCCGTGATGGGTCCTTCTGGTTGTGGCAAATCAACTTTACTGAATATAATCGGACTATTGGATGATCTGGATGAAGGGAGCTATTTATTCAACGAGATCGAAGTGGCCAAATTTAAAGAACGCGGCCGTTCGGATCTGCGTAAGCACAATATCGGTTTCGTATTCCAGAGTTTTAATCTGATTGATGAATTGACGGTATTTGAAAACGTGGAACTTCCTCTTGTCTATACCAATGTCCCAGCAGCCGAACGTAAGAAACGTGTCGAAGAAGTACTGGAGAAGGTACAGATCATGCACCGCCGCAACCACTTTCCGCAACAGCTTTCCGGAGGACAGCAACAGCGTGTAGCCGTTGCCCGTGCAGTCGTCAATAATCCCAAATTAATTCTTGCCGATGAGCCTACCGGTAATCTGGATTCCAACAATGGTAACGAAGTGATGCAGCTCTTAACGGAGTTGAACGAAGCTGGCACAACCATCGTCATGGTAACCCACAGTGAACACGACGCCAAATTTTCGGATCGTGTCATCCGTATGCTGGATGGTCAGGTCATTATGGAAACAACATCATTAGGATCCTAACAAAGCTAGCTATCCATTTTAAGGACAAAAAATGTTCTTAAAAACCTAAAGCGCTTACCTATGAAGGATCAAGAGCTGTTAAACGAGTTTAAAATATAAAAAGATGAAAGGTTTAAAATTAATTTTGAGACAATGGGGACGTAACCGTCTGTTTACCTTCCTGAATATCATCGGTCTAGCGATCGGGGTTAGCGCAAGCTGGATTGTATTTCGAATTGTCAATTACGAATTCAGTTTTAACCAGAATCATCCCGACAAGGAACGGATTTATAAACTTTACTCGGCATTTAAGGAAGGTGAAAATATCCATCGTTTTGATGGGACCCCCTACCCTCTTGGTGCTTATCTCGGTGCTAATTTAAAGAAAGATCTGACCGGATTGGAATTGGTAGCACCTATCGCTAATCGATCATTTGAAAGCATTAAGGTAAAGCGTTCCAACAACGAAACATTGGAATTCAATGCGCAGGACAAAATTGTTGCAGCCACTACGGACTATTTTAAACTTGTTCCCTACAAATGGATTGTTGGTAATCCCAATACTGCACTCAAAAACAACAATGAAATTATCCTGACAGCCTCCCGCGCAAGGCAATATTTTCCTGATACAGATTTAAAATCCCTTCTTGGCAAAACAATACAATACGATGATCAGCTTCTTACGGTAACCGGGGTTATTGCCGACTTAGATTATCCGAGCAGTTTTGTCAATAAAGAATTTATCCGTGTAAACCCCAATCCTCAAGAAGCAGAAAATTGGCAGAATTCAAGTTCAAATTTCCATGTTTATGTTAAATTAACTAAAAATGGACAGCCTTCGCAAGTGATTGCGCTAGCTACCAAAAAGTTTAAGGAGATGGCTGGCGAAGAATTTAAACAGTACAATATAACTCCTGGTTATGAATTAGCACCACTGACGGACTTGCATTTCAATAAATTCATCCTGGACGGAAGCGACAAAAAGGTGTTATTTGGGCTTATAGGTATAGCGATATTTCTCCTTATACTGGCTAGTATCAATTATATCAACCTGACAACGGCTCGTGTTCCTGCCCGGGCCCGAGAAATTGGTATTCGAAAAACATTAGGAGAACAACCCAGACACCTGACACTGTCCTTTATCAAAGAAACCTTTTTTACCTGTCTATTTGGGCTGTTATTCTCCTGGCCATTGGTCAAGATATTTGAACTTACCTTTAGTTCATATCTACCGGAAAATATAAATGCCTATTCAGATGGTTTATCCGTTTTTATCTTTCTATTGGGTCTTATTATCCTACTCACGTTGATTTCCAGTCTATATCCAGCTTATGTTATCAACAAAGTACACGTTGTAGAGGCCATTAAAATACATGCAACAGATAAAATTTCGTTTGGTGGCATTTCGCTCAGAAAGGTTCTCATCGTCTTTCAATTTGTAATCGCTCAGGCTTTTGTCGTACTGACAGTGATCATGGGTTTACAGCTACAACATGCTTTAAACAGCGATGTTGGTTTTCAGGATGATGCTGTTATTACACTCAAACTGCCCTATAGAAAAGCGGAAGATTCAGGTAAAAGTCCATTTCTGTTGAAAGAGCTCCTTCAAAAATATCCCGAAATAGAGCAGGTTTCGCTAGGTCACCTCCCAATGAATAACGACCAATGGGGAAATAATATCGTTATGCAGAGCGATACAGGTCAGATCTTGGTCAATATGCCCTTTAAATATATCGAAGAAAATTATTTGGATGTATTTAAAATGAAACTACTGGCTGGACGGACACTCAAGCTTTCGGATACAACTTCAGGAATACTGATCAATCAAAAGGCTATTAGTAAGTTTGGATTTAGATCCCCAGCAGAAGCAGTCGGAACAATTGTTACCGTAAGCGATCGTCCAACGACAATTGTTGGCGTATTGGCCGATTTCCACAACTTTAATCTCCATGCTCCATTAGAACCCCTTGCTATGCAAATCTCAACCAACAAGGGCACGCTGCAGAATATTAATATCAAATTAAATGGAGATCCTAAAAAATGGCATCAGGCGATTGCATCCATAAAGACCGAATGGGAAAACGTATATCCAAATGCACCATTTACCTACCAATTTTATGACGAGCGGATCAAGGAACTCTATGAGAAAGACTATCGTTTTTATAAAATAATCAATTTGTCAACATCAATTACCATTTTATTAAGTTGCTTGGGATTGATCGGTTTAGTGACATTAACTACGCATCAACGGACAAAAGAGATCGGTATCCGAAAAATTTTGGGAAGCACGGTCAGTGGAATTGTGCTCCTGCTCTCAAAAGATTATATCAAACTCATTGTTATCTCGATCCTAATTGCTACACCGATTGCCTGGTTGGCGATTGATAAATGGCTAACAGACTTTGCTTTTAAAATAGATCTCAGCTGGTGGATGTTTATCATTCCAGCGATAGTAACTATCGGCGTAGCATTTTTAGCCATGAGCTATCAATCCGTCAGTGCCGCCCGTGCAAATCCCGTAGATAGTTTAAGAGATGAATAATAAAGAGCCATTTTGTAAAATATAAACCCAATAAAACTGAATTGTGATGAGTAATATGAAATTGATTTTTAGACAACTCTGGCGACACCGTCTTTTTACCGTTCTGAATGTATTGGGACTTGCCATAGGTATAAGCGCCTGTTGGTTTATCTTTCGTATTGTCAATTATGAATTTAGTTTTGACCGACAACATCCAGACAAAGAGCAGATATACAAGGTATATTTCCATACACAGGATAAAAATACAGATGGGGATTTTGACGCAGTACCATTTCCCCTTCCTTATTACCTGAAAGAGAACTCGCAAGATGTCGAATTGGTTGTACCTTATTATAATCGTTATTTTGAAATCGTAACACCAGCTTCCAGAAGTGAAACGCCCACAGAATTTGCCGGACAGGAAAAGATTTTTGCAACGACTGCCGACTATTTTAAAATGGTACCCTATAAATGGCTTGTCGGAAGTCCGCATCAGCTTTTCAAGCTCCGGAATGAAGTCGTTCTTACCGAATCGCGTGCGAAAGCCTATTTCCCAAAACTGC